>JAABUZ0100003259.1_pt1 | contig 24550 bp, 19 predicted proteins | sample 5562091 | NCBI WGS metagenome assembly JAABUZ01 (sample SAMN12813069, study PRJNA571459) | rock metagenome | isolation source: Antarctica rocks | place: Antarctica: Victoria Land, Linnaeus Terrace sud | collected 2015-12-21 | reverse complement strand
TGGCCGAAAAAAGAGCCAACCAACGCGGGAGAGCCGGCTGTTAGCACACCAAATATAGGGAGCTATCGAGCGCGCGTCTCTCGCCTATTCGGCCACGACTATGACGCTCAAACGTCAAGGATGATACGGCGAGGTTTGGTACAGCGGCTGTGTAGGCGGGATCTGTGAAAAGTCGTTGGCGGCCAGAAGGCCTGGCGAGCGTAGCCTATTGGAGGGTGCATCGTGCGGGCTTGGGATGTTAGCGCGCGCGCAGCCGATCCAGCGCGTAGAAGGCGCCCAGCACCAGGGCCTGGTCGATGGTCCCGTCGCGGATCAGGGCGGGGATGTCGCCCACAGGTCGTGTCTCGACATCGATCGCCTCGCCCGCGTCGAGCTGAGGCGTCTCGGTGCGCCGCACGCCCTCGGCCAGGAAGCTGTAGCACCAGTTGTTCTGGAAGGCCGCGTTGGGACGCGCGCGGCCCAGGAGGGTCCAGCGCCCGCCGGTGTAGCCCGTCTCCTCGGCCAGCTCGCGTCGCGCCGCGGCCAGCGGCTCCTCGCCGGAGTCGACCTGCCCGGACGGGATCTCCAGCGTGACCGTGCCGAGGCCGTGCCGATACTGGCGCACCAGCAGGATCCGGTCGTCATCGTCGCCGGTGAGGGCGATCACGTTGACCCAATCGGGGCACTCCAGGATCACGTAGCGCCCCTCCTGGCCCGTGCGCGGCGAGATCATATCGTCCAGCCGCACCTTGAACACCCGGTAGTCCGGCCCCGCTTCGCTGCGCACCCGTCGCCAGCCGCCCTCGTCGTGGTCGTCCATGGCCATCCCTCCGCTCGTCTCTTTTATCCCGTTCACGCGAACAGTCCACATCAGAGTACCGCATACCCACCTCACCCTGACCGTCCTGATCACCCCCACCGCCACCCATCGCTCCCTCCCCTCCTTGACCCCCTGCCTGCGAACATCCTGGCCCTGCTCGGCCTTCCGGCCGATACGTACCATGCTCTCGTTTCCACTCCCCATTCCCCTCATCCATCCTAAAAAAGTGAGCGAGCCGTGAGTGAAGCATGCGCGTTCGCGCCATCGCCCGATGCCTGTACAGCTTGCGCGGCAAATAGCCGATACTCTCTCCGTCACCGCTGATGACGGGTAACGTCGGGCATCCACAGCGGGACGGCGCGTGATAGAATAACGGTGCGGCGTCAAGCGGCATCAGGGCGATAGGCCAGTGGGGCGAAGGCATGCGATGTCAAGCGATCGACAAGACGATGACCGGGAGGCAATCCCTCCCAAAATGGACGGCCCGCGTCCTCCCTCCGCGAAGGGAAGCGCGCGTCGCTGGCATCAGGAGCCGATGCCCCTGACCGTGCTCCCTGTTGTCGGGCGGTCCGGGGTGACGCGCCACTGCTGGGAGATCATCCAGGCGCCGGACAATACGCTGCACGGCCATTGCGATGAGTGCTACGCTCACTTCGCGCGCCAGGATTGCTGGACGCTGTGGGCGCTACGCGAGGCCAGCAACAAGCCGTGCTGCCAGAAGCGCGACGATTGCACGACCTGCCCTGTCCTCCTGAACCAAATCGTGCCCCGGCCGACCGAGACGGTGCAGATGCGGGCCAAGGCCCCGGTTAAACCGCCTCCGCCCCCGCGCAGCGGCGTCAACAAGCAGGTGTGCCGCTACCTCGACGCCCCCGATATCCCGGCCGATCCGGATGCGCCGCACTACCTCAACGCGGTGTCCCGCGCGGTGCAAGCGCGCAGTACGGCGTTCCACTGCCGCTTACGCGGGGTGCATCTGGATATTGGCTACGTAAACGATATGTGCGTCTCGCGCCACGTGCAGGATTGTGTCTTCCTGGAGGAGGCTCACCCCGAGGTCACCGTGCAGGGGTCGTAGGCAGCGCCTGGCGCCAGTTGCTAGGACATGTTGGCGTAAAAAGCCTGGCGATCGGGTACGGCCTCCGACTACAGTCGCACAGCAGATTGTCGTGTCCCTGCGGGACGCCCCCACGGACGACAATCTGCGATTTGCACAGCAGTGCCCCATGGCCGCTGCGGCGGCCACCCCCGCCGATGAAAAGGGGCTCTTTTCATCCCAGTGCCCCATGGCCGCTGCGGCGGCCACCCCCGCCGATGAAAAGGGGCTCTTTTCATCCCAGTGCCCCATGGCCCCTGCGGGGGCCACCCCCGCCGATGAAAAGAGGGGGCGCGCCAGCCCGTCGGAGGGGCTCTTTTCACATCAGTGCCCCCTGCGGCGCGCCGCGACCAGCCGCGATGAAAATGGGCCAGAGTGCGCTATCGTAGAAGCGGGGGGCGCGCCCAGACGGTCGGGTTCTGTGTGGCGCCGTGAGCCCGTATCTCAGTGTGACCGCGGTCGTGCGGAGCACCAGCGCGTGTGCCTTGAGCACGAAGGCGAGATTTTGTCGTGAGCACGACCGGCGCGCCACCCTTCTTGGATGAGTCGATTGCGCAGTTGAGTGTGGACATCGCGGCGCGCATGCGCCCTTTCGCGGAGGCGATCGTCCTCCTGGACAGCATCCCCGGTGTGGACCGACGCACAGCCGAGATCATCATCGCTGAGATCGGCGTGGACATGAGCCGCTTCCCCAGCGCCGGGCGCCTGGTCGCGTGGGCCGGGATGTGCCCCGGTCAACACGAGAGCGCGGGCAAGCGCAAGAAGGCGCCCGCGCGCAAGGGCAACCGGGCGGTGCGGCGCGCCTTCTTGCGCTTGCCCGCGCCGCCGCCCGCACCAAGCAGGCGGGCCGCACCCGCTTGGCCGGACAGTACCGCCGCTTGGTCGTGCGCCGCGGCAAGAAGAAAGCGGCCGTCGCCGTCGGTCATCCGATCCTGCGTCTCGTCTTTTGTTAGCTCGCAACGTCTACGCCAGGTACATGATAGGCGTATACTGATTGGCATAGTAGACCGGACCGGGAACACTGAAACAACGGAGCAGTTGCTAAAAAGCGCGGTGACGAGTGATCGATCGCTTTTGTCACCGGCAACTGGCAACTGGCAACTGGCAACTGGCAACTGAGGAGGACGCATGGCAGTCGAAGCGACGCGCAAGCATATGGGTGGGGGCTTTCTGACGATGGCGACGGGGACGGACGAGGTGTTCGCGCCCGAGGGATTCAGCGACGAGCAGCGCATGATGGCCGAGACGGCCAGCCGGTTCGTCCACGGCGAGGTCAATCCCCTGGCCGAGGAGATCGACGCGCAGCAGCCGGGCCTGATGCGTTCGCTGGTGGAGAAGTCCGGGCAACTGGGCCTGCTCTCCTCCGACGTGCCCGAGGAGTACGGCGGCCTGGGCCTGGGCCTGACCGTCAGCACCATCCTGGCCGATTATCTGGCCGGTGAGGCCTCGTTCGGCGTGGCCTGGGGCGCCCACACCACCATCGGGACCATGCCCATCATCTTCTTTGGCAACGAGGCGCAGCGCGCCCGCTGGCTGCCCGGCCTGGCCAGCGGCGAATTGGTGGCCGCCTACGCCCTGACCGAGCCCGGCGCCGGCTCCGACGCCATGGGGATCAAAACGCGCGCCGTGCTCGATGGCGACAGCTATGTCATCAACGGCCAGAAGCAGTGGATCTCCAATTCGGGCTTCGCCGACGTGATGGTGGCCTTCGCCAAGGTCGACGATACCCAGCACACCGCCTTTATCGTGCCCTTCAACACGCCCGGCGTCTCGCTCGGCGCCGAGGAGAAGAAGATGGGCATCAAGGGCTCCTCCACGCGCACGGTCTACTTCGACAACGCGCGCGTGCCGGCGAGCGACGTGCTCGGCGAGAAGGGCAAGGGCCACAAGATCGCCTTCAACATCCTCAACATCGGCCGCCTCAAGCTGGGGGCCTCGACCACCGGCGGTTGCCGCGAGACCATCGCCAGCTGCGCCGCGTACGTGACCCAGCGCCGCGCCTTCGGCAAGACCCTGGCGCAGTTCCCGCTGATCGGCCGCAAGCTGGCGGTGATGGCGCTGGAGACCTACGCCTCCGAGGCCGCGACCTACCGCACCGCCGGCCTGATCGAGGAGGCGCTCTCAGGCACCGATCGTTCGCCCGAGCAGTCCCTCAAAGCAATCGAGGAGTATGCGCTGGAGTGCTCCATCGTCAAGGTGCTGGGCAGCGAGACCCTGGCGCACGTGACCGACGAGGGCGTGCAGATCTTCGGCGGCTACGGCTTCATGCACGAGTACAGCGTGGAGAAGGCTTACCGCGACGCCCGCATCACGCGCATCTTCGAGGGCACCAACGAGATCAACCGCCTGCTGGCCGCGGGCACGGTCTTCAAGCGCGCGCTGGCCGGCCGCCTCGACATGACCGGGGCCTACGGCGAGGCGCAGGCGGCCATAGAAGCAGGGACGGTCCCCACGGTCGACGTGCCCGAGGAGCTGCGCGAGGCGGCCGAGGCCGTGGAGCGGGCCAAGGGCGCCGCGATCTACGCCATGATGAAGGCGGCGATGGGCTACATGGCGCGCGTCGAGCAGGAGCAGGAGTTCCTGTCCGACGCGGCAGACATGCTGATCGGCCTCTTCGCTATGGACAGCGCCATCCAGCGCGCGGCGACCGCTCTGCGCGCCGGCAACGCCAAAGCGCACCTGCACACGCTGGCCGCCCGCCTGGCCGCGTGGCACTATCTGCCCACGGTGCGGCGCGGTATCATGGAGGTACTGGAGAATCGCTCGGCCGACGCCGCCACCAGCGAACGCGACGCTGAGCTGGCCAAAGTCCAGACCTACCTGGGCGCCTACCACCTCACCAGTACCCCCGCCCTCCGCGAGCTCGCTGGCGTCATCATCGCCGGCGGCGGGTATCCGTTTGCAGTGAAATAGCCGTTAGCCGTTAGCCGTTAGCCTTTTTTGATGGCCAACAACGTGATCGCCCCCAACAGCCTAAAAGCTAATTACTAATTACTAATGGCTAACGGCTCAAGACGACGAAGGAGTCCACATGGCAGAAGCAGTCATCGTTAGCGCGGTGCGTTCGCCTATCGGGCGCGCGCATAAGGGCCGCCTCAAGGTTATCCGGCCGGACGAGCTGGCCGCCACGGTCATCCGCGGCGCGCTGGGGCGCGTGCCGAATCTCGACGTCAACCTGATCGAGGACGTCATCCTGGGCTGCGCCTTTCCAGAGGGGGAGCAGGGCTTTAATCTGGCCAGGCCCGTCAGCGCCCTGGCCGGCATCCCGGTCACGGCCGGCGGGACCACCATCAACCGCTTCTGCGCCAGCGCGCTGACGGCGGTCAACATGGCGGCGCAGGCCATCATGCACGGGGACGGCGACGTGATCGTGGCCGGCGGCGTGGAGAGCATGTCGCGCGTGCCCATGGGCGGCTTCAACCCCAGCTTCAATCCCAAGCTCAACCACGAGCACGGCTACCCCGACTCCTATATCCCCATGGGCATGACCGCCGAGAACGTGGCGCGGCGCTACGACATCTCGCGCGAGGAGCAGGACGCCTTTGCCCTGCGTAGCCACCAGCGCGCGGTCGCGGCGCAGGACGCCAGCAAGTTTCCCGAGATTATCCCCGTGACCCTGCCCGACGGCACGGTCGTCGACCGGGACGAGGGACCGCGCCGCGACACCTCAATGGAGCGGCTGGCCGGCCTGGAGCCGGCCTTTATCGCCGGTGGCACGGTCACGGCGGGCAACAGTTCTCCACTCAACGACGGCGCCACCTGCGCCATCGTGATGAGCGAGGATCGCGCGCGAGACCTGGGCATCGCGCCGCTGGCGCGGGTGCGCGCCATGGCCGTGGCCGGCGTCGACCCGGATGTGATGGGCATCGGCCCCATCCCGGCCACGCGCCGCGTGCTTGAGCGCGCCGGCCTGACCGTCGACGACATCGACCTGTTCGAGCTCAACGAAGCCTTCTCCTCGCAGTCGATCGCCGTGCAGCGCGAGTTGGGCATCCCGGACGACAAGCTGAATATCCACGGCGGGGCCATCGCCATCGGGCACCCCCTGGGCTGCAGCGGCGCGCGCCTGATCGCCCAGCTCATCTCGGGCCTGCAAGACACCGGAGGGACCCTGGGTCTGGCCACCCTCTGCGTGGGCGGCGGCCAGGGCGTGGCCACGGTGATCGAGAGACTATAGCATGAGTTACGAGGTCAAACGCGCAGGCGTGGTGGGCGCCGGGGTGATGGGGGCGGCCATCGCGGCGCACTTCGCCAACGTGGGCATCCCGGTCACGCTGCTCGATGTGCCCGCCACGGAGGGCGACCGCGACGGCGTGGCGCGGGGCGGCCTGGACCGCGCCCTCAAGGCAAAGCCCGCTCTCTTCTACGACGCGCGGGACGCCCGCAAAATAACGGTCGGCAACACGGACGACGACCTGCCCCGGCTGGCCGAGTGCGACGTGGTGATCGAGGCCATCGTCGAGCGCCTGGACGTCAAGCAGGCCCTCTTCCAACGGCTGGCCGCAGTGCGCGCCCCGCACGCCATCGTCTCCTCCAACACCAGCGGCATCTCCATCAACGCCATGGCCGAAGGGCTGCCCGACGACTTCCGGCGTAACTTCCTGGTGACGCACTTTTTCAACCCCGTGCGCTATATGAAGCTGCTGGAGCTCGTGCCTAACCGAGCCACGGACATCGAGGTGATCGACGCCTGGACGCAACTGGGCACTGACATACTGGGCAAAGGCGTGGTCATGTGCAAGGACACGCCCAACTTCATTGCCAACCGCCTGGGCGTCTACGGCTTCATGGCCACCCTCAAGCGGGCCCTAGAGGAAGGCTACGGCTTCGACGAGATCGACAGCATCTTCGGCGCGCCGCTGGGGCGGCCCAACTCGGCCATCTTCCGCACCTGCGACATCTCGGGCCTCGACGTGCTGCTGCACGTGGCCCAGGGCGTCTATGACACCTGCCCCGACGACGAGGAGCGCGAGGTCTTCCTGCCACCGGCCCTGTTGCGCGAGATGGTCTCGCGCGGCTGGCTGGGCGAGAAGAGCGGCCAGGGCTTCTACAAACGCGTTAAGGGTCCCGAGGGTAGCGAGACGCTGGTGCTCGACCCCCAGACCATGGAGTACACGCCGCGCCAGAAGTTTCGCTTCGCCTCCATCGGCGCGGTGCGCGACAACCCCGACCCCGGCGCCCGGATCAAGGCCATCATGCGAGGCGACGACCGCGCCGCCTCTTTCGTGCGCAAGGCCACGCTCGACCTGCTGGCCTATACGGCGCGGCGCATCCCCGAGATCGCCGACAACCCGGACGACGTGGACAAGGCCATGCGCTGGGGCTACTTCTGGGCGCAGGGTCCCTTCCAGACCGTCGACGCCATCGGCCTGCGCGACGTCGAGCGCATGCTGCGCGAGGACGGTCGCGCCGTGCCGCGGCTCTTCGAGCGCATGCTGGAGCATGGGCGCGAGCGATTCTACGGCAAGGAGAACGGGGGGCGCACGGTGGTGATGCCGGCCACCCTGGACGACATCCCGCTCCCGCCGACCCCGGCCGATCTGACCGCCGCCTCGCTGGTCGAAGCGGGCCATTTGATCAAGCAGAACGCCAGCGCGCGGCTGCTGGACATGGGCGACGGCGTGGCCCTCTTGCAGTACGACAGCAAGATGAACAGCATCGACGACAGCATCGTGGCGCTGACCCGCGAGGCCCTGGAGATCGCCGCGCGCGACTACCGCGGGCTGGTCATCGGCAACGACGCGGCCGACTTCTCGGTCGGGGCCAACCTGGGCGCGGTGCTGATGGCCGTGATGGCGGGAGCCTGGGATCAGCTTGCCGCCGTGGTCAAGGGCTTCCAGGACGCGAACATGGCCGTCAAATATAGTAAGATTCCGGTCGTGGTGGCGGGCGCGGGGCGCACCCTGGGCGGCGGCTGCGAGGTGGTGATGCACGGGTCACGGGCGCGCGTGGCGGCCGAGTTCTACGCTGGGTTGGTGGAGTGCGGCGTGGGGCTGATCCCCGGCGGCGGCGGCTGCAAGGAGTTGCTGTTGCGGCTGCATGCCACGGTCAAAGAGCACGGTCCCTTCCCGGTGGTGCGCACAGCCTTCGAGACGATCTCGTACGCCAAAGTGGGGACTAGCGCGGCCGAGGCGCGCGCTATGGGCTTCCTGCGCGCGGTGGATCGGGTCAGCCTGGACCGGGAGCGGCTGCTCTATGACGCCAAGGCCGACGCTATCGCGTTGGCCGAGGCGGGTTACACCCCGCCGCAACCGGCCACCATCCAACTGCCGGGCACTCCTGGCCGCCTGGTGCTGGAGCAGCAACTCGACGGGTTGCGCAAGACAAATCGGATCAGCGACCACGACGTGCTGGTGGCCACCAAGCTGGCCTACGTCCTGACGGGCGGCGATACTGACTTGCTGACCCCGCTGAGCGAGCAATACCTGCTCGACCTGGAGCGCGAGGCCTTCCTGAGCCTGGCCGGCACGGAAAAGACACAGCAGCGCATGCAGCACACGCTCAGCACGGGCAAGCCGCTGCGCAACTAGGATCATCTTTACATCTGGAGGTCGACGTCCTTAAAGGTGCGTGGTGGCGGAATGGGTCGTCCAAGGGCCATACGCGTTTCAACGACACTGGCGATAGCATCCTGCGCCTGCTGAACGGCTTCCTCATAGGTAGTCCCATGCGTGACGCAGCCCGGTAACTCCGGGACCATGGCTACAAAGATGCTGTCACGCTCGTCCCATCGGATGATCAGCGAGTAGTGATAGGACGTTTGCGGAGACTGTGCGATTTCTTGCTCTTGAGTACTAGGATTAGCCACTGTATTTACCCTCCCGACGAGTCCTTACCCCGTTCCAGGTCGCTTATCAGCGCGTCCACAGCACGTTCTTGATACTCCCTCGCATCACTACCGTCATGCCCAGACAGTGAAAACGCGCTAGGGAGGGCTGGATGTGTCCATACCGTGTGGCTTCCTTTACCGGACCGAGAGGAGAAGCCTGCAGCGCGAAGTCTGCGTTTGAGTTCGCGGATTTTCGGAGGCATGGTGGATCGCGCTCCTCCGTATCATATGTTGGCGCAAGCTGTATGCTACCACGCTCTCAATGGCGCGTGATTGAAGGCGGATTTTATCCTAGCGCGTGCGCGGCCGTCCGTACACATAGTAGTGGGTCGCGCCCACATAGAGATTGACACGGGCATAGTTGGATGTGATCGTGCCGTCGAGCGTGACGGCGACGGGCGGGACGCGGTCCGCGTTGACGTTGCCCAGGTCGCGGTAGGCGATACCGCGCAAGCAGACGTGGTCCTGCGTCCCCTGCCGCACGACGTTGGTGAGGCCGATATAATAGTGCCCGCCCGGCACGCCGAAGGCGAACGGCGCCACGCTATCGCCGGCTGGGGGCGTGATGCCCGTGGCCTGGTGAAGATAGTCGTTGAAGCCCGTGAAGCGCGCGAGAGTGAAGCTGTACGCGCTGGAGGCGACCGTGACGGTGGCGCCGGGGCCGCTGGCGACCGCGATGATGCGCAGATTATGGGAGGACGGGAAGCTGAGGCCGCATATGTCAGCCCCAATGGCTCGGGGAGTTGGCGCCGTTGCCGCAGCGCGGGCGCGCTGCCCCGGTAAGACGGACGAGAACACGATGACGCCGATGACGGCGGCGCCGGGCAGCAGCGTGCGTGGAGATATGCTCATGATCACCCCTCCTATGACTACTGATGACTACTGGCTGCAACCCATGATTGTTATTGCAATGACTGCAACCACTGTAGTGTACATCACTGGTCCGCGACGATGCGCTGGGCGATGGCAAAGCGCACCTCGGGTAAGGTGAAGGTCAGGATGCCGTCCTCATGGCCCTCGTGGCGCGCCAGCGTTTTCCGCGTCGACATCGGCGGGCAACGACGCTTGCCTGCTGAGCCTGTCCGCAGACCATCCCGCCGTCGACACGAAGGAGAGGATTAGAAAACAGGAAAGGCGCTCGACGGGGCCCCCACCCGCCGAACGCCTATCCATATCTCTACTATACGGCGTGCCCGCACGCAATAGGTGACAAAAAGCGCCGGTGAATCGAACAATGTTGTCTATTAGCTGCCGTTCGCGGGGCATCGCCCGCGCCGCTACACCTCGTCGCGCAGGCCCGACTGCTGGCCGTCGGACGAGAGGCTGTGTCCGCGCACGGTCCCGCCAAGGTCCAGGTCGCGCAAGCGGGGACTCTCCGCCGTCAGGTCGTCTTGCGGCGCGTAGCCGACCAGGGCGCGCGCGTCCGAGATGTCCAGGCGCTTGAAACGGTTGTCGGAGAGCCCGTGCAGGATGGCGAAGCGGAGGCCCTCCGCGTCGATGCAGCGCACGATCAGCTGGTGCAAGTCGCGCCGCGAGACGAAGGCGTCGAGCAGGGCGATGCCCTCCTCGGCGCGCGCCGCCTCGAGCGGCTGGAAGCCGCCGATGCGCAGCGCCACGACCGAGAGGCCCTCCTGCTCGGCCATGTAGCGCCCCAACGCCTCGCCGAAGCACTTAGAGACGCCATAGAGGTCGCCGGGGTTGACCGGCTCACTCGTCTTGACCTGCACGTCGGGCGGATAGCCCGAGACGGCGTGGATCGACGAGGCATAGACGACGCGGCGGCAGCCCGCCGCTTTGGCCGCCACGAAGGCGTGGTAGGTCCCCACGATGTTGGTGTCGAGCAGGCTACCCCAGGTCGCGTTGGGGTCGGGATCGCCGGCCAGATGCAGCACCGTGTCCACGCCCCGGCACAGCTCTTTCATGCGGTCGAGGTCGCCCAGGTCGCCGCCGACCACCTCGCCGAACGGCCGGATCGGCTCCGGGTCGTCGCCCTCGCGCACCATCAAGCGCAGATCGTAGCGCTCAGGCGCGTGCCGCGCGAAGTAGGAGCCGATGCGCCCCGCCGCGCCCGTGACCAGGACGTGGCGGCGTGCGCTCTCGTCCGCCGTCGTGAGCGTGCTGTCCGCGCTGAACGATTGTGTCATGTCATTCCGCCCCCTTGCTTATAGAACGGAGCGGTCCTGGGCCGCAAGACCGCCCCTGTATTCTTGCTGTCAGGCCGGACGGCTCGGCTTCCTCCTTGCCTGTCGCCCATCATGCGATGCATTGGTCACGTCCCACCGCGGAGGCCGTCGCGCCCGCGCTCAGGCGACGACGAGCGTCGCCGCGACGACATCGCCGAGCAGGCGGTCCATCCGCTCCCACGTCCGGTCCCAGGACATGCCCGCCAGCAAGGGATCTGCCTTGCTCCGGCGCGCTGCCGCGTCCTCGGCCCGCGCCGCCTCCGCCGCGGCGACGAAGTCGACGGGCGCGTCGGCGATATGCACAAGGCCCTGGTCGCCATACGGATGGACGACGTCGCGGATCGACGTGGAGACGACGGGCAGTCCCGCGGCCAGGTACTCCGGGGTCTTGGTGGGGCTAATGTAGCGCGTGGCCGCGTTGCGCGCAAAGGGGAGGGTTGCCACGTCCCAGCCGGCGAGGTAGGCGGGCAGGTCGTCGTATGCTTTCAGGCCGAGGTAGTGGATGTTGGGCCGTCGCGGCAGCAGGGCGGAGTCGAATTTCTGCGCTGCCACTGGGCCGACGATGACCCAGTGCCAGTCCGGACGCAGGTCGGCGACGCCGGCGACGAGCGCCAGGTCCATGCGCTCGTCGAGCACGCCGGCGAAGCCGAGGCGGGGACGAGGGATATTCGCCTGGTCGGCGGGCTCCGGTCCCTCTCGCTCCCTGGCGCGGGCGAAATGCGCCACATCGACCGCGCTGGGGAACTCATAGACGTGGGGATGCGCGCCACGCTTGGCCTCGAACAGGCTATGGCCGCCCGTGAACACCAGGTCGGCGCGGCCCAGCAACTCGCGCTCCAGCGCCGGCAACTCGGGCGGCCCATCGGCGAAGGCCGACAGCTCGTCCATGCAGTCATACACCGTGGCCAGCGGCCGCAGGCGCCGCGTGGGGTTGACGGCCATGGGGGTGTAGTACCAGGCGACGAACGAGTGGATGTCGTGGTCCGAGAGCATGCCGTCGATCAGCGCGCGGATGTGCGCGCTGATCGCGTCGTCGGCGAGGGCTCCGGCCGACGACACCGTGTCCAGGGACGGTGGGAGGTGCGGCGTGGCGACATGCAGCCCGTCCCGGACGGCCCAGACCTCCAGACGCGCGTCTTCCGCGTCGAATACGGGTGGCTCCACGTAGAAGACGCGGCGCTGCCTGGCGCAGCGGGCCATGAGGTGCTGCGGCCGTTGGTACACGAAGTTCCAGCTCAGGTGCGCGAAACAGACGAGGTCGGGCGCGGACAGCATACACCCCCCTATTCCATGTGGTGACGGGGGCGATAATGAGGCCTGACCTACGAACAGCGGCGGCGCCAACGGGCGTCACAGGGAGCGGGACCAGGCATAGAACCAGTGACAGCGGCGCCGTCACCGGAGACACAAAATAAGCAGAGCGCAAGCCGCGTGCCACGGCCATCCAACGCCGGTAATAGATCGTCCTGGACGCGTGGCCGCGGCAAAATGGGGTGCGCCTTACAATTGTGGAATCTGGCCTGCGACCGCGGTCGCATGGCAGCGGACGGACACTGCGGTGTCAGAACCGGGTCAGGTGCAGCACGACGGCGGACACCATCCGACCGCGGTCGGCCCGTCGTTTGCCATACGACCGTAGTCGCAGGCCCGTTCAGCCGCCGTCCACTATTTTGAGGCGCACCCACAAAATGTCTACCACTTGACAAAAGATACCGTGTTGTAGCACACTAGCAGTAACCGGAGCCCCCATCGAAGCCGGTAAGAGGTAATGCTCTACCGGCTCAATGCGTCCTCCGGCGTCGTTTATCGAGCCGTACCGCTCATGTTGCGCGGGACGGTAGCGTATCACGGAGGAGGACATCCGCATGACAACCGAGACACAGGCAACCGGAACAACTGCGCCTGTACTAGCGACCTGGAATATCGATCCCGCCCACTCGTCCGCCGAGTTCGGCGTCAAGCACATGATGATCTCGACAGTCAAGGGCCGCTTCGGGACCTTGAGCGGGACCCTACAGTTCGACGGTTCCGACATGACCATGGGATCGGTCGAGGCAACTATCGACGTCAGCACGATCGACACCAACGAGCCGAACCGGGACGGCCACCTGCGTTCGCCCGACTTCTTCCACGTCGAGCAGCATCCCCATATGACCTTCAAGAGCAGCAAGGTCGAGCGCGTGGAAGGCGATGAGTACCGCATCACCGGCGACCTCACTATCCGCGACGTGACCAAGCCCGTGACGCTCGACGTCACATACGAGGGCCAGATCACCGACCCCTACGGCAACCTCCGCGTCGGCTACGCCGCCGAGACGACGATCAACCGCAAGGAGTACGGCTTGACCTGGGGCCAGATGATCGAGAACGTCGGCGCTGTCGTCGGCGACAAGGTCAAGGTCAACCTGCACATCGAGGCCGTGCGCCAGGCGTAACGATCCCCCTTTGCTGTGCTTCCCGTTTCGGGAAAGGGCCTGTATGCCCAGCCCGTATCGAGGATGGTCGACGCTATCGCACATCCTTGATACGGGTCATCTTTTCCCGGATAGCGGGAGACAATAATCCCCTTGCCTGCAATCCACTCGTCGCGTATGCTGGTCACGTTGGACCAGTACTGCGGCCTAAAAGGAGGGGCCATATCACGGGTTAAGGCATGACGATGCGCGCCCAACCAGGCAAACAGACGCACGGCAGGGCTAAGGGGCGGTCGATACAGCAACGAGAGCAACGTAGGCGAATATAACTATAGTAGCGCCAGGACTCGCCATGAGGCGGCGAGTCGACGAGGTGGGAGCCTGATCGAAAGATTCGGCGGATGGCTCCCCGGTCAGCACGGTCGTGAGCGACGGATAAAACCATGGGGCGACCCTTGGAACAGGACCCGATCGCGCGTGCGCCCACACACCATATCCTCCCTGTCACCCACCCGACGGCAGGTTACACCCGCGCGTCACATGGCCCACGGTCATGGCTGCGTCAACAAGGGCATGGTCAGAGTCGAGCAGCGGCGACACATGTCGTGCGTGCGATCAAGCGCGTCTATGCGGCCCGCGTCTCTTGCAGCCGACAATCTACATAAAGCCGCTCGCCGCTGCGAACCGGACCGTCAGGTTGCCTGATGTCAAGCTGCCTGGCTAGAGCGCAGGGGCATGTCATTCTCGATGACGGGGCGTAGGGGCGTATGCAAGACGCCCGGATCACGCTGCCACCGGGCGTATGCAAGACGCCCGAATCACGCTACCACCGGGCGTATGCAAGACGCCCCTACTCGTCACTCGTCACCCGTCACTCACACCGGAGGTCTCCCACGATATGTGCGGCATATTTGGCTACACCGGCGTCCCGACGGACGCGGCCACCATGGTTTTCACCGGCCTCAAGAAACTCGAATACCGCGGCTACGACTCCTGGGGCATCGCGGTCGGCAGCGATGGCGCGGTGCATACCGCGCGCGACGTAGGCAAGCTGACCGCGCCGCCCGTCGGACTGCCGGAGGGCGGCGTGGCCCTGGGCCACACCCGCTGGGCCACCACCGGCGCCGTCACCGAGGGCAACGCGCACCCGCACCGCGACTGCAGTGGTCGCCTGGCCCTTGTCCACAACGGCATCATCGAGAACTACGTGCTCCTGCGCCAGGGCCTCGCGGCGCGCGGCCACGTGCTGCGCTCGGAGACCGACAGCGAGGTCGCCGCGCACCTGCTCGAAGAGGAGTTGGCCCGCATGGACGCCGAGCGCGACATGGGACGCCTCGACCTGCCGCCGGGACGGACAAACGGCCACGCCAACGGCCACGCCAACGGGCATGGTAACGGCCCCCGGCTGGCCGAGGCGCTGCGCCGCGTGGGACAGCAGCTGGACGGGCTCAACGCGCTAGCCGCGCTCGACGTGACCAGCGGCGAACTGGCCGCGGTCAAGAATGGCTCCCCGCTAATCGTCGGCATCGGGACTAACGAGGGTGAGGACGGCGGGAACGGCAAACATAGCGCGCAGTACCTGGCCTCGGACATGGCGGCGCTGCTGGCGCACACACGGCGCCTGGTCTACGTGCGCGACGGGCAGGTCGTCTCGCTGCGGCCCGAGGGCGTGGAGCTGTTCGACGCCGAGACCGGCGCGCCGCTCCCACTCGACGTCGAGGACGTGCAGTGGATGCCCGAGGAAGCGGAACTGGGCCTCTACCACCACTACCTGGAAAAGGAGATTTGGGAGCAGCCGGCGCTGCTGCGCCGCATCGCCGACGAGGGCGTCGGCGCGGCGACCGAGTTGGCGCGCTTCCTGGGCCTGCAAGGGGAATTGCACCTCACCGGCTGCGGCACCGCCTTCCACGCCGCGCTGACCGGGCGCTACCTGCTGGCGCTGGAGGCCGGGCGGCCCTCCCTGGCCACCTACGCCCACGAGTTCGGGCCCATCGCCGCCTCGCTGGAGCCGGGCGACGCCGTGGTGGCCTTCTCACAGAGCGGCGAGACGATCGACGTGCTGGACGCGGTGCGGGCGGCGCGCACCCATGGCGCGGCACTTGGCGCGCTGGTCAACGTGCCCGGCTCGACCCTCACGCGCGAGGTCGACCTTGCCCTGATGCTGGGCGCGGGACCCGAGCGGTCGGTCCTCTCTACCAAGACCTTCACCGCCAAGCTGGCCTATCTCCTTCTGGCGGCGGGGGCGCTGGCCGGCGAGCCCGCGCGCCACGTCCCCACGCTGCGCGCGGCCGCGGACGACATCGTGGCCCTGCGCACCGACGGGCGGCTGGACACCGTGCGCGACGTGGCGCACCACATCGCCGACCGCGAGCACCTCTTCGTGCTGGGCCGGGGCGTGGGCTACCCCCTGGCGCTGGAGGCGGCGCTCAAGATCAAGGAGGTCACCTACATGCACGCCGAGGGCTTTGCCGCGGGCGAACTCAAGCACGGCGTGATCGCCCTGGTCGAGCCGGGCACGCCGGTCTTCGTGCTGACGCCCGAGGGCGCCGACGAAGCCTACATGCTGACCGCGGCGGGCGAGGTCAAGGCGCGCGGCGCCTACGTGGTCGGGATCGGCCCGCGCCATCACGATGTCTACGACGCGCACATCCCCGTCCATGCCGAGGCCCTGGCCTACCTGCTGGCCGCGCTGCCGCCGCTGCAGCTCCTGGCCTACGAACTGGCCTTGCTGCGCGGCACGGACCCCGACCGGCCCCGCAACCTCGCCAAGAGCGTGACCGTCCGCTAGAGAAGGTGTCCTTCAGCCCTATCGGACTCCGGCGCACGGACACACTGCTCGTGTGGGCGTGCGGCAACTCCTTCACCTTGCGCACGAGATCGGCGGCAAGGCGACGCTCCGTCTCATGTGAAAACGCACGCCCGCCAGGTCGGGGTGCTACTATGACGTATGAGTTGGATCACGAAGGCATAACCGTGAGGCGTTTGATAGCGCGGCCGGCCGGCTTATTGATAGCCATCCCGGCCGCGCTGGCCGCGTTGGCCGCGTTGGCCGCGCTGGCCGGCCTGCTAGGGCCGCGGCGCACGGACGGCGATGTGGTGGTCACCACGATCGCCGTCGGGCGCTTGCCCTGGCGCGTCGTCGTCGACAGCCAGGACGGGCGCGCCTTTGTCGTCAACCGGGGCGACGGTACCGTGAGCGTGCTCGATAGCAGCACGGGGGCGCTCCTGCGCACGCTCACCGTCGGGGCGGACCCGGTGGCCGCCGCGGTCGACGAGCGGACGGGGCGGGTCTTCGTGGCCAATGGGGGCGACGCGACCGTGAGCGTCCTGGACGCGCGGCGCGGTGTCGTCGCGCGCACGGTGGTCGTGGGCACGTCCCCGCAGTGGCTGGCCGTGGACGCGCGCACCGGGCGGGTGTTCGTGCCCAACCGATCGGACAACACCGTCAGCGTCCTCGATGCGCGGACCGGTCTCGTCGTGCGCACGGTCGAGGTCAGCCTGTTCCCATCCGCCGCCGCGGTCGACGAGCGGACCGACCGCGTCTTCGTGCGCTGCAACAGCGGGCGGGTCACGATGCTCGACGCGCGCGATGGCGCCGTGGTGCGCACGGTGCGCGTGGGCGCCGCGCCGTGGGGCCAGGTCGCGGTGGACGAAGGCGCCGCGCGCGTCTTCGTGACGAATCCGCACGACAGGACGGTGAGTGTGCTCGACGCGCGCGATGGGACCGTCCTGCGCACGGTCCCCATCGGCATGGAGGGCTATCGCCCCGTCGTGGACGCGCGGGCCGGGCGGGTCGTCGTGGTGGGCCCGGCCAACGGTGGAGGTGCGGCAAGCGTGCTAGACGCGCGGAGCGGGGCGTTGCTCCGCACGGCCGCGCTGGGCTATACGCCCTGGCCCGCGGCCGTGTCCGTGGGTCACGGGCGCGTGCTGGTCGGCGCCGTCGGCACGACGGATAGCAGGGGCGACGCGATGGGTAACGGGACCGTGCGCGCCCTCGCCGCGCGCGGCGGGGGCGCGGGGCAGCCTATCCCCGTGGGAATCTTCCCCGTCGACATCGGCGTGGATAGGCGCACAGGGCGCGTGTTCGTCGTCAACTACGGGGCGCGCTGGTCAGATGGTGGGCTGGTCGCGACCCCGGCGCCGGAGGGCTGGTGGACCGCGCTGCAGCGGTGGCTGGCGGCGCGGTCATCGCTGGTTCCGGCGCCGCGCGCTCCGCGCCCTTCCACGAACGGCAGCGTGACGGTACTCGACGCGGCGCGCCTCTGAGCGCACGCGCCATCGGCCTGTGCGGGGTCATTTCATGATGTCATGCTCGATCATGCGGTGGGGTAAGGGCGTACAGTATACGCCCGTACAGTATACGCCCCTACGCGTTCGGTCATACGCGCCGTCGGAGAATGACATGGCCCGCGGCCTGTGCCGACGACTTGACCATCGTTCGCGAGATGTGCTATACATAGGCACATTTCCTCGCAGGCTTTGCCCGTGGCGCGGCTGCCTGCGCCGCCGTACCGTCACGTTATTGGGCCGAGAAGGGGGGTGATTGAGCGAGAGATCGTAGGCGACCCGTGCCATGGTATCAGTACATGCGGCGCGGGCGACGCCATGAGGTCAGAGAAAGTCGCGGCCTTCTTACATCCTACGTACGTCATCGTAGTAGCGCGTCGACACGGCGCCTCTGCCGTACAATGGGGATCGGGCAGAGTTGCCGGGCGGCGATGAAAGGAATTGGTCCACCTATGCGAGGTTCAATCAAGCGCGTAGCATTGGCGCTGGGCGTGAGCGGCCTCTTGCTAGCGCCGCAGGCCCATCATGGACACGCGGCCGCAAAGAGCGCGGCTGCCGACGTCACCCTGAACGTCTGGTATCATGCCTACGGCGAAGCGGGCACGCACGAAGCGGTGCTGCGGTACGCCAGCGAGTACGAGCAGACCCACCCTGGCATGCACATCAACATCACCTGGGTGGTTGGCCAGGGCGCCTATCCGCAGAAGCTCAATCCCGCCCTGTTGAGCAACAACGGGCCCGACGTCTACGAGAACGGCGGCGTGTCGCTGACGGCCATCAAGACCAAACAGGTCTACCCGCTGGACAGCCTCTACACGCCTGCGGTGCGCAAGGACTTCAACGCGAACGCGATTGGCCAGTGTACCTACGCCGGCCACGTCTACTGCGTGAGCATGGTCATCGACACCGGCGGCGTCTACTACCGCAAGAGCCTCTTCAAGAAGGCCGGTATCACGAGCGAGCCCAAGACGTTCGACCAACTGCTGGCCGACGCCAAGAAGCTCAACACCGGTGGCGTCAAAGGCCTGTTCGTCGGCAACGACGGCGGCGCCAGCGCGCTAGGCACAGGCCCCCTGCCGTGGTCGGCCGGCGTCGAGTACATGAGCGGAAACAAAATCGCTTTCGACAACCCGCGCACCGTGGCGGCGCTGGCGGCGCTGCGCACGCTCAAACAGGCCGGCGTGCTGCTGCTCGGCGCGCCCGTCGACTGGTGGGACCCCTCCGCCTTCACCCAGGGCCTCGCGGCCATGCAGTACACCGGGCTCTGGGCCATGCCCCTCATACGCAAAGCGGTCGGCGACGACTTCGGCTACATGGGATGGCCGGCGCTCGACGCGCGGGGCAAGCCCGCCACCTTCTTCGGCGGCTGGAACGAGTACGTGAACGGCAAGAGCCCGCACCTCTCGCAGGCGATGGACTACGTGCGGTGGCTGTGGATCCAGAACACCAAGGATGAGATCGACTTCAACACGAGCTACGGCTTCCACATACCGCCGCGCAGTTCGGCCATCGCCTCCGCCCCGGCGCTGAGAAGCGGACAGGCGGCGGTGGCGGTGCAGGTGCTGCAGACGTACTCGCATTTCAGCCCCGTCCTCTACAACGACCCCAACGCCGGCACGCCCCTGTCGGATGCGGCAACCGCGGCTATTACGACCAACACGAGCGTGGCGACGCTGGTGCATCAGGCGGCCGTCAAGGCGCAGAAGGCGGTCGACGCCGAGCTCCATTAGGGCGCACGCTCAGGGCGAGACATGAGCTGACAGGGGCGGAGCATGCACGCTCCGCCCCTACCCCGGACTCGAGTCGGGAGGCCGGTGCGCCAGGACATGCGGGGCGCTATCCGTCGTCCGCTGTCGTCCGTCGAGGGTCGAGGGTTATACAGGCCGATGGCGCGCCGGCGGCCACCACAGCCGCGCTCGTCACGCTAGTTGCTACAGGGCTAAGAGCTACCATGCGAGAGAGGGGACAGTAGCATGAGCACACGCAGTGGGGTGTCGGGAACGGTATCCGCGGCTCGGGCCAATCAGCGCCGGCGGGAATGGACCACGACCCTCGCATTTTTCGCTTTCATGGCCCCGCTCCTGATCGGGCTGATCGTCTTCACCGTCATTCCCATCATCTGGGGTTTCCTGGTCAGTGTGAGCGACGCGCGCGGCACGGTCAATGTCGGGAACTGGGTCGGGCTTGCCAACTATAGCGCCATCCTATCGGATAGCGCCTTCGTCCAGGCGCTGAGTACGGGGGTCATCTTCGCGATCTTCATCGTGCCCACGACCTTCGCCCTCTCGCTTGGACTAGCAATTTTAGTCAATAGCGTAGCCCATGGCAAAGCCTTCTTCCGCTCCGTCTTCTTCCTGCCGACCGCGTGTTCGTACGTCGTCGCCTCTCTGATCTGGAAGTTGAGCCTCTTCAACGGCGTCCGCTTCGGCATCGCCAACACGATCTTGCTCAACCTGCCCACCATTGGGCCGATCCACCCGGTCGATCCGATCGCCTGGACCTTCGGCCCGCCCTGGGTCTGGCTGGTGCTGATCACCGTTCGCCTCTGGCTACAGGTGGGATTCTATATGATCATCTTCCTGGCCGGCTTGCAGGAAATCCCGCGCCATCTCTATGAGGCCGCGTCGATCGACGGTGCCGAGTCCGGCTGGACGACATTTCGCCACATTACTTTTCCCCTGTTGCGCAACACCTCTATCTTCGTGGGGGTGCTGCTGATTCTGAACGCTTTTCAGGCGTTCGACGAGTTCTTCAACATCAACAACTCCGATCCCAGCGTGCGCCCGCCCTTGCTCTACCTCTACAACACGGCGATCGGCGCGCAGAATTACGGCGTCGGTAGCGCCGGCGCGTTCATCGTCGCGTTTCTGATCATCGCCTTTTCAGTCGTGCAGCTCCGTTTGTTCGGCCTGGGGCGGTCGGCGTCATAACCGCTATCCATCGCGCCTGACCACTAACCCGTACGACAGGACTGACCCGTACGACAAGGAGGTTCCATCATGGCAGTTGTGACGGCCGCGACCCGCGCCGCGCGGCCACGCCGGCGGCGTCCGCGGGTCACGCCGCGGAGCGTGCTGCTCTATAGCTTGCTGATCGTTCTCTCGATCCTCTTTTTGGCGCCCTTCTACATCATGGTGCGCAACGCCTTCATGACGGATCTCGAGATTACCGCGCCCGCGTTCCAGGTCTTGCCGAGTACGCCGCAGTGGGACAACGTGTCCGAATTGTTCGGCAATCTCGACGTCCCAATCCTGACGGGCCTGCGCATCTCGGCGTTCATGGCGGTGTCGCAAACCATCTGCCAGATGATCTTTGCCTCGATGGCCGGCTATGCCCTGGCGCGCATCCCGTTCCGGTACCGCAACGTGGTGTTCCTGCTCGTGCTCGGCACCATGATGATCCCGGGCGCCGTCACGTTCGTGCCCCTCTACCTACTCGTGTCCAGCCTGGGTTGGGTCAACACGCTGCAAGGGCTGATCGTCCCGGGCCTCTTCAGCACGTTCGCCGCCTTCATGTTCCGGCAGTTCTACCTGGACTTCCCCGCGGAGGTCGAGGAAGCCGGACGCGTGGACGGCCTGGGGTACTTTGGTATCTACCGGCGCATCGCCATCCCCAACTCGATTGGTATGCTGATGGCGCTGGGTGTGATTTCTTTCCTCGGCAGCTGGAACGGCTTTACCTGGCCATTGGTGGTCGGGCAGAGCAGCAGCATGTGGAGTGTGCAGGTGGATGTATCGGCCTTCATCTCCTCTCAGACGATCATCCTGCACGAGGTCTTCATGGGCGCGCTGGTGGCCATTGCCCCCGTCGTGATCGTCTTCCTGGTCCTGCAACGGTTCATCGTCGAGGGCGTCAAGCTGTCGGGCGTCAAAGGCTGATACACGTTTCTCGCGAAATGCCTATCTGTCCTCACTGCTCTCATCGCGATCCTGATGGCGCGCGGGCGCGGACGCCCCTGACGACGGCGGAGGCCCCGCAACCTCGCCAAGAGCGTGACCGTGCGGTAGAGAAGCTGTCCTTCAGCCCTATCGGTCTCTAGCGCACGGCCATGCTGTTCGTGTGAGCGTGGAGCAACTCTTTCACCTTGCGCACCAGATCGGTGGTAATGCCCTGCTCCGATCGGGGTAAGCGAAAGCCATGCGCGACGGTCGTGGAGGCGCGCAAGCCTCGCCGCAACACGTCGTAGTCGTCCTGGTCGACGAGGCCCAGCGAGTACAAGGCCGCCACGACATCAACCGGCCGGTCGCTCTCCAAAGGAACCCGCTCGCGCGCCGCGTAGGCGCGCAACGTCGCCTCGGCAGCCGACCAGGCCAGCAGGAGCGCCGCCTCGTCCTGTTGGCCTTGAGATAGCGTAAGAGCCGCGGTCGCGCGGGCCAGGATCAAGGCTCTCTGCGTCCTTGTCGACCACCGAGACGTGCTCCGGGGGCGTCACCAAGAGATCGAGCCGCCATCCCAGCTGCGCCTCGACTGCGCCGGCGAGAGCGATGATGTCCGCGGACGAGCGGAGATCGGCGCGCGTCTCCACTCTAACGTCGTAAGCGGGCTCGAATGGCGTGGAGGATTCCTTCGCGTCGCCTGTCTCTAAATGCGCCTGAGTAGACCGGTCCCCTTCCCGGATAGTGAAGCTAAAAACAGTCTTACGCGCAATCTTCGGTTCGAGGAATTTTGTCTTGAGCACATCGTAGAGCACAGAGGCGATAAGATTTGCCGGGATAGCTTCGAGAGTGGCGACCACCAAGTCAACGACAACCTTCGCCAGGACGATCTCCGAGAACTGACTCGACTGTTGTGATTTGCGGGGGTAGGCACGACCTGCTAAGCTACAAGGCCAGACCGCTGTCGCAGGAAGAGGACAGGGAGACCGTCCGATGCAGTGTTTGCCAAGCACCCCGGCGCGGTCCCCATATGACCTCCCCGCACTCTCCCCCAAATCACAACAGTCGAGTATCTATCACCCCCTGTCACCATAGTGCCGTTGTCTGTTCCCTATCGTCCGGCGCCCCGGATCGAGGTCTCATGTATACGGAAGATCGCATCACCATCGACGCGCCGGTGCGGCGCGTCTACGAATTGGCGGCGGACATCGAGCGCTGGCCCCAACTCCTGCCCCATTATCGCCGGGTCACCGTGCTGCGCGACCTGCCCGATAGGGGCGCGTCGCGGCGGCGCCTGGTCGAGATGGCCGCCACGCGCGACGGCTTCCCCGTCGCATGGGTCTCCATCCAGGAGCTGGACCCCGAGCAGCACGAGGTCCGTTATCAGCACGTGCGCGGGGTCACGCGGGGCATGGACGTGATCTGGGATCTGACGTCGGCGGCGGAGACGGGCGGCACAGAGAGCACGACGGTCCGGCTGATCCACCTGTTCGACCCGCCGTGGCCGCGCCCGTTCGGGCCGCTGGTGGCGCGCTACATCGTCGGTGGGCTGTTCGTCCACGACATCGCCACCAAGACGCTGCGTCGCATCAAGGATCTGGCCGAAGCCGAGATGGGGAGCGCGGACGAGCAGACCGTGCCAGTCCGTTCCGCGCCAGCCGCCGCGAGTATGGCGCGGTGAGGCCGCCACACGAGCGCCGCGTCGTCGTCACGGGCCTCGGCGTCATCAGCGCGATCGGCGTCGGCGCGGACGCCCTGTGGCAAGGGGTGCTGGAGGGCCGGCGCGGCGTGCGCCGCATCACGCGCTTCGACCCCTCCCCGTTCCCGTCGCAGGTCGCGGCCGAGGTCGACGCCGACCTGTTCGACCCGCTCGACTATATGGACGCCAAGCGGGCGCGCCGGCTCGACCGCTTCTCTCAGTTCGCCCTGGCCGCGTCGCGCATGGCCGTCGACGATGCGCGGCTGGACCTCGAGCGCGAGGACCGCGGGCGCGTTGGCGTCTTCCTGGGTTCGGCCCTCGGCGGCGTGGCCTACGCCGAGGAGCAACACGGCGCCTACGTGGCTCACGGGTTGCGCGCCGTCAGCCCCATGCTGGCCCTGGCCGTCTTCGGCGGCGCGGGCGGCGCCAACATCGCCATGGACCTCGGCGTCTCCGGTCCCAGCATCGCCAACGCCAACAGTTGCGCCTCCGGGACCATCGCCGTGGGCGAGGCCTTTCGCGTCGTGGCGCGCGGAGACGCCGACATCGTCGTGGCGGGCGCTGCCGAGGCGCCGCTGAGCACGCTCACCTTCGGCGCCTTCGCCGTCATCAGGGCGCTCTCCACGCGCAACGACGACCCCGCCGCCGCTTCGCGCCCGTTCGACCGCGACCGCGACGGCTTTGTGATGGCCGAGGGCGCCGGCGTGCTCGTGCTGGAGGAGCTTGGCCATGCCGTCCGTCGCGACGCGCCGGTCTACGGCGAGGTGCTCGGCTTCGGCGCGACCAACGACGCCTACCATATGACCGCGCCGCGTCCCGGCGGCGCGCAGGCGGCGCGCGCGGCCGCCCTCGCGCTCGACGACGCGGGCCTCCTGCCGGCGGATATCGACTATATCGCCGCCCATGCCAGCGCCACGGCACTAGGCGACACGGCCGAGGTCGAGGCCATCAGGAGGGTCTTCGGCGAGCATGCCCCTCGCATCCCGGTCAGCGCCACCAAGGGCATGCACGGGCACGCCCTCGGCGCCACCGGCGCCATCGAGTTGGCCATCACCGCCCTCGCGCTACGGCACGAGACGCTGCCGGCGACGGTGAACCTGTGCCAGCCCGATCCCGGGTGCGGCCTGGCCTACGTGCGCGACCGGCCGCTGCCATACCGCGCCACCCGTATTCTCAAGAACTCGTTCGGCTTCGGCGGGATCAACGCGGCGTTGGTGCTGGGGCGGTACGGGTAGGCCGTGGGCCGTGGGCCGTGGGCCGTGGGCCGTGGGCCGTGGGCCGTGGGCCGTGGGCCGTGGGCCGTGGGCCGTGGGCCGTGGGCCGTGGGCCGTGGGCCGTGGGCCGTGGGCCGTGGGCCGTGGGCCGTGG
>JAABUZ0100003256.1_pt1 | contig 24570 bp, 24 predicted proteins | sample 5562091 | NCBI WGS metagenome assembly JAABUZ01 (sample SAMN12813069, study PRJNA571459) | rock metagenome | isolation source: Antarctica rocks | place: Antarctica: Victoria Land, Linnaeus Terrace sud | collected 2015-12-21 | reverse complement strand
CTAAACCAAAGCCAAGGTGGAAAACGCAGGATGATCGCGGTAGGCTCCCGAGGAGGAACGCAAACGGCGAGGTCCTGCGATGGACGAAGTGCTGGACGTACTGAAGCAGTGGAAGGTGGACATCGGCGCGGTCCGGGAGCAGGTGTACCGAGCACCGACGCCACGGGAGCGGGAGCGCTGGCACGCTCTCTGGCTGCTGGCGGGCGGCTGGACGGCTGCGCAGGTGGCCGAGGCGCTGGAGCGCGACGCCCACACGATTGGCGAATGGCTGGCGACCTTTCGGCAGGCTGGACCGGCCGGGCTGACGTTCGAGCACACCGGTGGGTCCCCCCCGCCCTCGGCAGCCAGCAGCAAGCCGAACTGAAAGCCGCCGTTCAGGCGCCGCCGACGGCCGCTGGCATCGATCTGGCCGACTGGAACTGGAAGGTGGTCCGGGAGTTCGTGCAGCGCCGCTTCGGCAGCACGCTCAGTCGCAGTAGCTGTCTGAACTACCTGCACCGCCTGGACTTCGTGCTCAAACGGCCCAAAAAGCGCCTGGTCAAAGCCAACGCTGAGCGACGGGCCGCCTTCGTCCGCGAATACGCTCTGCTGCGCGGCGCCGCGCAGACCACGGGGGCCAAAGTCTTCTTTGCCGACGAAGCGCACTTCTACGCCGACGTGGACCTGCGGGGCAAATGGGTGCTGCGCGGTGAGCCGGCATTGGTGGATTCGACCAGCCCGCGCTGGGGCGAGAAGGTCAGCTACTACTCGGCCATCTGTCTGGAGACCGGCGAGGTGGAGGTCATGGAGCTCGACGGCAACAGCACCGCCGAGACTTCGGTCGCCTTCCTGCAACAGGTGCGGGCGCACCATCCCGAGCCGCTGATCGTCATCTGGGACAACGGCCCAGCCCACAGCGGCGACGCCGTGCGGACCTACCTGACCACGCCAGACCTGCGCCTCCGTCTTGTCCGCCTGCCGGCCTACAGCCCCGACTTCAACCCGGATGAAGCCATCTGGGGCTGGGTCCGTGCGGAAGTGACGGCCAATACCTGCTTCGGGACCAAGGCTAGAGTCCGTGAAAAGGTTGGCGCGTTCTTCCAAGGCCTGAGTGACCGGACCGACGAAGTCCAGCACCGCTGCCAAACCATCCTCCAAACCAAAGCCGACGTCTACACCAGTGCTGTCGACGCGATCCTTCAGTCTTCCACCCATGTAGATCCCACCTTGGCTTTGGTTTAGGCCAGCTCCCGCCGCAGGCGCTGACCAGCGACGTCTACCACCCGCGCCGCGACCGCCTGAGTGGCTTCGACGTTCTCATCATTGCTCTGCGCCATGCGGCCAAGCACATGGGGCAGGCAGAGCTGACCCGCGATTTACTGCTGGCGCACCGCGATCAGGGAAGTGCGGTCCATTGACGACGTCGGCCTCTCTGGCTCGGCCAGCTCAGTTGCGCCGCTGCCAGGCCTGCTCGATCTCGCCGAGGGTGTCGACCAGGACCTGGCGCAAGCTCTCCAGAGCTGGCCGGTGGAGTGGTCCCGGCTCAGACACAGCGGGCCGCTGCTCGGCCGGCAACGCCCGCGTCTGGTCCCAGGCGTCCCAGGCAGCCAGGGCGCGGTCCACGCGCCGCAGGCGGGCGCGTGTCAGGGCACGCCTGCGCACAAACTCCTCCAGGTCCGCGTGGCACCGGTGCACGACGGCAGGATAGCGGCGCGCCCCACGCACGGCAGCACCAGTGCGCAGCCGCCCCACCCACAGGCACCAGGCGTGGGACGCGGCCCTTCACGCTCACGGCCTCGGCCCAGCCTTGCCGACATAGACAGACCGGTGCCGCCCACCCTCACGGTAGCGAAAGTACAGGTAGGGGCCATGGCCGCGGATCAGCTTGGCTTCCAGCGACCCCGCGCCCAGACGGCGTCGGCTGTCGCTCACGGTCCGCATGCCCTCGGGCTGCTCCTGTTCCTTTTCCTGATCGATTAGCTCCTGGTCAAGCTCATCGAGAACCGCGCGGATCCGGGCCAGGTCCGAGCGATCCCACGGTGTCGCCCGCAACAGGTGCAGCACCTGCGCGCCGGCCGCTCTGGCCTGCTCGTAGCGGGCAAGCGCCGCACGATCGCGCTCCTGCTGCTCTGCCCGCGCGGTCGCCACCAGCGCGTCAGAGATGACAGGCTCCAGGTCGTCGGCGGGCAGCTCACCGCGGGCGACGGCGGCTAACAGGTCGAGCGCGGCCCGGCGGTCGCCGTGCTCGATGGCTTGGCGGGCCGCTGCCACGGCTGCTTCTCGCGGGTTAGGGTGCTCGGGTCCGGGCACGGGCCATACGCTGTCCCCTAACTCGCGCGACGGGGTGTGACCGTGCTGGGCGCACCCCACGCCCGGGCAGCTCGGGGCCAACCAGCCGTTTTCTGAGTCGGCAAGGGTCGCCTCCTGGGTCGTCGGCACCCTGTTCAGCCAACCCAGCATTCCCTCCGCCGCGTACTCGCAACCTTACCAGCGCGCCCTACGTCCAATCTTCGCCCCTATGTCCAAGCTCCATCTCAATGCCAGCAGACGCCACACACCGACGCTGACAACCGCTGTGGGCGGTGTGTGGCAAGATCCCAACCGGCGAAGAGAGTCGCTCGCGAAGGCTCGTCTGTTGCGTCGGGCCATCGGTTACTGGATCCTCACGATCGCTGTGCTCATTCTAGCCATCACTCCTATGGCCGGCATGATAGGAGGGGTGGGCATGGCCGGGAGCGTCCTGATGATCGCGGTGCTAGAAACAGTTGCTGGCCACGCGTTTCTCCATCGCCGCTACTCTGACGGCTTGGCGCTCGGCGCGGCAGTCGGCGTTGTTCTGGGCTTCGCAATCCTTTGGGTATTCTGGGTAGTCCTTTCAGGTTTGATTGGGTCGACTTCGTTTGGCGGGGATACCGGCGAGTGGCTGACGAACCGTGTGTATCCGATGTTCGCCTTCGGCTTTGCCGACGGATACGCCAAGGGCGCAGGTGGACCCGGAGTGCTACTCACTCTTTGGGTGGTGCTGGGGCGCTTAGCTACAGCCGCAGACCAGGAGAGGCGACGCCCGCCATGGTGGTGGCGGTGGACTCATAAATGGCCAAGGGCGGTCCGTCGAGCAGTCCTGCGTATTAAAGCGATCGGTTGCATCATTCTAGCTCGGGCTGGGCGAGCCCGCACGGTAACGTTCCTGCTGGTGTTGGCTGCCTTCATGACAGGTGGGTACGACGCATCACACTTGCCTCATGACTTCACTGGCTTACCTGGTGTGGTCGAGGCCTACGCTACCTTCGTAATCATCTCAATTCTGGGATACTTGTTTGGCGTCATCGTTGCTCGGCCACTCGGGGCGGCACAAGCAGAACTTATCCGGGTGCGACCGTACCTCAAGGCAGCATGGAAACCTGTGACGGGGTTCGCTCTGGGGTATCTCGGGGTTATCTTGCTCTATGCCGGCTGGTTTTGGTGGGTCGCCCAGCGGGATGCATCTGCCTTTTCAAGCACAATCAAGGTGGCACCACTGAGATTCGGTGAATTTGTGTACATCTCCGCATCAACACTCGTCACTATCGGATATGGGGGAAGTACGATTGAGCCGAAATCTCCTTTGGCACAAGCTCTAGTGGCTACAGAGCCCTACGTCGGATTGTTCTGGACGATGTTCGTCTTTGCGGCGCTAACGTTTCTTCTGAATCGGACGTGGAGCAGACTTGCGGAAAACGAGGAGCACGGCGCCGAGTAGTACTGGCAGGCTGTTGAAGTACTCGATTTTGCAGCGGAAGCATACAACGTGTTGTTGTGTAGGTCGGAGCTATCCTCATACAGGCCGTTGTAGTGCTCGATCTACTGTACACTGATGCCGCCAACGAAACGTCCAACGCTATCTACCAGACGATCGGCTATCGGCCGCTGTACGAGGCGGCCGTGTACACCTTCAAGCCAGCGCCTTCTCCCGCACGTGGCGCGTGTGCGCCATGACGCTGGCCACTCAGTTGGAGCTTCTGCAGATCGAGATCGAGACGATCTGGGACACTGACGAGCGTGGGCGGATCTACGGCCCAGACCTCGTCATCGCCAGCTCCTCCGCGGGAGGCATCGCCGCCATTGGCTCCGCGGTGCCGGACCACCTCGCGGCTGCGCTGATAGCGGCCGTGTCCACGGTGACGCCGTCGGACGACTGAGCTCACCGCCGACGGCACTGGGGCGTCGGCAATGCGGGTGGCTAGCCTACTCGCGCTGATCGATAACGAGTGAGCTGAATATGTCGCAGCGTGCCGACCGACCGGGAATATTCGCGCCGTCAAAAACGTTGTTCATGTAGTCGTGGGTTCAGGCTGATAACCCCAGGGTCTGATAGCCCCAATCTGCCCATTGCGATCTGCATCATGCTAGTCGTTCTAATAGTCGAAAGAATAGTTCGTCTATGGCTGGCTTGTTCGAGTTCATCTATAAGCGGGCTCGTTCATAAGATCTGGAGGACTATCATGTCGAGAGGTCGCACCATTGCAAAGTACATTTCAACTGTCGGAGAGATATTCGTCAGCATTTTGATGCACCTCGCAGTAGCAGAGCTATCAGCCTGAACCCATGACCTCCGTCAATTGTGTCTTCCGGAGCGTTGATTCCAGTCGTTGAACTTGGTATCAGGGGGTGACTGTTGCCTCCACCATGTCGGAAGGCGGATGCTGCTGCTGGTCTATATAGGGAGCGCGTAGTCGAAAGAGGTGGCGCCCGAAACAGCGTGGGGCTCCATGTACGGGCTGTCCATGGTACCCGCCACTCTTCACGTAGCTGCCCACCGTCTTGCACGAGGTCGGACGACTCCTCGTCCCAGACGCGCGCCTGGTGGGCCGGCCGCAGCCTTCGCAGCCAAAGCCAATGCTCGTGACGAGCGGCGCGCCGCTCGCCGGCAACACCAGCGTGCAGCCGCCTAGCCCACAGGCGCCTGGCGTAGAGTTCACCCATGCCGAAGCCCCGCAAGCCTGACCGCCCGCCTCTGCCACTGGACGCCGATGCTCTGCGCGACGTGCTGCGCGCCCTGGGCGTCCATGTCGACGTCGACACCACCGCGACGCGCCGCCCTGAGCAGCTGGTGCTGAAGCTCGCCTATGGGTTGATCGGCGCCGCCGAGCGGCACGCGATCATCGCGGACGAGACCGCGCGTGCGGCGGGGGTACGCATCGACGAGATTGGCGAGGCCTCCGGTGACGTGTACGCCGGCGCGGCCTGCCACAACGACCTGGACGCCCTCGGGCTGGTGCAATGGCGCATGACCCGGACCACGCAAGCCTTGCAGCAGTTGAAGCTGCTGGACGGTCCCGCGGGCGGTCCCGATCCGCTGGGGCGGACGATCCTGCTAACCGCCGCGGCGCTCTCAGGGCTCCTGTCCGCGGCGGCCACGATGCGCAACCCGCTGCGTGGCGACGGTGACACCGCGGCAGCCGCTCACAGCGTGCGCCAGGCGATCACCGCCCTGGACCACGCCGCCAAGGACGCCAGGAGCCAACAGGTCCTCGCGGATTTGCTCGCGTTGGCGGAGTAGCGACACGTTCCAGCACGCGTCGCCCAGCGCGAGCGCCGCCGACACCGCCGCCGGCTCACCCATCGGCCGTCGGCTCCAAGCGCTGCACGCGGACGATGCCACACGCCAGTTCCCGCGGGGCAATCCAGGCGCGGTTTGCGTCACGGTCCACCACCAGCCAGTGCGTCGCGGGACCGTCGACGTTGCCAAGATCGGCCTCGTGCTCGACGAGCCAGCCCCCGATGACGCCCAACAAGCCACCGGCGCGCAGCCACTTGCGCCAGGCCCAAGTATCGAGCTGGCCGGCGCCGCTCAGCCAGCCGTCGGCCCACGCCAGCTCGCACCCTTGCTGCTCGGACCATAGGCCAACGAAGCGGCGGGGACGGCGGGTGGCGATGGCCTCTTTGAAGGCGGCCACGACGGCGTCCCCGAACTGGCGGCGAACCTGGTGGAGCTCATCGTTGGTGATGGACAATGGCTCCATGACGGCACGCTCATAGCCCAGCCGGCGGAGGAAGGTCGGCGGCAAGGGGAGCGGGAACGGCAATAACGTCTCGGTGCTGATGGACATTGGGGAAAACCAGTCCCGGGAAGTCTCTCGGTGGCAAAAGGGGCATCAGGGCGGCTGACTGAGCGCGGCCCAGCGCGCTTCGAGGTCAGCGAGGTAGACGGCTCGACGGAGCCGGAAGCGGCGCATCTTGGTCTGGCGTGCTTGCGTTTGGCGCAGGTGGACGCGCTGCTGCTGCCAGCTGACCGCAGGTACCGCCGCCAGGTGCTCGCGTAAGACGCTCTCGGCTGTGCCGCTGGCTGCGGTGGCGTACACCGCAAAGCCGCCCACCCGTACGACGAACGCATCGGCCCGCTTGCGCCCGGTGATCCGCCGCTGCTCGGTCTTCACGCGCCGATAGAACTGTTCCAGCGCGTTATCAGTCCGCGGCAGGCCTGGTACGTCGTAGCAGTGGTACAGCCCCTCACCCAGCCGGCGCAGAACCACCCCGAGGTACCGAACCGGCTCGCGGAGCCAGTCGGGCACCCGTCCGCCGGTCAGGTCCGCATCGAGGCGCCCCAACTGCAGCTCCACCCGCTCCTGGACCACCGCTCCAGGACGCGTGCCGACCTCGACCGCGTCAGGGGTCGGTGGCTCGAGTTGGCGCGCGAGTTCGAGCAACCGGGCATGCACCCGCCGCAACTCTGCGCTGCGCGGGCCACAGCGTTCTTGAGCTCGGCCGATCAACACGCGCAGTCGGGCGAGGCGGGGCTCAGCCCTTTTCCCAGGCAGCGGTCCAAGCTGGCCCCGAGGTCCTCCAGCGCTTCCATGGCCCGCAAGCCGGCGAAATCGAACGGCAACGTGCCACGTTCGCGGACTACCTGCCGCAGCGCCAGCACCGCGTCGAGCACCACCGTGCTGGTCGGATCGGTGGGCTCCGGCTCGCTGGGACGCCGTGTTCGCTCCTCCACGTCGCGCAAGCCGCGCAGTTCCTTCTTCATCTCGACTAAGAGGTGCCGATCCGCCTCCCAGAGCGGCTCCGCGGCTTCCCGGAGCGCATGGTACTGGCAGAGCTGGTGGGGTACGTCGGGGAAGACCTCCGCGACCGCAAGACGGATCGACTCCTGGGCGTCACTGACTACCCCCAGCACCGGCAGGCCCGCCATCCGAATCGGCTTCAGCAACGGCACCAGCATGGGTGCGGTCGCCTGTTGCAGGTTAGCCGCACCCAACACGGTCCCGCTCAACACTTCGCGGACGACCCACAGTTGCTCATTGCCCTGCTCGGGCTGGAGCCCGTCCAGCGAGACGATGAGCCCGCCATGTTCGGCAATCGTGGGTGCCAGCAGCGTGGCCACATCCTGCTGGCTAGCCCGCAGCAGAGCCAGGTACGTTTCCAGCAGGTTCTGCACGTGACGATCCGAGATCTGCACCGCGATCTCGGCGTTCAGGTGGCGCCAGATCTCGGTGCGCGTGTGGTGCTGGCCGAAGCGTTGCGCCCCAATGTGGGCGATGACGTCCACGCCGTAGGTCGAGCCCTTGACTTGCCGTGCCTCTGCACGTGCCGAGCGAACGACCGCCTGGTGGCCAGGGCACTCGGGCACCGGGCAGCGATAGCCGAGGTTGGTGACGTGCTCGATGCGATCTAGCGACTGGACCCATTTGGCCCAGACGGAGTGGCTGTAGACCAGGCCTGCCCCACACCACGAGCAACTCGTCAGTTCGGGCCGATAGCGAACGTGCGGACGGACACCAAAGGCTCGCGGCGGCTTCATGCTGGCCCCTCCTTGGGATGCCAAAACCGAGCCGCCGCCCCGACTACCGCCTCATTCTCTCACGTTGATGCCGGTTCTGCCGGGACTGGAAAAAACCTCCTGATACAGGGGATGGGGCCCCACCCTCCGGACGCTCAGGTGGGCAGCGCGCCGAGCAGCCTCTCGCGCAGGTGGTGCAGGCCACGACGGAGCAGTACGTTGGCCGCCCCGTCCGTGGTGCCCACCTCGCGCGCGACCTCCGACAGCGAGCGGCCGTGGGCGCAGCGCAGCAGCACCACGGCGCGCTCGTCGTCGAGCGCCCGGAGGGCTACACAAAGCGGAGGCCGTATGCGGTAGCCTGCCCAGATCATGGCCAGGACCTGGCTGTCGATCCGTGTGGACCTGATTGCCGGCCACGGCGAGGAGCTCTGGCCGCGGCCCGGACGGCTGTTCGCAGCCGCCCGCACCCACACCTTCGCCCAGCTCGCCACGGCCATCGACGACGCGTTTGCCCGCTGGGACCGCAGCCACCTGCACGAGTTCACGCGCGCCGATGGCTATCGCCTGGGTATCCCCAGCGGCGAGGACTGGGACCCGGACCACCTGCTCGACTATGCGCGGGCGACCCTCGGCCGGCTCAGCCTCGGCGAGCAGTTCGCGTACGTGTTTGACTTCGGCGATGACTGGCAGCACCTGTGCACGGTCGGACCGCGGCGCATCGATCCGCTGCAGGCGCTGGGGATCGTGCCTGATCGCCCGCTGTCCTACTTCGGCTGGGGCGACATCCCCGATCAGTACCGCCGGCGCTGGGACAGCGACGATGGCGAAAGTCCACCACCGCGCAAGCCCAAGCACCCGCATCTCCCCCCACTGCTCCTGGGCTGGGGCGAAGGCCTCCCAGTCTAACGCCGACGGCTTGTCGTCTCTCCGCCGACGCGCGGCGCGCCAGCGCGTACCCTGTCCGATGCGGAAGGATTGCGGCATGAGTGGCGTCGGACCGGTGCCCCACGCTGGGGTCTGGGTGCTCGAACAGTGCGGTGACCCGAAGTTCCCGTACCGGCTGCGCGTCTATCGCGACGAGCAGGGCGATCCCCTGCTGTCCTTCCTCGTCCGCGACAGGTGGCCCGGCGCCAACCAGCACATCTTCTGCCTGCGCGAGCAGCGGACGGTGACCCCGGTCGCGATCGGTGCTGTCGTGGAGCGCGTGCCCGTGGTCGCGCTGCAGCGCTACGGCAAGCGGCTGACGGTCATCCTGGATCGTCCCCGGCAGAAGCGCTGCGACTTCCAGATCGTCGAGAAGCGCTACAAGCAGCCAGCCCCCGGCGAGCCCGCCACCTATGAGCAGATCTTCTGGTTCACCCAAACGGCCATGGAGCAGCGCCGGCCGCGGGGTGTCCGACTGCACAGTGCGCGGCCCCCGGCGGGAGCGCGGGTACGGATCGCCAGCGACGAGCGGTATCCCTGGAGCTTCGGCGGCCTGGTCACCGAACGTGGCCGCCTGCCGGCCGGCGACTACGCTCTGGTGGCTGGCGACGCGGTGCTCGCGGTGGTCGAGCGCAAGACCTTCGAGGGCTTGCTGGCCGACTTTGGCCAGATGGACGTGCTGCGCCAGCGGTTGCTGGAGCTGAGCACCTTCGAGCAGCACGCACTGGTGATCGAAGCCCGGTATGAGGACTTCTTGAGCCCCGCCAGAGTCCATCACTGGTCGGCCGCCTTCTGTGCCAAAGCGATCGCGGACCTGTACGCCCGCTTCCCACGGCTGCGGGTCGTGTTCTGCTCCAACCGCAAGACGGCTGCCTCCTGGACCCAGCACTACTTCGCGGCGGTGTGGGCCATGCACGAGCACACGCATGAAGCGGCGGGCACTGTGCCAGACGACGTGGGCGATCCGGAGATGGAGGTGGAACAGACCGACAACGATCTTGCTGACGTCGGCGCTGCCGGCTGACCGAGCAGGCGACGGCGTCGGTCGCCGGTGACCTGCTGTGGGGTCGTTGAAACAAACCGGGCTGCACTACGGCTCGTTCCCTCCGGTGGCCAGGCCTTCCCAGTCCTGGAGATCGGCCGGCTCCACATCCCCGCCGGCCGTCTGGCCGGGCCAGGCGTAGCCCAGCGCGCCGGTCAGCAGCCCGTCCAGGGCGGTCTGACGGGCCGCCCGGCGCCAGTCTTTGACCGCCAGCGCCAGCGCCCGCTTCTGGCCCACCAGCACCACCAACTGGCGGGCCCGCGTCAGTGCTGTGTACAGCAGCGTGCGCCCCAGCATCGGCGCATGGCTCATCAGCAGCAGGATCACCACGGCCGGAAACTCCGAACCCTGGACCTTGTGCACCGTCGCCGCGTACGCGTGGGTCAGGGCATACAGGCTGGCGTACGGATAATGCACCTCCCGGCCATCGTCGAGCGCCACCAGTAGCTCCTGCTCGGTCGGGTCGACCGACCGCACCGTCCCCAGGTCCCCGTTGAACACGGTGAGGTCGTAGTCGTTCTTGAGTTGCAGCACGCGGTCGCCGGGGCGGTAGGCGCGCCCGCCAGCCCGCGCCTCGGCCACCTCATCACGCCCAGGGTTCAGCCGCTCCTGGAGCAGGGCGTTGAGCGTTCCCACGCCAGCCTCACCGCGGTGCATCGGCGCGAGCACCTGGATGTCCCCTGTGGCAAACCCATAGCGCGCCGGCAGACGCCGGGCGACCAAGTCCACCACCGTCTGTGCCGCCGTCGGCGGGTCGTCGGCCGGAACGAAGAAGCAGTCGCCGATATCCCCACCGAATCGCGGCAGCTCGCCGGCGTTGATGCGCCGCGCGTTCTGGGCGATGCCCGAGCCGGCCCCCTGGCGGAAGATGTGCGTCAACGTCGTCACTGGGAAGACCTCGGACCGCAGCAGGTCGGCGAGCACGTCGCCGGCGCCAACGCTGGGCAGCTGGTCGGGGTCGCCCACCAGCAGCAGGTGCGTGCCAGGCAGGATGGCCCTGGCGAGTTGGTTGGCCAGCAGGACGTCCAGCATGCTGACCTCGTCCACCACCACCAGGTCCGCCTGGAGCGTCTTGTGGCCCCGGTTCGCCCTGGGCCGCAGCTCCAGCAGCCGGTGCAGGGTGGCGGCCGGCAGCCCGGTCGCCTCCTCCATCCGCTTGGCCGCCCGTCCGGTGGGCGCCGCCAGCAAGCAGCGCAGCCCCTTGGCCTGGGCCAGCGTCAGCACCGCCCGCAAGGTGTGCGTCTTGCCGGTCCCCGGCCCCCCGGTCAGGATCGACACGGGCGCGATGAGCGCCATCCGGACACCGGCCTCCTGCTCCGGTGCCAGCCGCACCCCGTGCCTGCTCGCCAGCCAGCCGAAGGCGACCGGCCAGTCGACCCCGCGGAAGATGCGCCCGGCCGGGGCCCACACCGCCGCCTGCGCCAGGCCGCGCAGCCGACCGGCCAACCCAGACTCCGCCCGCGCGAACGGCGCCAGCGCCAGCAAGCGCCCGTCTTCGCCCGTCCGCGTGCCCGCGACCACGTCGCCGGTGGCCAGAAGCGCTTCCACCGCCGTGCTGACCCCGGTGGACTCGACGCCCAGCAGCTCGGTCGCCTGGCGCGTCAGGTCTGCCTCAGGCAGCAGGGTGTGCCCCTCATCGGCCGCGGCGCCAAGCGCGTGTAGAGCGCCTGCCTGCAGCCGCTCGGGCGCATCGGCGGTGATGCCGACCGCGCGAGCGATCTTGTCGGCCGTCTTGAAGCCAACGCCCCACACCTCGCGCGCCAGGCGGTACGGCTCCTTGCTGACGACCCGCCCGCTGTCGTCGCCGAACTTCCGGTAGATGCGCACCGCCAGCGAGGTCGACACGCCGAACCCCTGGAGCGCCGCCATGACCTCACGGATATGGCGCTGCTCCGCCCACGTGGCGGCAATGCGCGACGCCCGGACCGGGCCGATCCCGGACACCGCCGTCAGACGTTGCACATCCGCGTCGATCACATCGAAGGTCGCCTCGCCGAAAGTGTCCACGATCCGCCCCGCCATCACCGGCCCGACACCCTTCACCAGGCCGCTGCCCAGGTACTTCTTCATCCCTTGCAGCGTGGCCGGCAGGGTAGTCCGATAGTCCTGGGCCTGGAACTGCCAGCCGTGCTTGGCGTCATTGCGCCACCAGCCGTGAGCGACGATGGCCTCGCCGGGTGTGAGGTCGGCCAGGCTGCCAACCAGGGTCACCAGCCGATCGTCGTCGCGGACTGCCTGGACCTCGGCGCTGGCCCGCTCGGGAGCCAGGCGGGCGACGGTGTACCCGTTCTCGGCGTTCTGGTAGGTGATCCGCTCGACGACCCCCCGTAGCTCGCGCAGCGGCGGCGCCGTCGCCGGTGTGGTCGCAGCGCGACCCTGGATCGACGCCGGCTGAGTGGCCACAGGGCATTGTCCCCCACCACGCGCTCGCGTGGAGCACCTATCGGGGCGACCCGATCCACGGCACTGTCAGAGGTCGATCTCGGACAGATCAGCCCGGCCCTGCTGGAACCTCGCTCAGTGGCCGAATGAGGTTCCCATTGCTATTGCGCTTCTTCGGCACCCGGTCCACGACGTAGCCACCACACCGCCTGCACCGTTTGACAGCCCACTTGACCCGCTTGCCTTCGACCAGCGTCCCAACGGTCTCCTTCAGTCCGCGACGGCTCTGGTCGGCCTGGTCGCGGTCGGCAAAGTGCTTCGCGCAACGGGCGAGATCTAGATGGGTGGTCGGCATCTCGGCTGGCCTTGGTGCCTCCCCGTCTGGTGTCGGCCTCACGCTGTCCCCCTCAGGCAAACCAGATTACCCTGTCCGCGCTTTCCGACAGGATTTCGTAGCGGTAGCCCTGCTCGGTCAGGAACATCTGGCGGTTGGCGGCGAAGTCCTGGTCGCGTGTGTCGCGGGTCACCAGGCTGTAGAAGTGCGCCAGCAGCCCAGGCCGCTTCGGCCGCAGGATGCGGCCGAGACGCTGCGCCTCCTCCTGGCGCGAGCCGAAGGTGCCTGAAATCTGGATCGCGACGCTCGCGTCGGGCAGGTCGATCGAGAAGTTCGCGACCTTGGAGACGACCAGCCGCCGGATCTTGCCCGTGCGGAAGGCCGCGTAGAGCTCCTCACGCTCAAGCGTCGGCGTCTTGCCGGTGATCAACGGGGCGCCGACGCGTTCCGCCACGGCCACGAGCTGCTCGAGATACTGGCCAATAATGAGCACCTGGTCGTCGGCGTGCCTGGCGAGCAGCTGGTCCAGGACGTCGAGCTTGCGTGGGTTCTCGGCCGCGATGCGGTATTTGGCGCGCTCGTCGGCGACCGCGTAGGCCATGCGCCGCGCGTCGGCCATGGGCAGGCGGACCTCGTGGCACTCGGCGGTGGCGATCCAGCCCTGGCGCTCCAGGTCCTTCCAAGGCACGTCGTACTTCTTGGGCCCGATTAGGGCGAAGACATCGGTTTCGCGTCCGTCCTCGCGCACGAGCGTCGCAGTCAGGCCCAGCCGGCGCCGCGCCTGGATCTCGGCGGTGATGCGGAAGACCGGCGCCGGCAGCAAGTGGACTTCGTCGTAGACGATGAGGCCCCAGTCGCGCTCGTCGAAGAGCGCGAAGTGCGGGAAGGCTCCGCTAGTGGTTGGCCGGTAGGTGAGCACCTGGTACGTGGTCACCGTGATCGGTCGGATCTCCTTGCGCTCGCCGCTGTACTCGCCGACCGCCTCGGGTGGCACCGTGGTCTTGTCCAGGACCTCGCGGATCCACTGGCGCGCGGCGACAATGGAGGGGGTAAGGATGAGGGTGTGGCACTGCAGGTCGGCCATTACGGCCAGGCCGACGAGCGTCTTGCCGGCGCCGCACGGGAGCACGATAACGCCGCTACCGCCGCGGGCCGAGCCAGACGCGTGGAACACCGCCGCGGCGTCCCGCTGGTAGCCCCGCAAAGCACACGGCGCCCCATCCTGCGCGCTTGTGGCGCGGAGGGCGACCTCTAGCCGAGCGCCATCAACGTACCCGGCCAGGTCCTCGGCCGGGTAGCCGAACTGGACCAGCGCGTGCTTAACATGGCCCCGGTGAGCTGGATCGATGACCAGCGCGCCGTCCGGGCCGTGTCCGATGACCAGCGGTGCCAGACGCGGGTGGTGCAGGATCTCCGCCAGGAGGGCTCGGTCGTCGGAGACAAGCAGAAGCCGGCTGCCGTCGCGCACGAGCTTGACGCGGCCGTAGCGCGAGACGTAGTCGAGCATGTCGGCGCGGACGTTGTCGGGCAGTGGGTACTTGCCGAAGCGTTCCAGCACGTCGACCGCCTCGCCGGCACTCAGTCCGGCAGCGGCCGCGTTCCAGAGCGACAGCGGCGTGACCCGATAGGTGTGGACGTGCTCCGGGCTCTTTTCGAGCTCTGCGAAGCGGGCCAGTGCATCGCGGGCGTCCGCATACCGCGGGTTGTCGACCTCGACCAGGATCGTCCTGTCCCCCTGGACGATCAGCGGGTTGGCGGAGTCGCGCGACATACCGTCCGTTATAGCCTGCGGCCCTTGGGTAGCATGGCAGGTGTGGTGCAGCCCGTGGCGTGGCGACTCCGTGAGTGCTTGAGCTCTCTCACCGTGGACCAGCTCAAGTGGTACGCCGCGCTGTTGTCCGGCGCGCCGCCGCCGCGCAAGGGCGAGCTGGTCGACCGGATTGAGGAGCGGCTGCGCGACCCTGGTGAGGTGCGGCGGCTGTGGGCGGTGCTGTCACCGATCGAGCAGCACGTGGTAGCAGAGGCGGTCCACGGCCTCAATGGCCGTTACGACCCCGAGGTGATCCCAGCGAAGTACCCGGCCGCCGCAGCGCCGAACTCGGCCAGCTCCGGTTACACCGACCTCTACAGCGGCCGTCGCCCCCAGAAACCGGCCAGTCCCTACGACCTGCTGTTTCTGGCCGACGGCGGCCGGCTGATCCCCGGCGATGTGGCGGCTGCGCTGAAGGCCCTCGCCCCTCGGCCCGCCCCGATGGCGATCCGCGGCCTGGACAGACCACCCTCGGCCCCCACGTCCCGGGGCGGCATGGAGGAGCCGCCGCACGTCCTGCTCGCTGAAACCGAGCAGGGCATCTTCCACGACCTCGCGGCGACACTCCACGCCGTCGAGCAGGGCAAGGTTCGCGTGGGAGCGACGACTCGCCTGCCCACGCTGGCGACGCTGCACGACTTGCGCGGGCAGGTGCTCGCGGGCGACTACTTCGACCAAGACGCTGGCCGCTACGAGCGCGCCGACGATGCGATCCGTCCGTTCGCCTTGGTCGTCCTGGTGCAAGCAGCCGGCTGGGCGACGGCTGGGTCCAAAGGCAGCCGGTTGGAGTTGACCAAGAGCGGCCGTGCGCACCTCGGCAAGCCGCCAGGCGCCGCCGAGGTACGTCAGGCCTGGGAGCGCTGGCTCAAGAGCGACCTGCTCGACGAGCTGTCACGGGTGCGGGCGATCAAGGGCCAGCAATCCAAGAGCGCTCGGCTGACGAAACCCAGTGCCCGGCGGGGCACCCTGGCGGCGATCGTGGGCGCCTGTCCCGTCGGGCGCTGGGTGGGACTGGATGAGCTGTTCCGCTACGTGCGCGCCCACCACCTGGGTCCCACCATTGAGCGGTCAGAGCATTCCGCGTTGTACGTCGGTTGGTTGCTGGAGGCCGGCTGGCTGGAGTACGCGGGGACCGACTACTGGGACCTGGTGGTTGGCTCCTACCTGCGTGCGGTCCTGTGGGAGTACGTGGGGACGCTCGGGCTGATCGACATCGCCTACACCTACCCGGAGGACAGCGCCCGCGATATCGGCCGACTGTACGGATTCGACGAGGAGTACGTCAGCCGCTACGACGGCCTGCTGGGGGTACGGCTGACGCCCCTTGGCGCCTACGTACTGGGCCTGGCCGACGAGTACCGTCGGGTGGTTGTCGAGCCGAGTCAGGACAAGCCGTCGCTCCGCGTGCTGCCCAACCTGGACGTCGTGGTGCTCGACATGGCCGCCCTCACAGCGGCGGATCGGGCGCTGCTGGAGCGGATCGGCGCGCCGCAGAGCGAGGGAGTCTACAGGCTGGACCGCGCGCGGATGCTCGAGGCCACAGCACAAGGGGTGACACTGGATCGCGTGCAGGAGCTCCTCGTCCGAAAAAGCGGGGTCGCCGCGGAGGAGCTACCACAGACGGTGCGCGTGTTCCTCGCGGACGTTGATCGGCGCGCCAGCGCCATTCACGAGACCGAGCGGATGGTGCTGCTAGAGAGCAGGGACCCTTACCTTCTGACTGAGCTCGCCAACAAACCGTCCCTGCGCGCGTTCGTTCGCCTGGCAAGCATCGGAGACAACCCAGCTCTCCTGGTGCCAGAAGCCCACCAAGCCCGCGCGCGCCGCGAACTCCTCAAGCTTGGCTACGTCCCGCGGCGGCCGTGAATGCCTCGCCGGCGTGCCGGTGGCGGCGCTGGCTCAGAGACTGTGCGAGAACGGCGACGCCCTTACGGGTGGGGGCATAAGGAGCGACACCCTGGTAGGCGCATGTGTGGCTGGTCATGGAGAAGATCGGCCGCATGGCCCGCGACATTTCTGTAAGCCGGTCGTGATGGCGCCGAGGCCTGTCAGATAGCACCGTGCGACTAAGCTAGCCGTGCCGACCGCTACGTCGGAGTGAGCTAAAAGAGTGGCACAACACGAGATCGTGATCGCAGTCGCCCACCAGAAGGGTGGAGTCGGCAAGAGCACCAGTGCCGCGCTCTTGGCGGCGGAGCTCGCCTGGCTCCGCCCAGACGTCCGCATCTTGGTCGAAGACCTGGATCCGGATCAAAACCTGACCAGCCGCTGGCCGGGTGACATGCCGAACGTGCGGCTTGTGCTCCCGACGGCTGGCAGCGGAGACGTGCGGCTGCTCGACACAGGTCCGGGCAATGCACGCCAGCTGTCCGAGATCCTCCAGCGCTGTGACTACGTGGTCATTCCTGTGCGGATGGAACCCATGACAATGCAGGCGCTAGGGCTCTTCTTACCCCGGCTTCGTGCAGTCCAGGCTCGGACAGGTGGCAGACCAGTGCTCGCCGGCCTTCTGGCCACTCACTACGTGAGCCGCTCCCATGAGCACGCTCAGGTCCTTGCGCAACTTGAGGCATTCGCGCGCCAGCAGGGGACGCAAGTTCTGGGCGTGGTGCCGTTCCTGGTAGCAATTGGCATGCGTCTCTCAACGAAAGGGCACCACTACCGACCCGCAGCCGAGCGGCTCCTGGATGTGCTCCATGACGCAGCAGCGTAAAGCACGGCACTTCGGGTCTCGAGGCCCCATCAATCTTCTGGACGTCATCCAGCCGCGGGAGAGCATCCCCGAGCCGACCGTGCGACTGGGGATCGACCGCATTGATCCGAGTCCGCGTAATCCTCGGCGGACCTTTGAGGGCATCGACGAGCTCGCCGAGTCCATCCGCGCTTATGGATTGCTGCAACCAGTGGTCGTACGCGAGCAGGACGCGCGATACGAGCTTATCGCCGGCCATCGACGCTTTGCCGCCCTGCAGCTGCTGGCTGAGCGGGAGCCCAAGGTGGCGCGCTGGCGCGTAGTCGATGCGGTCGTACGCGACGAGGGCGAGGAGGAAGCATACCTTCTCACGCTCACGGAAAACCTCCAGCGTGAGGATCTTCGACCGCGTGAAGAGGCCGCCGCGCTTGAGGTCCTGGTCCGCGAGCGTGGATGGTCGGTTCGCAAGGTGGCTGACGCTATTAAAATGTCGCCCGCCTACGTGAGCAAGCGCCTCCGCGTGTTCGACGATCCGGTCCTGGCACCGCTGGTCCTCACCGAACGGCTGTCGGTGAGCATGGCTGAAGAGTTGCTGGCGCTTGACGCGGAAGACCGCGGGGATGTCGCCGCGCGCGCGGCCGAGGATGGTTGGGATCGTACTCGCATCCGCGCTGAGCGAGAGAAGTGTTTAGCAGCTAAACGTTCAGCGTCAGCAGCACCCCGTCCCGATCTCGAGCGCCGTCTGAGGGCGCTAGCAGAGGAGCTGCTCCCACTACCGACGGAACTTCTCGCGCCATCCCAGCATGCCGAGGCCGTCAACCTTCTGAACGTGTTGCGTCGCTTGGTGGGACAGAAGAAGTAATCATCACCCGCGCACTCGACACCTTCATGTTAGGGAGCGGCTCCCCAGAGGATGGTGTCCATCGCTCCCTAACAATGAGGAACCAGGGCGGGCGTCCACCTGAGGCGTCGCTGCTGCGAATCCGTGCCGCGGTGGATGCCAACGATCGCGGAGGAGCACTGGCTCTCCTCCTCCACTTGCTCACCGGCGGCGCCCTCCAGGCGGCGGCACTGCCGGAGGTGGCGGCAAACGCGCTGGTGGCCACAGCCCGAGCCGAGGTGAACCGGGACGATACTGACCGTGCTGCTCTAACAGCCTATCGGCGGGCGGCCCTGGCGCGCGCCGAGGTTGTGGCATTGATCGACAAGGCGCCGTTAGGGACAGACGACCTGACGGTTATCCAGGCAGCGCTGGAGCGGCGGCTTGTCCAGGATCACCTTAGCCGCCAGGCTGCGGCATCCCAGGTGCTGAAGAACGCCCGTCGGCAGACCGACCTGGCGTTCGCCGGGCGCGACGGCTCAGCGCTGGCCATCAAGCTCGGACGTGGCTACCTTGAGATGAAGTACATCCCCAATCGTCGCACGGGCAAGGTCTATGGCCCCTACCTTTACCAGAGATGGGTCGAGGCCGGCCGCCGCTCGCGCTACGTCGGCAAGCCCGCATCGGCATAGTCGTCCAACGCTGACCTACCACACGAGGGTAGAGACGTGGACGCTGCAGTTCGAGAGTGCCGTGCAGGTGCAGAGCGGCGGCTGCGCCTGGCGTCATGCCTCGATTCGACCCGCCAGGCGCCGTAGAGGATCAGTGTCGGTCTAGGTCAGCGGCTAGCGACTGCCGATGACGTTGGGGTCGAACTGGGCGAGAGGGTTGTGCCAGAGGGTCCTGCGTCCAAAGAAGTTGCCGAGGCGCGGCGCGTGCCTGGCCAGCAACTCTCGCAGGGCGCCGATGTCCGCAACCCCCAGTGGGCGGACGAGCCGCTCGGCTTCGCGGCGGAGCGCGATCCTGTGGAGAAACATTGGCGGCTCCTGCATGTACGGCATGCTCCAAGGGCGCCAGTCGAACCCGTGATCGTTAACGCCCGCATCCGCAACCGCGCGGAGGTTCAGGAAAATGTCGGCTGCCATGAATTCCCGCATCGGCGTCGTGGCCGCAATCCTCCCATCTGAGTGGCGCTGGTTCAGCAGATCGGAGTGAACAGAGACTCGATGGGGAGTCAGTCGCTCGCTCCGAAGATCAAGCAACTTGACGTACTCGGAAACCTCGTTGAAAGGCATAAGACGCGGTCGCCCATCCGAGGGGTTGGGGACGAAGATCTCGCGATCCAGCAGATCGCTCACGATCTCCCACCGCTCTTCCCTGATGAGCTGGCCGAACAGCGTCACGAACAACTCGTGCCCGAGGAATTTCGCAAGATCGAACCGGATCTGAAGAAAGGGGCCAGAGAATCCCAGCGGCAGGTTGTACTGCTCCAAGATACGGGAGAAGCCATCGTAGACCGCCCCAGCTGCGTCCCCAGCCCCCAGCTCAGCGACGCGCTGCGCCAGCATGCCGAAATCCGCGACGAGGTCGCTCGATGCGTTGATCGCGGATACGAGCAGTTCGTCCATCTCGGCCGCGTCCGAACCCTCGAAGTCGGGGGTGAGCTCGCCGATTCGCGCTCCAAGCCATTCCATGTACCGTCGAATCACCGCAGACTGGTCCGGCGCCTGTCTGTCGACCGCCTCCAGCGCCAGATCGGGAAGCGAACGCTCCGGGGGCGCCGGCGGCTGGACGACGGTGAGCATTGCCCTGAGCGCGTCCTCGAGCTTGCTCTGAAGGAGACGCCGCTCATCTCGGCGCTGGCCGTCGACGGGCATGTCGTAGCTCAGCACGCGCCGCATGCGTAGGTCGAACGGTAGAAATTCCTCTTTGCCACAGGCGGTGTTCACTACAAGGAGCACACGTCCGGCACCGAGAGTCTTGAGCGCGTAGCCGACTTCCACCAGGACGTTCGGGTTCGGGGTATAGCGATTGCTGTCACCAGCCGCCCCAATGATCGAGACGTCTGCCACGAATACCGTCGCCTGGTCGATCTTTCGGAAGATCGTCTCGGCGATATTCGGCGAGCCGCTCTGCCCCTGCGTGTCGCGGTCCAGCACTGGCTCCAAGGCGACGGTGTCGTCAACCCGAAGTGCCTTGATGGCGTCCGCAAGGGCCTGCTGGACGAACCCTCGATTGGTGGCGTTCGGAAGGTCGGATTGCCAGGAGTAGAAGATCGTCGCTTTCGGCTTGTTCGGGACTGGCTCGCTCACTTGCCCGCCCAGACTGCCGGCAGTGGCCCGGTGTTGGCGAGCGGCTTCGCCAGGGAGGGACTCAAACTGGCCGGCTCCGTGTGAATCACGCGTGGAGCCACTGAGCACAATGTGTGGCGCCGCAGGCTGGCAGGACGGCGGGCGTGTGCCCGCCAAGTCCCCCGTAGCCGTTGTCGCAACGAGCCATCGCAGCCCAGAGAATTTTAGGACGGATGTTCGCTGGGAACCACCTTGCGGCAGGGATTGCGCCGGCGCGGCACGCTGTCACGCATTGTGCGGCGATGGGGCCCTTCGGTGTGTCCTTGCCACTCGTGCTCCAGAATGGCGTACACGAGGCTGTCCCACCAGCGACCCTTGAAATGCGCGTGCTCGTGGAAGTGGCCTTCGCGGCGCATGCCCAGCTTCTCCAGGACCCGTGCCGACGCGATGTTGTCCGCGACGCACTCCGCCCAGATGCGATGCAGGCCCAACGCCTCGAAGCCGAAGGCCAACAGAGCGCGCGCCGCCTCGGTGGCGTACCCGTGCCCCCAGCAGTCCGGGGCGAGCTCGTAGCCGATGTTGCCCTCCCGCTGCTCCGGGTCGTTCACCCGCACGCCGCAGTTGCCGATCAGCCGGGCGCCCTCTGATAGCAGCGTGATCGCGAGCTGGAACACGCGGCGCGGCTGCTCCCGTTGCCGCGCGCCGAAGCCACCGACGAAGTCCCGCACGGACGCCTCGTCGTGCTCCGTCCACGCGTAGTAGCGCAGGTAGCGCGGGTCCGACTGGTAGGCCAGCACCGCCGGCCAGTCATCCTCCTCGAAGTCCCTCAGCACCAGCCGCTCCGTAGTCAGGCGCATCATCCCGTCAGACGGAGTATTCACGCTGGACCACCCGTCTCGCCACCTCCCGATCGGACGCACCCCCCGGCTGCCGAGGGCTCGTCGTGGCCGCGAGTTCTGAGACTCGCGGATGCATATCCTAATCGCGTTGGAGCCAGGACTTCTCGCCCCGGTCGAGAGTCGCGACCCGCTTGAGCACCGTCCGCAGAGCCAGGGCCTCCTCGGCTCCGAAGGCCGCCTCGATACGCCGCTGGGCCGCGTCCCACAGTCGGCGCGCCTCGAGCAGCAGCGCGCGGCCGGCGGCGGTTCGGCGAAGCTTGGTTGGGCGGTGTCTGGGACTGCGGCGGAGGTCCCTGGCCGCCTGCCCTGGGCTTCACCACGAACGTCAGCGGCTTCTCGCTGTAGACCGGGGAGGTCCTGCCCTACTTGCTCGTACGGGTAATGTTGCGCCGCTATTGCTGCGTGACGACGAGGTTGCTGAATTCGGCCTGCACCAAGCCCGGCAATGGCAGCCCACCGCCGCTGGGCACCGGCCCCTGGCTGACGGCGAACCAGAACCCGCCGGCCCGGAAAGTGTAGTCGGACACCGACCACAGCAGGGAACCGTTCGCCCGCGCTTCGATGCGGTCTGCCGCGCAGCCAAGTTCGATGCTGTTCGTGTCCGCGCCGGTGTGGATGGCGGGCGAATCAAGTAGCGGTGTAAACCTCGACACGGCCACGCCATCCCAGCGGCTGAGGAAGAACTGACCCGAAAACGGAGCAACCTCTAGACGGTATTCGTAGCCTGCTCGTTGCGATCTGCACGCGACCGTCAGCAGCTGGTCCGCGGCGGGGTTGACGAGCCGGGCGTCGATGCTCACCGTCGCGTCGGCGTAGGTCCCCGGCACGGACGCTACGACCGGCGTCACAACCTGGGGCGCTGACTCGGGCGGCCGCCCGATCTCGGCCGGGAAGGCGATCACGTACTTGCCGCTGCTGTAGCCGCCGGTGGCGTGGGTGGGATCGTCGCTCGAGCTGGACAACAGGCCGGTGGTCGGATCTTGCAGCGTGTCACGGATGACGACACTGCCGGGCGGTCCGGCCGGCGTCGGCAGCGGCGACGGCACCGTCGCAGTCGGCAGGCCCGACACTGCCCCGATCGAGCCCGGTAATGCGAGGTCGGTCCCCGTGGCTTCCGACCGCAGCAGGGCGAGGACCTGGGCGAACATGACCCGTGTGGCCTGCACATTCGCCGCGGCGTCCCATGGCACGGACACTAGCCGAGCGCCGCCCTCTCCGCAGATGTCGGCCCCGATGAGACAGTTCAATGAGCCAAACGTGTGGCCAACGTTTGGAAAGACGGTAAGTGAGTGAGGATGCTGGACTCTATCCAACTCTGCTGAGACCTGTTCAGAGAAGGCCATCGGCCACAGCGCGTCATACTGACCGTGGAACAACAGCACGAGACCGCGAATCTGCTCGACGGGAATCAGCATGCCCGGCGGTAGACAACTGCCGTTCATGGTCCAGGCGCAATCCCCTGACGCTTTGCCAGCAAGCCCGAGTCCGACAAGGCCACCGAATACCCACGGTGAGCCGTAGATAGAAATGACACTACGCACGTCTTGGCTGTAGGTTCCAATGAGCAATGCCAGCTCGGCTCCGCGTGAGCCGCCCATTACGTTCACACTGTTTGCATCAACGGCGGGCAAGCTGCGCAAGTAGCTCACGGCCGAGAGCACATACTCCAAAGAGATGCGGTTGAGGTATTGCGGTCTGTCGGAACAGCCAAAGTAGCAGAGATCCAGGGTGACATAGCCTTGGGCAGCGAGGTGTTTGCCGAGGTCGCCGAACCCACCGGCGGCACGGTGGGTGACGTACCCTTCGGATCCGCCCAGGAGCAAAACGGCTGGAACCGGAGCTACTAGATGGGCCGGCTCGAAGAGCGTGCCCACTACGGGGGACGTGAGCGTCTGCTCGGCGACCGCGTCGGGCGTTTCGAGGACTCCGACATTTTCGATCACACCAACGTCATCCGGCGCCGCACTCGTCGGCAGGCTTTGGGTCTGCTTAGCTCCTGATGAGGGACCCGCGGGCCATGCCAGACTACAGGCCGTCAAGCCAAGCAGCAGCAGCGCAACAAGGGTACGTGCCGCAACGCGCACGGGCACAAGGCGACGCGAGTTGTACCGCACAGCAGTCGTCATCCTGAACACGACGCGGAGGCCGTGTCAACACTTGTGGAGACTCTCCTCCCGCAAGTCTTTGAGATCAACCCACGGCGTCGCCCTGACCAGACCAGTGCCGCATGCGGCACGACCAGTGCCCGCACTCGCGACCGTGGGGAGGTGGCGTCGGCGCCGGCCACCAACTCATCGATAAGCGTCCGCAGCTCCCGCTGGTCCCGTGGGAAGAAGCGACCCGCCAGCGGCGAGTTGCAGACCGTGCCTCTCATAGCCAAGAGTAGCGTACCTGGTGTGCCGTAGTCAGGCTGGTTGGCCGAGCGCCGTCAATCGAAGATCTTTTCCACCACGATCACGTCTACCCACCGTTTATCGAGCAGACTCTGCTCGTCGTCCTGGACGTGATGACGGGGCTCAGGGACAGCCGGTCATCGCTGCCTCCCTTTGGGTCTCCCTTGACATACTCCTGGGTAACCAGAGCGGCCATCCACGGCACTATTAACGTGTGGGACTCGAGGTCAACTGATCGTGCGGCTATCGTGATGATGGACGACGCTGATCTGGTCGGCGCAGCGCGAGACGGAGACCGAGCAGCATTCGCGCTGCTGGTCGACCGCCATCGGCCAATGCTCCGAGCGCTTTGCCGTCGCATGCTCGGCGACCATGACTTGGCTGAGGACGCCAGTCAAGAAGCGATCGTACGGGCTCTGCTGTCGATCACCTCCCTCGTGCGACCGGAGCGGTTCGGTCCGTGGCTTGGTGGCATCGGACTGAACGTCTGCCGTCGGTGGCGATGGGAGCGGACGCGTGCAGCCACTGTGTGGTCCTGGGACGCTCTGGTGGGCGGAGGGCTGGTGGAGGAGCCACTCGACATCGATCCCCGTGTCGCGCCCGAAAGCCTGGCTGAGGAACGGGAGCTCGCGGGGGCCGTGCGGCGGGCGGTAGACGTGCTCCCACCCGGCCAGCGCGCGGCCGTGCTCCTCGCCTATTTAGCCGGCCTGAGCTACACCGAGACGGCCGCCGCGCTAGGAGTACCCGTGGGTGCCGTCAAGACGCGTCTGCACAAGGCGCGAGCTGCGCTTCGGACAACGCTCTGGACGCTTTGCATGGAGGAGGACACCAACATGGCAACCGTTACTACGGCCAAACCCGAATACATCGACGTGCGGATCCTGGACGTACGGGGCACACATGAGGTGCCGGACCAGCCGATCCGGGCTACCGTGCTGCTCGAAGAAGTCGATGGCGCACGCGTGCTCGCCATCCGGGTCGGGCATTTCGAAGGCGACTCCATCGCAGTCTTACTGGAGAGAGTCGAGATGGTGCGCCCGCTCACGTTTAGCTTCGCGGCCAGTGTCCTGCAGGCGGCCGGTGGGACGCTGCGCGAGGTGCGCGTGAATCGCCTCGAGGCGGCGGGCGGCATCTTCTACGGCGAGGCCGTGGTGGACGGGCCGGCCGGCATCCGCGTGGTTGACTGTCGCCCCAGCGACGCACTCAGCCTGGCGCTGACGACCAACGCACCGATCCGCGTCGCCT
>JAABUZ0100003254.1_pt1 | contig 24580 bp, 21 predicted proteins | sample 5562091 | NCBI WGS metagenome assembly JAABUZ01 (sample SAMN12813069, study PRJNA571459) | rock metagenome | isolation source: Antarctica rocks | place: Antarctica: Victoria Land, Linnaeus Terrace sud | collected 2015-12-21 | reverse complement strand
TGTCCTCGGACAGCTCTGTTCTGTCCATCGCGGTCCCCTCCTCGGGCACACTCTCGGCGTTCCCGCGCCCGTGCCCTCTTTGGAGGGTACCGCTTTTCACGCCCCCTCACTTTTTTGGGGTACACCCACCGGATTGGCCGAGCGCCTGTCGCGCGCGCTGCAGCGGCAGTAGCGCCAGGGGCTCCGTCCAGGCGCCGCTGGAGCGTAACCCACCGGCCGCCAGGCCCTGGTCACGCAGCACCGCGCGCACGACGGGAGCGTAGATGTGTATCGCCTGCGTCCTGGCCGTGCCCGCGCGCGGAGCCGGCGGGACGCCTGGCGTCACCGACCAGTAGGACTTGGCCGATCCGTTGCCCGCACCGGTGTAGCGCGTCTGTTCCGCGATGATTGGCTGATCGCTCGTCACCCGCAAGTTGCCCAGCAAATGGGCCAGATGCAGCGTGGCGCGGCTGCGGGCCGGCACGGTCACGGATCGCGTCGCCGCGCCCGTCGATGACCTGGCGTAGGCCGTAAACGTGGCTCTCACCCGCGCCGCCACTGGGCCTGGGTTGACCAGCGCCACGTACACCTGGTCGGACCGGCCCAACTGGCTAGGAGCGAAGGAAAGGACTGTGCCCACCGTAGAAATCCCCGCAACACGTGTCGCGCCAAAGGCAGTCCCGAACGCATTCAGGCGACTCATGAGGCGCTCCACGGTGAGGGGCGCGAGGGAGGAGACAATCGCCGCGACGCTGTGGTCAGGCCCGATGTCGCGGTTGACCGATTCGCGCAGCGTGGCGTGGGGCGGGATCACGCGGGTGACCACCAGCGGGCCGGCGTCCTGCACCAGATAGGTAAGCGTCGCCGTCGCCGGGAGGGGTGTGATGTTGCGCAGGACCAACGTCTCCTCGAACGTGGCCTGCCCGTTGGTGCGGAACTGGCCGGTATAGCCCTCGGCGAAGTACAGCGTGGTCCGCCTCGCCGCGGACGGCCCAGCGATGACAAGCTGGAGCCGGTCGCCCGCGCGCGCGCCCAGGACCCGCGCCGCCGCCTCGTTGATGTACACCTGATCGGCGCCTACCTGGTCCAGCGGCGCCGCGGCGCCCTGCACCGTTGTCAGCGGCCCAAAGACCGTGGGGTAGGCGGCCGGCACGCCGAGCAACTCGACATCGGTCGCGGTCCGGCGCGTGGCGCGATCCTGAAAGGCCACGGGCTGCATGATGGCGCCGGTGACGCCGGCGACGGACGGTTCGGTCGAGAGCGCGCCGCGCAGGGTGTCCGCCATGGTGGCCGGGACGTAGCGCGGGGTGTTGCCCCGCGCCGTCGTCGCGCCCACGACGGTTTCGTCGATAGCGCCCAGGTTGCGCGTGACGTTGGCGCGGAAGCTGGCCTGCCCGCTGTCGCCAACGCCGGCGCTGGCCGTGATGAGCGCGGCGCTGAGCGTCAGCGCGAGGATGAGCAAGGAGGTCTGGGTCCAGCGGCGCGCGCTGTCGCGTCGCCCTAGCGCGCGCGACAAGAGATGGCGCAGGGCCAGCGCGGCCAGCACGGCGACGATGAGGATGACGAGCGCGGGCCTGGCCTGCGCGAGTGTGTCCAGCGCCGTACCGCTAAAGTAGGTAGTGATAGGCATTGATGGGAACGCTCCTCCCTCGTTAGGCCCGGCTCTCCGGCCGCGCCAACCATCTATAACGGGCAACGCCAGAAGAGGCCTTCCTATTCCTCCGCCCTCTTCCTCCGTCTCCTCCGCCCTCTTCCTCCGTCTCCTTCGCCCTCTTCCTCCGTCCCTGCCGCCGGGTCAAACCTCCGGGATCATTGCCCCTCTGACAGGCGCGGGAATGGGGAGAGGTCGACACGCGTTTTCATGATCGATGCGATTGTTGGCTGCTAGGTGGAGCGTATGGGGGCGCACGGATGTACAAGACCGATCACGTCATGGACGCTGGCGGGCGATTGAGGCGTTGGCAATGGTCCTTACCACAGGGGACATGCGCGGCAAACCTGTTCCGGCGTACGGGCAGGGACGTGGCCCGTCGCGTCCGGAGCGCGGCCACGTGGGCTGGCGCTCATGGCCGGTTCGCGCAACATATGGTCGGCGCGGTGCGGAGCCGCCTACCGGTTCGTCAGGTCAGGGTGCGCCTGCGACGCCTGGCTGTGATCGGCCGCCCCATGGTTGGCTGTTACAACGCGCTCATGGCCAGGCCACTTGTGGCCCGCCCGGCCGCGGGCGTCGCACGCGCCGCGGTGACCGTGGCCCTGGTTGCCTGGGCCCTCGGCCGTTTTCTGGTTATGCGCGACATGGGGCGTCGCATCCTGGAGATTGGGCTCACCCTGGCCGTGACCTGGCTGGCCTGTGCCCTGCTCACGTCAGGCCAGGCTCGTAGCGATGCGGGCCCTGTGCAGGCCCCTGTCGGCCAGGGTCCCGTTGTAGCCAGCCACATCGAGATTGGGCGCGCCGCGCGTCTCGCCCCGGCCGTCCATCTGTCGTTGCCACTGAGCGCGTGCGCTGACCAGGGGGCCGACAACCAAACGTGATCCTGCGTTGGTTGGCCGTCGTAGACAACCTCAGTGATCCACTGTGCGTCCCATTCGTTTCCCCGGCACGGCGGTCGTGCATCCGCTAGCGATTGATCTCGATCAACAGGACCCACGCCAGGTAGAAGGCGTCCAGGAAGGAGCAGACCACGCCGGGCACGATCCAGTAGAGGCCGCCCGCGCCGCGCGCGATCAGGGCGAGTCTCGCCAGATCGAGCGCGCGTGATCGGCCCCACGACGTGGTCCAAACGCTATAGTCGAACAAAAAAGCGGTCACTTGTCGTTGCGCACCGGCAGGCCGTTGGCCTGTCGGATCAACGCCATGAGTTGATCGTCCCGCACAAACACGTAGTTGGGATTCTGTGCGGCGAGTGTCTGCAGCGCCGCGCGGAAGTCGCGCGGCGTCATGGTCCAGGCGAAGCCGAGCACGGCCAGGAACCGCGGGCTGCGCCCATCCCAGCCGGCGGCGCCGTTCCGCACGGCGCTGGTCAGGGCTCCCGCGCTGGACTCGGGGCCGTACATGTTCACGTAGGGCAGCGCCGCCGTGTGGTCGCCCAGCAGCGTTGGCGCTGGCGCGCCGCCCGCCCACTGCAACAGGCCCAACAGCGACGGGGTATCCCCGCGCGTAGGCGCGCACCGCGCACGCGGGCACGGTGTTGCTGGCGTCGAGCAGGTGGATCACGGTGAGGCCCGCCGTGGCCAGGTAGGCCCTGCCGCGCTGAGTGAAGCGGCTGTAGGCGTCACAGGGCCACTCGTCCGGGCGGATGTAGCCCAGGCCAGAGACGCCGGCCACCAGTTCGTCGCCGCGCGTCGCCGTGCGCCCGTACCAGTCCAACAGGCCGGGCGCCGCGTCCACCAGCGCCGGGCTGATCGTCCAACTCAGGGGGACCGTCCCCCGCGCCGGATCGTCCCAGATTTGGCGCATGCGATGTTCGTTTTCCTGCAGATTGTCGCCATCGCTGAGGTTGAAGGCCACGTAGATCTTGTGGCCCAAGGGCGGCGGCGGCGGCGGCGCGGGCATGTGAATGGCCCGGTGCGTGCCGGAGAGCACGGTCATGTTCAGGAAGTAGTCGGCCGCGAAGGTCATGACGCCGCTCCGCGAGTTGGTGGTAGTGCCCGCCACTTCCCCGGTCACGTCGTTGGGGAACCAGCCCAGGTAGGCGCCATTGAGCGGCATGCCGGCCACGAACTGGTCGTAGAGAGCCGCCTCCGTCGGATTGCTCGGATCCAGGTAGATCACCATCAGACCGTTGGCCACGGCCTCATCGCGCAAGTCGTCATACTGGACCGACGGATTGAGGCCCACCAGGATTTTATGAGTGGTCTGTCCCCAGAGGTTGGCGAAAGCGTAGCGGTAGATCTCCAGCCGGGAGGAGAAGCGGCCCCGCAAGTCCTGCAGAATAGGCAGATGGTACGGCGCCGCTTGCAGCAGCGGCGCCTGTGCGGGGCTGACCACGAGTCCCCCTCGCAGGCCGGCGATGGTGGTCGCCAGGTTGAGCGTATCCGGTTGGGAGGGGTCCCACACCACGAGGCCCGCCGCGACGCGGGCATAGCGGCGCAGCGCGGTCGCGGCCGCCATAGGGGTGTAGGCGAGATGCAGGCTATCCGCCCACGTGGTGTTGCCCTCGGCCGCTCCATCCCCGATGTAGATGCGGGGGCGCGCCCGGTTGACCAGGCCCTGGAGGGAGGCAAAGAGCGCCTTGTCGTCGTTCGAGGCGCCGGTGAGATCGATGTAGGCGAGGGGCGCCGCGGGCGTCGCAAAGGTAGGCAGTTCCTGCCCATCGGGCCAGGAGATGGCGCCGGCCATGGCTCGCGTTGGGCCAACGGGGTGAACGCGCAGGCCATGGTTCCAGCCGCCGGCAGCCAGGAGGGCGCCGATCAGGCCGGCCGCCACGCCCACCGCCAGCAGGCTCGTCACCAGGCCCACGATCACGCTCTTGCTCGGACCGCCCTCCATGAGGGCGCGCCAGATGGCCGGGCTGAGGGAACGCCGTTCGCGGCGCGCGCGGTCGTTGCTCATGGCGCGCCGCGTCAAGCCGCCGTCCGAGCGGCCCGCTCGCGTGTCGCGTCCGCGGCGTCCGCGCGGTCGCGCCAGCCGGCACAGCGGGGGCGCTTGTTGGCGGCCGCGGCAGGCAAGGAATCGTCCGACCTATTGAGCAGCGGGCGGGTCCGCTCCGGCGCCTGTGCCCTGTCGACCCGCCAGGCGCTCCGGTCCGGCGCCAGGTCGGCCAGGATGACCCACAGGCAGAGCAAGGGCAGCGCGACGTAGAAGTACGTGAACAGGCTGCGCCAGGCGAAGACGAGCGGGACCAGCGCCAGCACGAGGCCGGTTCCAGGGTGACGCCGGCACGTACGCAGGTAGATCAGGAGGCAGAGGACCAGCGCGGCCAGTTCCAGCCCGGTGTAGGCCGCGCGCGACCAGAGCGGCAGCGCCCCACTGGTGGCCAGGGCGATCACGCCCTCGCCAAGCGGATACATCGGGTCGCGCAGCGGACCCAGGACGCCGTGCAGCCAGGCCCCCGACGAGAGGACGATGAAGGGCGCGTTGATCAGCGCGCAGACGACGGCCACGACGGCCAACCGCGCCGCCGCGCCGCGCCAGCTACCCAGACGTCCCACGAGGATCAGGTAGTAGGGCGCGAAAAACCATGCCTCCTGGCGCGTGGCCAGCGCCAGCCCGATCAGCGCGGATGAGAGCCAGGGGCGCTGCCAGGTGGACCACCCAGCCAGGATGAGAAAGATGACCAGGAGATTGGATTGACCGTCGGCCGCATTCCCCCACAGGGTGACGTTGCCGCCCGCCAGCGCCAGCAGCCAGGGACGCCAGCGCCGCGGCGCCCGCAGCGCCAGCAATCCGTACGCGAGCACGGCCCACAGCAGGTAGAAGCTGCTCAAATCGCTCCAGCCCAGGGCGACAAAGGCGGCGGGTAGGAGGAAGGCCCCGGCAGGGTAGTTGAAGAAGCTCTCGAACGCCGCCGGACGCCGCACATGGTCCCGCCGCGCCTGGGCAAAGACACGAGTGAGGTCCGCCGGCGCGGGGTAGCTGGGCGTCCGGGCGAAAGCGCCGGCCTGGAGGGGCGTTGTCTGGAGGGCCGTGAGATCGTGGTGCGTCAGGCACGCGCCCATGTCAAACTCTGTGTAGGGATTGTGTCCCCGCATGATAAGGCTCGTGGCGCAATCCGTCGCCGTGACGGCGTCGTTGGCATAATGGTGGGGGCGCATAACGGTCAGCGGCAGTGTCGCCAGGACGGCGGCGCTGACGACGGAGGCGCAGAGCGCGCCGCTCACCGTGGCGATGAGGAGGGTGCGCCCGCGCGGCCGCACGCCCTCAAGCCAGCGGGGCAGCGTGGCGCGCGACGCCAGGTAGAAGCACAGCAAGCCCGCGACCAGGGAGATAACCGTGAGCGCCGCGCCGATGCGCGGCCCCAGGACCAGGCCGCGGGTGTGCAGCGTCGGCGCCACGCTAAAGCAGGCCAGGGCGGCGAGGTAGCACACCAGCCGCAGCGTGATCGTCGGCCCCTCGTCAGGGAGCAGGGTCCACAGCCTGGCGAGGTAGTGCGCTGGGGCGGGGCGCGCGGCCAGGATCTGTGGCGCGGCAATGTCGGCCTGCTGCACGTGTTTCCTCTATCATCGTGGATCGTGAGGACCGCTTGCCACGGGCCCTCCGACGGTTGTGGCTCTTTAACGGTTTTCCCAATCGGGGGTAACGCAGGCCACGGTGTTCGTATTCCCGGGTGCGCCGTGGGTGTGATGGATGGCCGTGATGGCGCCATCTCAGGCGGAAACTCCGTTGTACCGGATGACGTCGCGGTACCACAGGGCGCTGCGTTTGGCGATGCGGCGCTGGGTCGCGTAGTCCACGTAGACAAGCCCGAAGCGCTTCGTATACCCCTCGGCCCACTCGAAGTTGTCCATCAGCGCCCAGGCGTAGTAGCCGTGCAGAGGCACGCCCGCCTGGAGGGCCTGGTGAGCCGCGGCGATGTGGTCGTGCAGGAAGCGCACGCGCTCCCCATCGTCGATCTGTCCGTCCCGCCCCACGCGGTCGCCAAAGGCGGCGCCATTTTCGGTGACGTACAGGGGAACGCGGCCATAGTCATGTGTGATCCGCACCAGCAGATCGTAGAGCCCGGATGGAACGATCTCCCAGCCCATGGCAGTGGTCGCGTGATGGCCGGACAGGGTGCGGATGGCCGTGAGCGGGCCCGTCACATACGACGGCGCGTAGTAATTCACGCCAAGAAAGTCAATGGGCGCGTGGATGGTGGGCAGGTCCGCAGCAGGAATGCGGTCATAGGCGCTGTTGGTCGATTCTCCGCTCACCTGCACATCGGTGGGGTCGGAGCCGCGCAACACGGGGTCCAGATAGGCGCGATTGAGAAAGCCGTCGGTAAGCAGGGCGGCCATCCGATCCTCCACCGTGGCCGTGGCCGGGTAGACCGGGGAGAGGTTGAGCGTGATCCCGATCTGTCCGCGCGCGGGCCGCGTGGCGCGGAAGGACTGCACGGCCAGCCCGTGCGCCAGTAACAGGTGCTGGCGCGCCCGCGCGGCCGCCATGGCGTCCGTGACGCCGGGCGCATGGCCGCCCCAGCGGTAGCCCACGTTGGCGACAACCCAGGGTTCGTTCAGGGTGATCCAGTCCGGGACGACGTCGCCGAGCGCGCGGAAGACGACCTCCGCATAGGAGGCGAATCGCTGGGCCGTATCGCGCGCGGGCCACCCGCCGCGGTCCTGCAGCGTCTGCGGCAGGTCCCAGTGGTAGAGCGTGGCCATGGGCCGGATGTTCCGCTGGAGCAGCCCCTCGGCGAGCCGCCGGTAGAAGTCGAGTCCTTTCTGGTTCACCTGTCCCAGGCCGTTCGGCAGGACACGCGGCCAGGCGATAGAGAAGCGGTATGACGGCACTCCCAGCCGCTGCATCAGGTCCAGATCGTCCGCCCACCGATGGTAGTGGTCGCAGGCCACGTCGCCGGTGGCGCCGTACTTGGTCTTGCCGGGCGTGTGGCTGAAGCGGTCCCAGATCGACGCGCCCCGTCCATCGGCGCGCACGGCGCCCTCGATCTGGTACGCCGATGTCGCGACGCCCCAGCGAAAGCCCTGCGGGAAGGCAAGCAGGGGCGCGCGCGTCGACGACACGTCCGCGTGCCGGGGCGCCGCGGCCCCAACAGACGCCCGTGTCGCGGCCGCGTCTGGCGGAGCCGGGAGCGCGCAGGCGGCCAGCAGGTCCGAGGCGGCGAGCCCGCCAACCGCGGCGCCCGCCTGGCGTAAAAGGTTACGGCGAGAGAGGTTACGCGCCATGAGACAGCGCCTTTCCTTTCCGCTTCATGCTCCGCATAGAGCGCGCACGATTGTTGATGGCCACCGACTCACGGAGCGGGTAGCCGTCCGCTTGCCGCCGCGGCCTGCCCTGCCTGATGGCGCCCCGGTCGCCTGGCGGCAACGCTGCGTCGACAGGGCGATCGATCTCGTCGGAGAGGTCGGTCACGCGCAGCCTTGCCAAGGCTCCAGCCTCGATTTGCCGGCCGCGTTCGCGCGTCACGCGCAGGCGCCGGCCGATTTCGTCCAGGGTGTGCGGACGGTAGCCATCCAGGCCGAAATGCAACTGTACCACCAGACGCTCGCGCTCAGGTAGCGTTGCCAGCGCCGCCTGTACGTGGTGGCGTAGGATCGACGTGGACGCCTCCTCATCGGGCGGCGGGGTCGTGTGGTCGGGAACAACCTCTTCAAGCCCCTGGCCGTCCTCCGTGACGGCCGCCTCCAGGGACACCAATTGCGGGCGGGCGGTGAGCGCGTGCGCTACTTTCTTCACGGGTACGTGCAGCACTGCCGCGACATCGGCCTGGGCCACCTCGTGCCCCACGCGCTGCTCCAGGTCATCGGTCACGCGTCGGACGGTCCGGGTGAACTCTATCAGGTGGATGGGCACGTGGATGGCGCCGCTCTGCCTATCCACGGCACGGGAGATCGCCTGACAGATCCACCACACCGCGTAGGTCGAGAAGCGGTGGCCCTGGCGATAGTCGAACCTGTCGACCGCGCGGAAGAGTCCCAGGTTGCCCTCCTGGATCAGATCATCAAACGCGACCCCGCGCCCCTGGTAACGGCGCGCGATGTGGACGACCAGGCGCAGGTTGGCCTCGATCAGGCGGCGGCACGCCTCCGCGTGAGCCGCCGTCCGTGCCGCGACGTCCTTTTCTGCCGCCGACACTTTGCGCGTGACAGGCCGCTGCTGCGTCGCCCGACCGCGCGCCAGGGCCTCTCCCAGCAGCATCTCCTGCGCGCGGGTGAGCAAAGGGACCGCTCCAATGTCGCGTAGATAGACGGACAGGCTCTCTACCTGTGCGCGGCTCGCGGCCGCGGCCTGTTCCGGCCATTGCTCCGTTGCTGCCGCCATGCCTCCACCTCTCCTCGTTCGGGCGGCGCCGGGAGCGCTGTGCCCCTGGCCGCGTTTCTACCTATGCAGGGATAACGCGCCGCTCCATCCGCGGACCACAGCTTTCACGGTGTTGATCGCGCGTACCCCTAAGCCCCCGCGCCACCCCTTCTATGCGGCATTGCGATCAGGTAGGTCCGTTGGGGCCGTCCCTGCAGCTTGGCGGCTTGGCGCAAACTTTCGTCGACAAGCTAACGGGAGGCCGGGTCAGGCCATGGGGCCGGGTATCCCGCCCTCGCCGGCGGGGCCGCTGCGCCGCACGCGCAGCAGCAGGCCGAGGATGATGATCGGCGCGCAGATCACGGCAACCAGGCGGAAAATGTCCTGGTAGGCCAGTACCGCCGCTTGCTGGGCGACCGCCCCCGCCAGCTGGCCGATCGCCAGGCCGCGCGCCGTCCCCAGCGGTAGCCCGTGGGCCACGCCCAGCCCGACGATGCTATTATAGAGGCCGGCCGTCGCGGGATTTGCCAGGCTCACGCCGCTGGCCAGATCCGCGTTGTGCGCGATGCGCTGCGTCTGCAGCACGTTGGCCAGCAGCGCGATCGAGAGCGCGGCCATGGCGTTGCGCACCACCGTGGACAGCGTCGAGGCGTTGGCCAGCGCCGGGGCCGGGACGCCGTCGAGCGAGGCCGTGTTGGACGATTGCAGTAAGAAGGGCAGGGCAAACCCGTTGAGCATCAGCAGCCATGGCAGCGTGCCGTAGGGCGAGGTCGTGGTCAGCCAGTTCGCCATCAGGAGCAGCGAGGCGATGGTGAGCACGGTGGCCACGGCTACCTGCACGCGTGGCCCCAATCGGTTGTAGGTGACGCCCGAGATAATGGCCCCGAGCACCGTGCCAAACCCCTGGGGCGCCAGCAGCAGGCCCGACGCGTAGGGGCCGAGGCCGCGCAAGTTCTGCAAGTACTGCGGCAGCAGGAAGGAGGGGCCGAAGATGACGACCGTGCCGAGCACGCTGATCAGGTTGCCCAGCGTGTAGTTGCGCAGGCGGAACAGCCGCAGGTCGAGCAGCGGCGACCGCGCGCGCAACTGCAGGGGGATCCAGAGGAGCAGCAGCGCCGTGGCCAGGATGACCGGGCCGGACACGGTCGCGGCGCTGCCCCAGCCGTCGTAGGAGAGGTTGGACGTGCCGTAGAGCAGCAGAGCCAGCCCCGCCGAGACGATGAGGAACCCGCGCAGGTCGAAGGGGAGGCCGGGGCGGGACGGCTCGTCGCGCAGCAGGCGCAGGCCCATGACCACGCCGAGGATGCCGATGGGCACGTTGACGTAGAAGATCCAGCGCCAGTCGGCGTACTGCACCAGGTAGCCGCCGACGGTCGGGCCGATCGCCGGGGCGAACAGGATCGGGATGCCCAGGAACGCGTTGGCCAGCCCGCGCTCCGCGGGAGCGAACGTCGAAAAGATGATGGAGATGGTCAGCGGGAAGAGCGCGGCCCCGCCGACCCCCTGGACCACGCGGAACACGATGATCGCGATCGTGTTGGGGGCCAGGCCGCAGAGCGCCGAGCCGAGGGTAAAGGCCGCCAATGACGTGACATAGACCCGCTTGCTGCCGAAGCGATTGGCCAGGTAGGCCGTGGCCGGAATGGCCGCGCCCTGCGCCAGGGTGTAGCCGGTGACGACGTAGCTGATCTGGTGCAGGTTGGCGCCGAAGACGGCCTGCATCTTGGGCAGGGCCGTGTTGACGATGGTCTGGTCCAGGATACTGACAAAGGCCCCGAAGATGACCGCAACCAGGACCAGCCATTTGCTGCTCTCAGCGGTCGTGGTCGGTTGGGCCGCAGCGGGGCGGGCCGCAGCGCGATTGCCGCGCGGGGCCGGTAGGGCGGCGCTCTGGGCCATGGGCCTATCTCCTTTCGACGTGTGCGTGTCCGTCCGCCCCTCGGGCGACGGACCACGCCACTATCATATCAGTCCTACGTGTGGAGGTGGATGGTGACGCTGGCCGAGGCGCCAGGGTAGAGAGTCTGCCCCTCGTCGCCGTTCAGGGTGATTTGCACCGGCACCCGCTGGGTGACCTTGGTGAAGTTCCCGTTCGCGTAATCGGTCGTGGGCAGCGGACTCAAGCTGTTCGCCGTCACCGGCTGGACGGCCGTCACTGTGCCATGGAGCGTCGTGCCGCCCGTGGAGTCGACGGTCGCATCCACGCCCTCGCCGGGATGCACGTCCTGGATGTGCGTCCACGCCCTCGCCGGGATGCACGTCCTGGATGTGCGTCTCCTCGACATAGGCGGTGATGTAGACCTTGCTCAGGTCGACGACCTGAGCCAGCGCCTGGCCGGCGGGCGCGACCTCGCCCGGTAACGCGCTCTCCTGGATGATGGTCCCGTTGATCGGGCTGCGCGCCTTCTCCGTGCCGCCGTCGGGCGTGCGCAGGGCGACGATGGCGTCGCCCTTGTGGACGGCGCTGCCCTGGCCGTGGTACACGAGCGTGATCGTGCCGGCGCTCAGGGGAGCGACGGCGACCGTGGTCCCGGTGATCGCCGCGTCGTCGGTGCCGTAGAAATAGTACCCCTGATGCCAGACGTAGAAATACAGGGCGCCGCACAGGGCCAGGACCAGCAAGGCCAGGCCCGTGAGCAGGAAGATGCGCCGCACGCTCACCCGCGGCAGCGGAGCGGGGGGAACGGGGGGAACGGGGGGAGCGGCGGGGACAGCCACGCTCGTTGTCATAGGGATGCCAGGCGGTTGTGCCATGGGGGTCGCGTTCGCGGTCATCAGTCTGATCCTCCCTTGTGCTGGGCGCGGCATCCATAGCCCCGCTTCATGGATGGGTAACGATGTGCCCGCGCGTCTTATTCCCAGACCTAAGCCCTGCCATTGCCCAGACCGACGTCCGAGCTATACGTCGTTTCTTCAAGGCGCTATTAACGAGCTTGCAGAGATGGGCTGACACCGCCGAGACCTACGTCTGGGCTATGCATCGTGGCCCGCGCGGTCCGTCCTGTCTCCGGCTCCAGCATGACGGCGGCGGTACGCTCGACGTACGCCAGCGCCTCACGCTGGCCCGCGGGGGGCAGCGTGCGATACAGGGTCAGCAAGCGGCCCTCGTCGCCGGTCACTACCTCGACCGCCAACCTGCTCTCCTGGGGGGCCGATCGAGCAACAGCGTCTGCACGCGGACCAGGACGGCGTGCAGTTGTCGATCCGTGAGGTGGGCCAGGCGAACAAGGCGCGGACGGAGACGCTCCGGTGTCAGCCACGCCGTGCCCGCGTTGTTTTTGCCGACGCGGCGCCGCACGAGGTACACCAGCCACGTCGACGACGCGGGCGCGTCCGCGACGGAGAGGACGAGCACGCCGTTTCCAACCGTGGCGATGGCGCCGACCGGCACGGCCAGGACGGACGTTCCTTCGGCGCTGCGACGATGCACGCGCAGCCGGCCCTGGTACTGGCCTCGCTCAAACCACCCTGCCACGACCCCGACCTCTTCGCCATCGTTCATGCGCACCGTCCAGCCACGCCACTGCCGCGGCCACGATGGCAGGGGCTTGTTCCATGGGTCCCTCGCGCGGCGCCTCCCGATGCTGCCCTCCTCACGGCGGCAGCCGAACGGAGTGGGCTGCGGAAGCAGCGCGCACTCTGGTCTTGTTGTGCTCGTTGGCCCACGAGAGCAGCGTGCTCCCGGCCTGTCCCGAGCGCCCTCCCCGCCTGTTCAACCTGTCAACGTCCGGGCGCATCGGAGTTGGCGGACCCACGCCGCGGATACCCCGGCGCGACCACGCCCTCCGCGAGGACCCGCAGCAACACCTCCGTGCGGCTGTCGACGCCGAGTTTGTCGAAGATGTGGCCCAGGTGGAACTTGACCGTCTTTTCGGCGATCTGGAGGCGGAGGGCAATCTCCTTGTTGCGCAGCCCCGCCGCGACCAACTGCACGACCTCGCGCTCACGCGGACTGAGGTCCAGGTACCCTGGTGGTTGGTCCTCGTGGGCGCGGAGTCCGTGCGACACGCGACCGCCTGACAGGAACGTGCGGTGATCGCCGGGCGGTCCCGAGAGCACCGTCGTGGCGCGCTGTACAAAGGCCAGCGCCAGCGCCGTCTCTCCATCCCGCGGCACGGCGCCCAGGCTCAGGGCAAGAATGTCTTCCTCACCGTGCGCCCCCGGCAGTGACGCCAGCAGCGCCGGTAAGGGTCCCAGAAGCTGAAACACGGACGGGTCGATCTGTCCGCGCTCCCACTCCCACGGGCGCTCGATGAGCACGCCGCCGGCCTGCGCCGCCACGAGCGGCAGCGGCGCCGCCCGTGCGTCCAGCGCGTCCCCCGTGTTGTGCAGGCCCCCTGCCGCATCGACATGCCAGACGGTGTAGGACGCTGGCGCGTGAGGGGATGCCGGCATGCTCTCCCACTGCAGAACTGTGACGCGACGCGCGGCGAGCAGGTGGCGCAGCACGCCCAGGAGACGTCCACGCACCTCGCCGTGTTGCATTGCCGGCGTGACGCTCATGGGCCAGAACAGATCGGCGACCAACGCGGTCACGCCGCGCGACGGTTCCGGCGCCACGTAGAGGCCCACGGGGCCACCCGCGCCGGCGCGGGCGCTTCCAGACAGCGGAGAGGCGGCCTGAGAGAGAGACATGGTCGTCATCGCCGCCTCTCAGCCCGCGCTCGACGATTGGCCCGCGACGATCAACGGCGCCGACGCCTGGCCGGTGGCGACGATGCGCCCCGCGCCGTCACCCAGCCGCACCCGCACCCTATAGATGCCCGGCGGCAGCGTCGCGCCAGCGCGCCATTCCCAGGATACGGTCAGGGGCTGGCCCTGGCGGAGCCTGAATCCACTCTGCCTGGCCGTTGGCCCGTCGCGATCACCCCGCTGCACCAGTTCTAGCGTGGCTGTATACGGGCCGCTGTCCGGTCTGCCGGTGGAAAAGGTCGCCGCGATGGTTGCCCTGTCCAGGGGCATGAGCCGGCGCGGCGTGACGTTGACGGCGACGGCGACGGGGACCGCGACGGCCACCGAGACGGCGGCGTGGACGCGGGGCGCCTGGGGCGTCCCGGCGGCCGCCGACATAACGCCGATGCTCAGAAGCGCGGTCAGTGCGACAGGGTAGAGTTTCATGGGATGTCCTTCCGTGTGCGGAACATGGCGGCCCATCGCCTCCATGGAGAACCGTGGCCCGGCCTTACGCATATGCGGAGCGCGTGCGGGCGCGCCACGGACCAGGCGGGACGCCACGCGACCTCGCGCGGCGCATGGGCCGGGTTTGTACGTCAAGAGGCCCACGCCAGGAGTGTGGGCGTTCCGTAGAGTGGCAACGCGGGAAACAGATCACGTATTCCCGGGGGTAGCGCCGCGTGGCGCTTGGGAATAGCGCCTACCCTGCCGGCGTTGCATGTGATAGACACGCGACATGCGGACAATGCAATAAGGGAGGCATCATGCACGGGGAGGGAGGCCGGCTGCGCTGGCACGGGAAGGGAGGCCGGCTGCGCAGACAGGGCGTCAGCTTCGGGGTCGTGGGGCTGAGCGGGACGGTGCTCAACACCGCCCTGGTCTATGTGTTCTACGGCCTGCTGCGCTGGCCCCTGCCGTTCGCGGTCGTGCTCGCCAGCGAACTGGCCATTTTTAACAACTATCGAGAGCGTTTCGTAACCGCCATTTTGGCCGTGAAAACGGCCCTGTTCGACATAACATCGCGCCCGTCCCACAGAGATGGCGCCATCCAAGGGCCAACAAAAGACCCTCCAGCACGATCATCGCCCACGCTGTAGCCGCAAAATGCATGTGTTATGTCGAACAGAGGGACAATTGCCCCGATTTTGCCGGTTAGGAAACGCCCTCTGGCGACCCCCTTAACAGCGCGCAGCCTTCTTGAGCGTCCTGGCGCGCTAGCCTTCCTCGGCCGCGGCTTTGCTCCCGAGTTCCTGCGAAAAGCGCAGGACATAGCCATCGGGGTCGAGGACGTGGATCTCCCAAGAGCCGGAGAGGAGGTTGCCGCCGATGGCGCGCCAATGCTCTTGCAGTCCCCTCCTCAAGGGATACTCGTGCCGCTGGAGCGACGCGATGATGGCCGCGATGTCCGGGGTATCGATCTGGAGATTGATGCCGCGACCGTAGGGGTAATCGAGGGCGCCCGTGTGGTTGTCCGTTGGTTCTTGCTGCTGAATCATGAGCTGGCTGCCGTGATACGAGAGGAAAGCAAAGAGAGGGTCTTGCCGGCCGTACTCGAGGGTGAAGCCTAACACCGTCGAATAGAAATGGAGGCTTGTCGCGTAATCGCGGACATAAAACTCGGGGATCAGAGGATTGAACCGCATGCAGGCAGTATACAGGTGAAGCTTGGGCGAGCGGCGTGACGGGCGGTGACGTGGATGTCTCGGGTGGCCAAGCTCTTACCGGATGCTTTGTTGCAGGGTAAGGAGCACGCGCCTCCGCCGCGTTTATCGCTCGACAGCTATATTGCTAATGTGCAATGGTGAAGCCGTTGGAGGGCAAGTGATAGACGAATATCTGGCGCTGGTGTGCGCTTTTCCCCTCATACATCTCCGCGACGATGCGCACTATCAAGAGGCGCTATCCGTCATGTGGCCGCTTGTCGAGGCTCCCGTGCGCTCTGCCGCTCAGGAGGCGTACCTGGGTGCGCTGACCGACCTCATCGAGACATACGACAATGCGCACACGGCGTTCCCTCCGTGCACGGGATTGGATGCGTTGCGCTCCCTCATTGAGGAGAATGGATTGCGCCCGGAGGATTTGCTCGACATCTTCGAGACGCAATCGGTGGTATCTGAGGTGTTGAGCGGCAAGCGCACGCTGACGACGACGCACATCGAGAAGCTGGCCGCCTGCTTCCACGTGTCGCCCGCCGTGTTCTTCGACGACGTGCCCGCACAGGGATGACGTGCCCGGGGGTGGAGACGACCATGGCGGATAGCGCGGATAACACCGTCGAGGGCCTGTACGGCTTCCCCGACGCGGCCCAGACGCACCCGGAGTTGCTGATGAGCCAGTACGTCGCGGCGCTCTCCGCAACCCTCGCCGCGGATGAGGCCGGCGAACCGGTCAACCTCTCCGCCGCGAACGGGCTGCGCGACAGTCTGCTGCGCTCGCTGGAACTCGCCGCGGTGTCCACGCAGATGGACGGGCAAGCGGCGGACGACCTGATCGATGCGTGGATGCGGCTTCATGTGCCCCGGTAGCACGGGTACGCTTGGCCGGGCGATAGCCGTCTGGTGCTGAGCGCCTCCTTCACCCGACGACCTTTTTGGCCCTGCGCGGCCGGCCCGGTTGCCGTTTCCACACGCGGACGTGCCGCAGAACAGTCGCCCTGGACCAGACGGGACCGGCAGCCAGGATGTCGCGAGGGGCCGGGAAGTCCGCTCGGCGGGCCAGTTCCGACGCGCGCTGCTTCGAGACGTTCAAGAGACTGGCCAGCTCCGCCACGCCGATGAGGTCGGGCACGTCGCCTATGCCCAACTCCTGACCGAGACTCTCGTCGGTTTGCGCCTCGACGCGGACAATGTTCGCGCCCTTGACAGCGGGCGAGAATGCGACGACATCAAGCGCGCTGTCGATGGCGTGGCGCACTGACTCAGCCTCTACGGTAAGCCGAACGGAGAGGCTGCCTCGACTGTAGCCGACAACAGGGGCATACGCCGCAAGAGCGTCGATCAGCGTCTCTACCTCCGCGTCGCCGATCGTAGTACTGCCGTCGGCCTCGATCAGCACGCTCCATCCGTTCATAGTCCGTCCCTCTCATCTTACGGGGGTGGCCACGGCCACACAAGTCCCTGGCGACGCAATTCCGCCAGCAGGTTTCTGATCGACCGCGCGTCTGACGGAGTGCCCGACGCGATGACGATGTTTTTGGTAGCATCGGGTGGGGTGAACTTGATGTGGCCCTTTGCCGTCGTTGAAACCTGCCACCCTTGCTGGCGCGCTGCTCGCTCGATGTCGCGAATGTTCACACGCAGTATACCTCAAAATCCTTGACGCTGTCCGCAACGCCTTCCATTGATGACGTTTTATGCTTTCGTATCACTCTACTATACATTGGACGTGGACATGACGATGGACCTTCATCGCCTGGCGGAGATTCTGCTGCCGTCGTGGGGCCTCGGGCCTATCCTGTCCTCCACGACGCCCTCCACCGGCTTCATCAACCGCACGCTGCTGCTGCGAACGCCCGGTGGACGCTATGCCCTTAGGGCGTACCGCCACCGCGACCGCCTGCCCATCGAGCGCGAGCATGCCTTGATCGCCTACGCCCACGCGCGAGGCGTACCGGCTGTCCCACCCCTCCCGCTACCCAGCGGCGAGACCATCCTGGAGCACGAGGAACGATACTACGCGCTCTTCCCCCACGCGCCGGGCCAGCAAGTGGCGCGGGACGCGCTTGGTCCCTCGGAAGTGGCTGCGATGGGGCAGGCCCTGGCCACGATCCACCGGGCGTTGCACGACTATTCGCCGGAGCGGGTCGCGTCCAGGGACTTCGCGTTCGACCGCGCAACCACCCTGGCCCGCATCGACGGGCTCGTCGCCGTGGCCGAGGCGCAACCGCGCCCCACACCCGTCGACGGGCACGCCCTCGTGCGCCTGAAGGGGCGGCGCGACTGGCTGTTGTCAGCTCCAGATGTCGATCTGTCCGGATGGGAGACCCTGGAGCGCCAGGTCATCCACGGCGACTACCAGGAGGCCAACGTGTTTTTCGCGGCCGGTCGCGTCAGCGCGGTGATCGACTGGGACCAATCCTACACCGCCCCGCCGGCCTGGGAGATAGCGCGCGCCTTCCACCTGGCGCTCGACTTCAGCCCCGCCCTCTGCCGCGCCTTCCTGGACGCCTATCGCGCGCGTTTGCCGCTCCAGTCCGACGACCTCGACGCCGCGGCCACCTACTACGCCGTATTCCGGGCGCACGATCTGTGGGTCTACGACGCCGTTTACCTCGAGCGCGACGACCGCGTGCGGACGTTCATCTACCCCGGCGGCTTCGTCCCCTTGATCGATCGATGGGATACGCTAAAAGCTGCCTTACCGCTCACCACGGACTAGCCACGCCCCTGTGGCGACTGACGCCTTGATCCGAGCGCGCCAGCGAGACGTGGAGGCGCTCCTTGGCCGAACACACGTTCTATTTGCACGAAGATGCCTGGGGTATGATCGAGTTAGGATGGGTCGCTCCAGCGAGCCGCACGGCCGTCCAGTCGGTCCGGTGTACAATAACAGGGCAACGTGGGTGAGGAGGATCGATGGGTGTGGCAGTCTATCCGCTGCTGGGCGAGTTGCTCCGGGACAGAAACATGACGATCACCGACCTCGAGCGGGAGATCGGGCGGCAGTATGGGATAACGGTTGGGCGCGAGACGCTCGAGCGGTTGACACAGCCAGCTCCGATCGATCGCGCCGACATGGCGATCGCCGGTGCGGTGGCCGAGGTTTTGGACGTCGGTCTGGACGACCTTTTCGACGTCAGGGCCATCAGGAATGGGCAAGACGGTGAGAGCCGGGATCGCCTTCGTCCATCCGAAGCGCGCGCGTTGGCCCGGTTATTCAGGCGTCAGGAGCAGGGACTCATGACCGACGAGGAGCGAGGGCAATTGGGCGCCCTCGTGGCCAAACAGGCACGCCTGGTCGACGACGATTGGCTGAGGCGAATCGCCGCCGATCAAGGCCAGAGCATTGAACAGGTGCGGGCTGAGGTAGAGGGTGACGTGCGGAGGGCGCTGGATGCCTGGCACGCCCTTCAGGACGATCCGGACGGACAGAGCAAAGCGATAGAACAGGCCAAGGACCTGCCGAGGGCGTGGCCTGCGTGAACGTGTCCGACCCGGCGAACTATTACCTGGGCTTGCTAGTCGGGAGAGTTGAGCATGACGCGGATGACGCCAAGAACGCAAAACTGGCTGTTTTAGGCTGCTTTGATGAGGCGTCGATGAGCGTCGAGGTTGAGCCTTGGGCGCCGAATTAAGGCTCAGTCCCAGGCCTCCAGGTGCGCCCGCCAGGCCTCCATCCAGCGTGGAATTTCCTGCCGCCGCTGCTCGATAAAGATGACGAGGCCCATCATGGTCAGGCCGGCGGCGCCCAGCAGGTACCACGTGTTGACGGCGCGCACAGGGTCCGCCAGCAGCACCAGCGCATCGACGACCGCGGCGATGGCCCCGGCGTAGAAGGTGCGCCGCCAGCGCAGCAGGGCGCCCAGGCCGAAGATGGTCAGGCTCTCCACCAACAAGAAGGCATCGTACTGATAGCGGGCCGGGCCGGCGCCGAGGAAGCCCGTCGCCTGCAGCAGCGCCGTCCCCAGCAACAGCGCCAGCCCCGCCACCTCCAGCGTTACCTTGACGCCCTTGCCGCCTCCCCGCCGCCACTCAAGGTAGGCCACGACCAGCAGGTAGACCCCTGCGGGCAGCACGTAAGCCTGCAACTGGGCCACGCCGAGCAGCCACAGGTCGAGCGCGTAGCCACATTCGAGCAACGCCACCCCGGCGTACGCCAGCAGGCGTTCGCGGCGGTCCAGCGCCTGCGCCACCAGGGTCAGGCCGGCCAGCGTGGCCGTCGTGGCCAGACTCTCTAACGAGGCCTGGCCCGGCCACGCCAGCTCGTAGGCCGCCGACACCAGCAGGGCCAGCACGCTTGCCGCGCCCGAGGTCAGCGACAGCGCGCCATGCCACGTGTTCCAGGCCCGCCACGCCCTCTCGGCCTCCATCCCGGCGTGCCGGCGATACCATGGGTTGCCGGTGTTGGCGGCGGTGGCGCCCGCGCGGCTCTCAACCTCCATCCTGGCGTGCCGGCGATACCGCTCGAAAATCCCCGTCAGCGGCGGGAGCACCGCGGACACGCCCAGCCCGATGGCGGCCCAGTAGGGCGGCTGAGCGATCACCGGCACGCCCGCCAGGCGCAAGGTCTCCTGCACGGCCATGCCGGCCGCGATCAGCCCCGCCCACTGGGCCGCCGCGCTGCGCCAGGCGACGGAGCAGACGACCAGGAGCACGACGGCGGTCAGCGAGGTCGCCAGGCCGGCAAGGGCATCCTGGGCGCTGCCTAGCAGGGCGGCGCCCAGCGCAAGCGCGCCCCATTGCAGCAGGGGTCTGGCCCACCGATCGGTCCAGATCGGCGTAGCGGCGTCATTGCCGCGGCCAAGCCTGCCGCGCCAGACCACGTGGGCCACGTCCCACAGCAACCACGCGGGCAGGGCCAGCCCGGCCGCGAGCGGGCTCAGAGGCATGGCCGGGGCCAGCGCGTGGACGGTACACGGGTAGGCGGTGAGCGCCGCGCCCACGGCCGCATAGAGCGGACCGGGGTGGCGCCACAGCGCGACGCACAGGGCGTAGATCGCGGCCACGCTCCACCACGCCAACGCCTGCACCCCCGCCAGCGGCGGAGAGCACGCCACCACGGCGACCGTCCCTACACCCAACACGGCGTACCAGGGCAGCGACCACGGCAATCTGACCACGGAGGACAGGGATAAGGGCAGCGACCACGGCAACCCAGCGGAGGGTAACGAGGACGAGGATTGAGAGATGGCATGGCCCGCCGCCGGCCGTGCGTCGAACCGACGCCGCAACGCCTCGGCGATGGCCAGCGCGGCGACAATCCCCGGCAACAGCCCCAGCCCTGCGTACCTGTCCGGCAGGGCCACCAATGCCAGCGCGGCGAGGTACGCGACCGCCAGCGCCAACGCCGTGGGAACGGACCACAGGCCGCGCCGCGCGTAGACGCCCGACGCGGCGTAGTGGGTCGCGGCCAGCGCGCAACAGACCAGCACGACCAACGGCCCCGCCGGGACGGCCAGCGCCAGCCCCATGGCGTTCACGGCATAGCCAGCCAGGCAGAACGGCCTGGCATAGTGAGCGCGAGGCCCAGTCCATCGTAGCGACGCCAGCAGGCCCACGAGGTCCCACCCATTGTCGACTCGGTCGCCGTCTCGCATTGGGCGCGGCGCGCTTACCGTCCGCGACCGCGGCAGCACGACCGCGATCAGCCCGTCGACGAGGCCGAGCACAACCAGCGCCGGGCCAGCCAGTTGCCACGGCAGGGCAAGCGCCCACAAGGATTCCATTACCAGCAGCGGCGCCAGGGCCGCGACCCACCACAGCCACCCCGCGCGCCGCGTCACCACGGCCGCCGCGACGTAGAAGGCGAGAGTCAGGCCGAGCGTCACGGGCCGCAGAACCGGATCGAGCACGGCCAGCAAGGGTCCCAGGACGGACAGGGCAACGCCGGTCGTCCCCCAGGGCAGCCGCGCCGCGCCGCGCGCCCGGTAGCGCCCCAGCCAGCCGTAGAGGGGCGCGAGCAGCGCCAGCGTCAGGCCGTACGCGGCCACGTCGAGGGACGGCCAGACCAGCCCCAGCGCCAGGATCAGCCACAGCGGGAACAGCGCGCAGGCCGGCCACAGGAAGATCGTGCGCAGCAACTCGACCTCGCGCGCGGCGGCCGGCCCCGCCAGGACGAGCCGGCGGACCAGTCGCAGGTACGACCGATGCCGGTCGCGCGATACGGACCACGCCGACCACGCCAGGGCCAGCAGGCCCAGCCCAAGGACGCGCGCCTCAGCCGCCTGGTTATCCGTCGCGTTCAGCGCCGCCAGCGTCAGCAGCGCGTAGCCGCCCAGGTAGAGCGGCGCGGCGTAGCGGACACCGTCGCGGCGGCGGTCGAGGACGAAGGCCAGCGCCAGGTACGCCACGCCGACGACGGCGCCCACCTGCGCCAGCGCGGATACGGTCAGCGTCACGCCAAGGTGGTGGGCGACGAGGCCGCAGAGGGAGGTGAGAGGCAACAGGGTCAGCCACGCTGCCGGATAGAGGAACAGGCCGCTGCGACGCGCGACCGTCGCGCCCAGGCACAGGGCCACCAGCAAGGACAGGCCCAGGGTCACGACGGCCGCCGGGACCGGGACGCCGGCCAGCAGCGGGGCCCACGCAAAGGCCCCAATGGCGCCGCCGACGGCCCCGGCGGCGACCGCGTAGCCAACGGTGAAGAGCGGCGCGGCGAAGCGCGAGCGCCAGGCGCACCGACGAGACACGACCTCCCAGGACAACGTGGTCTCTCGCAGCGGTCGCCACGCCTCCCCGCCGCGCCGCACCAGCGCCTCGGCCGCCGTCAGCAGCGCCGCCGCCAGCGCGGTCCAGGCCAGGGGCTGCGCGTCACCGGGGATGCCAAGGAGGCGCAGGGCCAGCGCATAGGAGATCGGCAGCAGGAACACCGCGACGTAGGCGCAGGCGCGCTGGGCCAGCAGCACGGTCGCGGCGCCATAGGTGGCTGCCAGGAGGAGCAGCGTGACCAGCGCGCTCTGCGCCCCGGCCAGCGGCCAGCAGGCGGCCAGCGCCGTCAGCGCCGCGCCCGTGCCGTAGACCGGATCGCCCAGGATGGCCATGGGGTCGCGTAACGCCCGCGCGTCACTCCATCGTTGCGTGAGCCAGCCGTACGCCAGGTAGCCGGCGGCGAGCAGCGCCAGGGGGACATCGTACCAGGCGCCGCTCACGGGCGCCTTGGTCAGGGTCAACAAGAACGCGACGGGCAGCAGCCAGGCGGTCAGGTAGTGGTAGCGCCGGCCATACCCGAGGCGGGCGCAGAGGGCGTACAGGGCCACGCCCAGCCACCAGGCCGTCCCGACCGCGTAGTGTGATAGCGTGCCTGAAACCACGCGCGGCGCCTCGACGTCGACGGTGGCCGAGGCAAGGGACGCCAGCAATAACAGGAACAGCACGGCCGGCGTGAGCGCCTGCGCCGTGACGAACAGGACACGCGCCAGCAGGTGCCAACGGCCTCGCCCCGGTCCCGCCATCGTCAGGGCGCGCGCCAGCAGCACGTAACCGATGGCCAGGGGCAGCAGCGCGGCAAGGCTCCATTCCGGGGGTAGGCCCAGGCGATGCGTCAGGGCCAGGGCCTCGCTGCACCCTGACACGGCCACGAGCAGGGCAAACACGCGGTCGCGCAGCGCGTGGTGCGAGACGAGGTAGACCGGCAGGCACACCGTCGAGGCGGCCAGCCAGACGGTCGCGCCGTCCCAGTGGAACAGGCCGTGTCCGCCGAGCGTCCAGATGTCGAGCGGGATCAGGCCGGCGGCGACCGCCAGCAGCGCGGCGCCGGTCCGGGTCAGGCCGAGCCTGCGGCGCACCGCGTACCCCGCCGCATAGAAGACGGCGGTGGTGGCGACCATCACGCCGAGGTGCGGCAGCGGGGCAAGCCCGGTGGGGTTCAGCGTCGAGATGACGAAGGCCGAGGCCAGGATCAGGAAAGCGCCCAACAGGAGCAGGGCGTTGAGGGTACGCTCGGAGAGCAAGGAGGTCCCGACACGTCGCCACGAGAAGGAGGGGAACCCTTGCCGCGTCTTCACCGCGGGAGCGCCCTGCCGATACATCCCCTGAGTCCCCTGGGTCCCCTGGGTCCCCTGGGTCCCCTGGGTCCCCCGGCCTTGCCCGGTCGTTATCGGTCGCGCGCTCGGCACTGATGCGCCGGCCAGGGCCGCGTCTAGTTGCGCCGCCACGGCAGCGGTCTCGCGCCGCTGCTGTTCGCCATGCTCGGCCCCAGCCGTCAGTGACACAGGGGAAACGCCGGGAGCGCCCGCATGGGCGTCCGGCGAGATCGTCGGCGACAGCGTACGGGCCGGCCTTCCCGTCGCGGCGGCCCGCGGCCGTGCCGACGCAGGGTCCGCAACACCCAGGCGCCGGCGCAAGGCAACCACGTGCGGCTCGGTCGTGGCCATCGCCCGCGCGGCGACGTCTTGCGGCAGCCACCCCTCGGCGCGCCAATCGGCCAGGCGGTCGCGCAGGTAGGTCACCTGCGCCAGTTCCTCCATGCCGGCCGTATCGATCCCGGCATGACAGCGCGGGCAGCGCGCGATGGCGCTAGAAAACAGACAGTGCGGACATCTCATCGTACGTTCCTCCCATTAGCCATTAGCCGGTAGTCCACGTGGGGATAGATGATTGCTTGCAACCAGCCGCGTGGCATCCGGCTTGCTCGCCCGGCAACCGGGTCATCGGCTGCTGACCTATCGGCAATGGGGGTAGCGTACGCCCTAGACGGCTGCCCGCCACAGGGGCGGACCTGCCTCGCACTGCCGAAGCGGGTCGAAACGCTGTACCAAACTGCCACGCGCCGTGTTCTGAGAGGCGCATCACACCCCTGCCCTCGTTCCCTCACCCTGGCGCCACGGTGTCCACGCGCCGCCGGGCGATCGCGGTCGCGAGACAGTCCTTTTGTCCCCTCGACGCCGCGTGAGAGGTGCGCTATAGTGCTCATGAGGCACACAGCCGGCGAGGTTTGTGGCGTTACATCTGCCCGAGGGGACGCGTAGACGATGGAAGAGACCGTACCGCTGTTCGTGCTGCACCTGCTGGGGTTCTGCGGGTTCCTGTGGCTGGGCCTCTACGCGCTGACGCGAGGAGACCGCGGCCACGTGTCCACCCTCACCGGTATCACGGCCATCCTCACGTCCGGTTTCTTCTTCCAGGGCGGCCTGCTCTTTGCCTTCCGGGGAGGCGCGGACGCCGCTACCGCGGCCGCGATCCAGCGCGTGGACTGGTGGCTCAATGTGGCGCCAGTCGCCTTCTGGCTGCACCTCAGCATACGTCTAAACCCAATACGGTTCAGTTAAGGGACGGGAGCAGCCACGGCGTGTCTAGGGTGAGAGGATCGTCGAGGGGACAGGGCTGGTCGAGGGCGACGTGAGCGGGGGGAGCGGCTTGCGGCAGGACGTGG
>JAABUZ0100003253.1_pt1 | contig 24587 bp, 23 predicted proteins | sample 5562091 | NCBI WGS metagenome assembly JAABUZ01 (sample SAMN12813069, study PRJNA571459) | rock metagenome | isolation source: Antarctica rocks | place: Antarctica: Victoria Land, Linnaeus Terrace sud | collected 2015-12-21 | reverse complement strand
CGAGACGATCCCGGTGGACGTGATCCTCGCGATTCCGTCCGTGACCATGTCGACGTTATCCTGCAGCAGGGCGTCGTACCAGCCGTTGTCCACCACGAGGCGGCGGGCGAGGGGCGCGTAGTCCGGCAGGCATTTCGCCATGAGCTCCGGATCGTCACCGACCTTGCTCTCGATGTACTCGGTCAGCGCGGCGCGCAGACCGTCGTTGCGCTGGCTGATCGCGCCGCCCCTCTGCTGCCACTCGCGGTCGTACTCCTGCGCACCCTGCATGCCTGACGTCGTCATCTGGCTGGAGTAGCAGAACCAGTTCCAGTAGTAGGGCACGTGGTCGAACAGCCATTGGACACTAGCGGGCACCTTGTCGCGGTAGCCCTCCATCTTCGAGATCCATTGGGGGGTGCGCTGGAAGACCGTCAGCCGGTCAGCGGTCTGAGCGAGCTTGGGCATCAGTTGCGTGCCTGTTGAGCCGTTGCCGATCAGGGCGAGCTGCTTGCCGGCGTAGTCGTAGGAATCGTCCCAGTCCGTGGTGTGGAAAATGCGTCCCTCGAAGTCGCCGATGCCCTCGATGTCTGGAATCTTCGGCGTACTGAAGAGCCCAGCGGCGCTAATCACGACGTTCGCCTGGAAGTTGGTCGTCCCGCCGTTCTGCTCGGTGAGCTCGAGGTCCCAGGTGGCCGAGTCCTCGTCGTAGGTGGCGGTCGTCAGCTCGATGTCGAACTCGATCTTGTCGAGCACACCGAATTCGGTCGCGACCTGCTTGAGGTAGCTCTTGACCTCGCCCTGCGACGCGAAGTACTCCGACCACGGGTAGTTCTTGACGAACTTGAACTGGTAGAGGTAGCTGTTCGTGTCGACGCGCGCGTCCGGGTAGTGGTTGAGCTGCCAGGTGCCACCGATATCGCTCTGGCGCTCGATGATGCGGTACGGGACGCCGAGCCGCTCAAACTGGATGGCGGAGGCGATGCCGCTCGCGCCGGCGCCGACGATGACGATGCGGAAGTGCTCGCGTGCGGCTGGAGCCTCGCCCATCGTCCATCTCGCCTCGCGCGGAAAGTCGGCGAAGGCGACCTCCTCGAGGCCGAAACGGAACTCTCGATCACTGAGCGCGTCGCCGGTCAGCAGTTCCATTAGGCGGCGGGCCTCAACGTCTGTGGGAGGCGGCGGCACGAGACCCTTTTGGCTCAAGATGAACTCTACGGCCTTGTCCTTGAGCTCATGGTGGTGGCGCTCGTTGAGGACATAAGCGAAAAAGGCGCCCCCGCGCATGGGGATCTTGTCCACCTGCATTTGCGCGAGGGACTCGTCGCCGGTCACCTGGAGCAAAGCGATGCGTAGCACGTTCAGGTTCGCTTGCTCCACTGCTGCGCGGACGGCTGCTTCTTCGTGTCGGACGTCAGGTTGCACCGGCTGGTCTCCAGATCTGCGCTTCTTCACTGAATCACAATCCTTACTATGATTGTGCTCTTTGTATCTGCGGGTTGTCAAGGAGGATGCGCGCAGCTACTTGATCGCCAGCGCGTTCGCGGTCGAGCCGACGCCGCCGAGGACGTGGAGCGGCGCGGACGTCAGCAGGAACTCGTATCGACCGTCGGCCGCACAGTTGTCCGCCAGACTGTCGAGCCACCAGAGCTCACCGATCGGGATGCCAAGCTTGCCCAGCAGGTGGGGGTGCAGGAAGTTCTCGGTGAGCGGCCACGCCTCAAGGGATGGGTTGTCGCTGGCCACCGCGCTCACTCCCCAGTCCCACAGGTAAGCGAGCATCTCCTCACCGTCCTGCAGGCCCGGCGAGACCGGATTGCCCCGCGCGGCAGCTCGTTCCTCGTCCGTCGCAGCCTCCCAGCCACGGCTCCATCCGGTACGGAAGAGTAGGACGTCACCGTCACGCGGCTCGATGCCGGCAGCGGCGCGAAAGCCCTCGAGGTCGCCGATCGAGATCACGTCGCGTCGGTTCCACTGCATCTCGCGTCCGCTCTGCGCATACCACCGTGGCATATCGAAGAGGATGCCGCGGCCGACGATCCCGCGCTGGGCCCAGGTGTGCACACCCAGCTTTTCGCGCGGATGGTGGTTGTAGAAGCCAATCTCGGAATTCTTGATGTGCAGGAAGCCATCCCACTGCGACGAACCCTGCGGATAGAAACCATCGAGGAAGTCGTCGAGGTTGCCCAGCGGTGTCTCGTACACCGTGTGTCGGATCGGCTGTCGACTGAAGAGCGGCGGGTCCGGCCAGGAAAGCGGTGCATTCAGGCTGAAGACCTCGCCGGATTCAACCAGCGCCGCAGCGAGCTTGACCTTGTCAGGGGTCTGCCGGTTAAGCGAGCCGTTGGTGTCGTCGACGCCGAAGTAGCCCTGAGCGTCGCCATTGGGAAGGTCTGCATATCGCATCTGCGTTCTCCTGCTCCAGAAGTGGCTCGGGCGATCAGCCGGTACGGGTGGGTTGGGTTAGTAGGTAGTGCGACCGCCGCTAAGATCGAAGACGGCACCGGTTGAGAAGCTCGTGCGCGGCGATGCGAGGAAGGCAATCATCTCGGCGGCTTCTTCCGGCTGGCCCATTCGGCCCATCGGGATCTTCGCGAGGAGGGTCTTGTGGTGTGAGGGAGTGACGTCCTTCTGCATGGGGGTCGCGAACTGACCGGGGGTGATTGCATTGATCAGCACACCTGTCGTGGCGAGCTCTTTTCCTAGCGACTTCGTCAGACCGATGACGGCCGCCTTCGCGGACGAGTACGGCGACGAGTTCGCATTCCCCTCCTTGCCTGCGACGCTAGCGACGTTGACGACCCGGCCGTACCCTCGATCGATCATGTATGGGAGGACGGTCCGCAGCATGTAGAAGGTGCCGTGGATGTGGACGTCGTAGATGCGGTGCCAGAACTCGGGGTCGATCTCCCACGTCGGCATCGAGGGACCGGTGATGCCAGCGTTGTTGACCAAGATGTCGATGTGCCCGAGGTCGGCGACGATCGAGGTGACACACCGCTCGACCTCGGCCAGGTCCGTGATGTCGAGGCGCCGCGATTCCATCCGACTCGTGCCGTCGGACGTCGCACCGAGGAGTCGTTCGGCCAGCGAGTCGAGCGTCTCATCGTTCAGGTCCACGGCCACCACGTGGGCGCCTCGTGCGTGCAGAAGTTTCGCAGTGGCGGCGCCGATATCGCTAGCACCACCCGTGATCAGCGCTACTTGGTCGTGTAGCTCATCCATGTCCATCTCCTCAACCCATGAAGCTTCCGCCGTTGGAGTCGATCGTCGCTCCGGTGATGAAGGCCGACTCGAACCCGGCCAGGAAACTCACGACGGCAGCGATGTCCGACGGTTGACCGAAATGGCCGACCGGGATGCCTTTCAGGAACGTCTCGTTGCTCTCGGGCACCGCGCCTTGCATCATCGGCGTCTCGATCTTTCCTGGCGCGATCGCGTTGACCGTGATCTGTCGGGCAGCAAGCTCGCCCGCGAATGCTCGTGTTAGCCCGATGACAGCCGTCTTCGTCGCGCCGTAATGGACTCCGGCGACAACAGTGTTCGTGCGGCCAGCTTGGGACGACATGTTGATGATGCGCCCCCACCCCAGCTCGGCCATGTCGGGGACCACGGCTTGGGTGCCGAGAAAGACGCTCGTGAGATTGACGTCCAGCACGCGCTGCCACTCGGCGAGCGAAATGTCGACACCCTGAAGTTTCACCCCGTCCCGCTTCGGGGAGATGGCGGCATTGTTCACCAGCACGGATACTGGACCGAAGTTGTCGTGACAGGTGTGGACCGCGTCGTCCCAGGTCGCGGCCAAGGAGACATCGCCCGCGAGACAGATCAGCTGGTCGCTCAGCGCACCGAGGCGCTGCGCCAGTGACGCCAGTTTGACCTCGTCGGTGTCGATGGCCACAACGCCGAGGCCGTCGGCCAGCAGCCGCTCGACCACACCGAAGCCGATTCCCTGGGCGCCCCCGCTCACGACGGCATTGCGCTGGAGCTTCACCTCAGTGGCCACTGTAGGGCACAGTTGCCCCGGTTTTTTGAGCCGCGAGCGCCAGCTGATGGTCCTGGGTCGCCATCGATAGGTGCTCATAGGCGAGCGATGTGTCGAGCACGTTGGTGACGGCGACCTCGAGGGCGCGGTTGATGGCCGCCTTTGTGCCCATCACGGCGTAGGGCGGCAGGACGGCCAGGTCCTCGGCGACCGTCATCACGTGCTTGCGCAGCGCGACGAGAGGGACCGACGCCGACACCAGGCCCATGGACGCGGCCTCCTGTCCGCTGAGAAACCGCCCGGTCATCAAAAACTCCTTCGCCCGTGCCGGACCGATCAGCAGCGGCCAGATGGCGGCGCCGCCATCACCGGCCACCAGTCCGACGATCACATGACGGTCTCCAATGACGGCCTCGTCGGCCATGACCACGATGTCGGCCATCAGGGCGATCGTCGCGCCGAGGCCTGCGGCCGCGCCGTTGACCATCGCGATCAGCGGTTTCTCCACCCGAAGGAACGCTTTGATCAGGTCGCGCCCTGGCGTGTACACGTACGGTCGCTCGGCCGGTCCGAACGACGTGCTGCCGACCATGCCCTTGACGTCGCCGCCGGAACAGAACCCCTTGCCTTCGCCGGTTAGCACGATGACGCGGGTCGACGGGTCTTCGTCGGCCCGCCTCAGCGTTGCCGCGAGCAACAAGTTCGTGTCGTAGTCGATGGCGTTACGTCTCTCCGGACGGTTCAGTGTCACGACGGAGACCTGCCCGTCATTCTCGAGGCGGACAGCGGGGTTCATGGGCTCGCCCTCCATATGTGAACTTCCCTTCAAGACGAATCGGTTGGCTGCCGTGAGAGAGCAACCTGTTCAGGCCTCAGCCGTATCATTATAAGACTAATCCTTTATACACCATCGGAGCCGCGTGCTTCCTCCAGAAGCATCGTAAAGATCTATATCCTTGACGAGCAACCGGACTGTCTGCATACTTCCTCTAACTGGCGGCAGGCGACGCTGCCTTGACATGAGGGAAGCGCATGGACTTGCAGCTCGATGCCGAGCAACAGGAACTTCGTGACGAGACGCGGACGTGGTTGGCCGCGAACGTGCCGAGCGAGCCTTTTGCGCCGCCGTCGACCGCGCAGGGCCTCGAGCAGCACCGCGAGTGGGAGCGCAAGCTATTCGACGCCGGACTCGCCGCGGTGCACTGGCCGCGCGAGTACGGCGGCCGCGGCATGGACGCGCTGTCGACCGCGATCTTCTACGACGAGTACCTCAGTGCCAAGGCGCCCGATCGACTGAACCGTCTGGGACTGGGACTCGCTGGTCCTACCATCATCGAGCTCGGAAACGACTTACAGAAGAAGCGCTGGCTGTCCAACATCCTCTCCTGCGAGGAAATCTGGTGCCAGGGCTTTAGTGAGCCAGACGCCGGCAGCGACCTCGCCTCACTCAGGACCCGGGGCGAGGTCAACGGCGACACGATCGTGGTCAACGGCCAGAAGATCTGGACGTCGCACTCCCGCTTCGCGGACTGGATCTTCGCCCTCGTGCGGACCGACCCCTCGGCCCCCAAGCATCGTGGCATCACGTTCCTGATGATCGATCGGCATGCCCCCGGCGTCGACGTGCGTCCGATCAAACAGATGAACCACTCGGCCGATTTCGCCGAACTGTTCTTCACCGAGGTTGTCGTGCCGCGGGAGAATGTCATTGGAGAGATCAACGGCGGCTGGAAGGTAGCGATGACCACGCTGAAGCACGAGCGTGGCAGCAGCCTCAACACCGCAGGTCATTTCCACCGCTCGCTGACCGAGATGATCAAACTCGTCCCGGTCGAGCGCCGCGAGGACGCAGCAGTCCGGCAGCAGATCGGCCGGTTCTATGAGGAGATCGAAGCGTACCGCTTCATGACGCTGCGAACGCTCTCGGCGATCTCGCAGGGACGTGAACCCGGGCCCCAGGGTGCGATGGGCAAACTCTGGTGGTCCGAAATGCAGGTGCGCCTATACGAGTTTGGTCTCGCAATGCTCGGTGAACGCGCCGAGCTGCGGGACACCTCGACGCCGGCCCCACTTGTCCAACGCTACTGGCTCGGCCGCGCCGCCCAGATCTACGCCGGGTCCAACGAGATCCAGCGGAACATCATCGCCGAGCGGGTGCTCGGTCTCCCGAGAGGATCTTAGAGTGCTGTTCGAGTTCACCGCGGAGCAGTACGGCTTCCGCGACGCGGTCCGGAGCCTGCTCGCGCGGGAGATGACCGCGGCCCGTCTACGAGCGGCATGGGAGAGCGGTCACGCCTACGAAAGTGACATCTGGCCGTCGCTCGTCTCGCTCGGTCTGCCCGGGCTCGTCGTTCCGACCAACGCGGGGGGCGAAGGCGGCTCTCTCATCGACCTCGCCTTGCCGTTGGAGGAGTTCGGCTATCGCTGCCTGCCGGAACCAGTGGTCGAGACCCTGGTCATCGTACCCTCCGTGATCGCACAGTACGGGTCGAGCGACATGGCGAGCGGCTGGCTCGACCACCTTCAGTCGGGTCGTTCCCAGGCCGCCACGAGCCTCTCTGCGGGTTCACTGGTCCCAGAGGGTGCCCGCGCGGCTGTGGTGCTTGTTCGGGAGGGAACCGATCTTCATTTGGTCCCGCGGGAACGAATCGCGTCACGACCCGTCGACGCGATGGATCCCACCCGGCGGCTGGCCGAATGCGCTTTCGCCATGGATACCAGCACCCTGCTCACTCGCGACCCAGCAGCCGCCGCCTACGCCTACGACCTCGGAGCAGCGGCGACAGCCTCCATCCTCGTCGGCATCAGCCAGTATCTGCTCGACTCGACCCGGGATTACCTCCTCGAGCGGAAGCAGTTCGGGGTCTTGATCGGCACCTTCCAGGCACTCAAGCACCGCTTGGCCGACGTCGCCGTCGCTACTGAGGCGGCGCGATCCCTTTGCTGGAACGCCGCCTACAGCCTTTCGATCCGCGACGAGTCCGAGTCCATCGCCGCGAGCATCGCCAAGGGTGCTGCGAGCCACGCTGCGCATCTCGCTAACTCTGCCGCCCTTCAGCTTCACGGCGGAATCGGGTTCACCTGGGAGCATGATCTGCACCTGTGGCTGCAGCGCGGCCAGGCTCTCGAGTTCGCATTCGGCTCGGCCATCGACCACCGCACCAGCGTCGCAGACCATGCGCTCGCACAGACGGCGCCCCTCTCGCCCTTCATTGTCTAAGGACCACAAATGCCGGCACAGACCCAACGCTCACCCGTCGAGATCCTGCTGACCGCGAAGAGTGTCGCCATCGTGGGCGCGTCTGACAACGGCATCAAGCCATCGGGCCGTACACAGCGGTACCTGAAGAAGTACGGTTTCAGTGGCACCGTCTACCCGATCAACCCGACGCGGGAGACGGTCCAGGGAGCCCGGTCTTACGCCTCGCTCAGTGACCTGCCCGAGGTACCTGACCTCACGGTGATCGTCCTGCCCCAGGCCGCCGTCGAGGGTGCTCTCGAGGAGTGCGGGGAGCGCGGCATCGAGTTCGCCATCGTCTTCGCCTCTGGTTACGCCGAACTGGGAGCCGACGGCGCGAAACTCCAAGAATCACTGCTCGCCACGGCACGCCGTGCAGGCGTGCGCATTCTGGGGCCGAACAGCGTCGGTGCCGTGTCGGCTGGCAACAACCTGACAGCGACCTTCATGACCGGGCTCGACCAGGACCGATTCGACCTGACCGACGAGGGGGTCGCCTTCGTGTCGCAGAGTGGAGCCATGGGTGGATTTATCCTAAACATGGCCCATACCGGAGGGCTAGGCGTCGGACGCTTCTTCAGTACCGGGAACGAGGCCGACCTCAGCCTCTCTGAGATCATCGAGGGACTAGTTGAAGAAGGATCGACCCGTGTCGTGCTCGGCTACGTCGAGGGAGTGCGCGACGGCGACAGATTCCAGTCAGCCCTGGCCAGTGCCCAGGCCGCCGGTGTGCCCGTCGCCATGATGAAGGTCGGGCGCTCGGCCCGCGGCGCAGCGGCTGCCGCGTCGCACACGGGGGCCCTGGCTGGATCGAATGCCGTGTTCGACGGTGTGTTCGACCGCTTCGGGGTGCACCGCGCCATGGACGTCGAGCACTTGCTGGACCTCGGCCTCGTTTTCTCCCAGCCCGCCCGTCCGATGGGCAACCGGGTGAGCATCGTGACGCTGTCCGGCGGCGCAGGGGTGCTGATGACCGACTACGCCGAAGACCTCGGCCTCGACGTGTTCACCTGGAACGAGGAATGGCAGCAAAAGATGGCTGAGGTGCTCCCGCCCTTCGCCTCGTGCGCCAACCCGATCGACACGACTGGCGCGATTGCCGCCAACCAGGCCATGCTCACCGACGCCCTCGAGGTCTGCTTGCAGAACCCGGACACGGACATCCTGCTCGTCCTCCTTGGCAACCTCGAGATGGAGGAGGACTCGATCTGCGGAAGCATTATCGAGATCGCTGCGCGAACCGACAAGCCCGTGCTGGTGACGTGGGTCGGAGGCTCGGGCAATCCCGTCCGCAAGCTCTCAGCCAACGGTGTGCCGACCTTCAGCGAACCGATCCGAACGATGCGAGCCGCATCCGCATTGGCGAAATCGTCGCGGTGGCGCGCCGGAGTCGACTCGGTCGTCCTTGCTCACCAGCCCGTCGACGTTGACCTCAGCGTGCTCACACAGGCGATCGAGCGCGAGAAGACCTACCTCGACGAGGTGGCCTCGAAGGCGTTGCTCTCCTCGGCCGGTGTCAGGACGGTGAAGGAGAAGGAGGCGACGTCGCCGAGCGGGGCATTGGAGGCCGCACAAGAACTCGGCCTCCCTGTCGTCCTCAAACTGCTCTCCGACGAGATCGCGCACAAGACCGAGCACAACGCCGTCCGGGTCGACCTCGACACCGACGAGGACATCGTGACCGCGGCTGAGGAGATCCTTGCCGTCGCGAAGCGCCTGAACCTCAAGGACCGACGTCTGGTCCTGCAACAGATGCTTCCCCCGACCACCGAGCTGATCCTCGGCATGACGACCGACCCTGTGTTCGGCCCGGTCATCCTGCTGGGAATTGGTGGCGTCCTCACAGAGGTGATGGCCGACGTTCAGGTACGTCCGTCACCCGTCACCGCCGCCGAAGCCAGGACCATGATCGACAGCCTGCGTGGCGTCTCCCTGCTACACGGACTGCGCGGACGGGTGGCCGTCGACCAGGACGACCTGGTCGCCACCGTGGTGGCGTTCTCCGAACTGTGCACTGCGGCCGCCCCGCAGGTCGAGTCCATCGAGATCAACCCCTTGCTCATCGACGCGGCCGGCAAGCCTGTCGCCGTCGATGCACTCGTGGTGCTGAAGCAAGCCCAGTAGTTGCCCTACCGAGAGGGACCGAACCAGCCATGACCGAGAACGACTTCCTTGATCGCTGCGCTGTCGTCACCGGCGCCGCAAGCGGTATCGGTGCCGCGTGCGCGCTCGAACTGATCGAGCGCGGTGCCCACGTACTCGTGGTGGACAGCAACGGCGAGGCGCTCGATCAGTTCGAGAAAGACCACGCCGACGTAGCAGGGTCCTTCAAGACCTGTGTGGCGAATGTCGCCCTCGTCGCCGACTGGACCCGCCTTCTCGATGATGCGCGGGCAGCCTTCGGCCCGGTGACGATCTTGGTCAATAACGCCGCGATCTCGCCCAAGCGCGACGGCAAGAAGGTTCCGGCGCACGAGATGTCGTTGGAGGAGTGGGACGCGGTCCTGGCCGTCAACCTGACCGGGCCGTTCATCGGCTCGCAGGCCGTCTTCGCTGACATGAAGGCCGCCCGCTGGGGTCGCATCATCAACATGTCGTCGCAGGCAGCACGCACCGGTGCACGCATCGCTGGCGTCCACTACGGGGCGACCAAGACCGGCCTGCTCGGCCTCACCCGCACCCTCGCCCTTGAGTTCGGCTCCTATGGGATCACAGTCAACGCGATCACCCCCGGACGCATCATGACGCCGATGGCTGCGGGTGTCTCCGACGAGGTCAACGCCGCGATGCTCACTCAGATCCCGGTTGGACGACTCGGAATGCCCGAGGACACCGCCAGCGTCGTCGGGTTCTTGGCTTCCAACAAGGCTGGCTTCATCACGGGTGCCACCATCGACTCCAACGGAGGAAGCTACATGGGCTGAGCCTCCAGCCACCTGGTCGATCGAAGTCAGTGCTGGTCGGCTGCGGCCATCGAGGCGCCGGGGCGGTCTTCCCCGATCATGAGGCGTGCGACATAGTCGCGGTCCGCAAATTGCGTGGCCGGACCCTGCGTCAACGCGCTGCCCTGACTGAGCATGACAACACGATCAGCTACCGCCAGCGGATGATCGATGAGCTGCTCGACCAGCACAACACCCATGCCTTCGTCGGCGCGTGCCTTGAGGAAGGCCAGGATCTCCGGGACTAGGGCCTGAGCGAGGCCGAGGGACGGCTCGTCGCACAGCAGTACCTTGGGCTGGGCGGTCCATGCCTGAACAAGCGCCAGCATCTGCTGCTGGCCGCCCGAGAGGCTCTGGGCCATTTCCTTGCGTTTGGTGCCGAGGATGGGAAAGACCTCGAACGACCGTGAATAGACCTTCTCGATCGGCAGGCGCTTCGTGCGCGGGAGCGCCAGCTGCCCGAGGCGCAGGTTGTCCTCGATCGAGAGCTCGGGAAAGATGCGGTGCCCTTCTAGCACAAGTCGTACCCCGGCCCTCGCGATGTCCTCCGGCTTGCGTCCGACCAGCGCCCTGCCGTCGAGGGTGATCGAACCGCTCTGGGGTTCGAGGAAGCCGGAGAGGGTCTTGAGGAAGGTGCTCTTGCCCGCGCCGTTCGGTCCCAGCACCAGCACGATCTCGCCGTCGTCGACCGTGAAGTCAACGTTACGGATGACCGGCAGAGAGCCGTATCCCGAGGAGACGTTCTTAGCCTGAAACATGCCGCACTCCCGTGAAGATCTGGTTGAGACCAGCGTGATTTCGCAGGTCTGCAGGGGTTCCGGTGAGAACGATCCGACCGGCATCTACTACGGAGATGGTGTCAGCGATCTGCCAAACCAACTCGAGGTCGTGTTCGACGATGACAACCGAGGCTCCGGTGGCCTTCACCACGTCCTGCAGCAGAGCGCCGAACTCCTCGCGCTCGGATTGTGAAAGCCCTGCGGCAGGCTCGTCAAGGATGAGGATCGACGGCCGCTGCCGTAGGACGCGGATGACTTCGAGGAAGCGTTGCTGTGCATGCGGGAGGATGCTCCCGGGCGTGCTGTCCCACTGGTCGCGGACGGCGTCGAGGCCAGCAGCAAGCCAGTCGTCCTTTGCTGCCTTGTAGCGACCCACTTCGAGGTTTTCCCAGACTGACAGTTCGGCGAAAATCCGGGGCGTCTGGAAGGTGCGGGCCATGCCGAGTCGACTGCGATGCATCGCCGGGAGCTTTGTTATGTCCTCATCCTTGAAATGCAAGGTGCCACGGTCAAGGGAGATCAAGCCTGAAAGTGAGTTCAGGAGCGTCGTCTTTCCCGAGCCGTTGGGTCCAACAATGCCGTGAATCTCGGCTGCGCGTACCCGCAACGACACGTCGTCGAGCGCCTTGACCGACCCAAAGCTCTTCGTGAGGTGGGCGGTGTCGAGGACCATCTCGCCGTCGGACGCGGGCGATGCCGAGGCGGTCGCCCCGGCTGAGGCGACCGCCAGGACGGGCACCAGCGAGACCGTGCCACCGACCCGCTTGTGACGGACACGATCGAGCAGCCCGTGCACGCTGCCTACGACCCCTTCGGGGAGCAGGAACATGACGATGAACGCGATGCAACCGTAGATAAGCAGGCGATACTCGCCCACGTCCGCCAATACTGCATTCGGCAGAACATAGAGCAACGCGACACCCACGAGTGGGCCGAGGGGCGTTCCCGGGCCGCCGATGACGACGACGAAGTAGAGCAGCACCGATAACTCGATCCCGAACGACCCGGGCGCGACGTACTGGATGAGCGGGACGTAGAGGACACCAGCCATGGCCGTGATCGCCGATGCAATGGCGAACGCTATCAGTCGCAACCGGCCGGGTTGCAGTCCCAAGGTCACGGCCGCCTCGGGGCTGGCCCCGACGACGCGCATCTGCCTGCCGAGTCGACTTGAGCGGATGACGGCGTACAAAACGACCGAAAAGCACGTCAAGGCGAGAATGATAAGGGTCAGCCAACTGAACTTCCAGAAGGCCATGTCCGCCAGTCCGACCACTGGCACGCTGATGCCAGTTATGGCTTGGGTCTGGTCTTGGAAGACGAACAAAAGCTCAGGGAACGCCATCGCCCCAGCCAGCGTGACGAAGCCGAGGTAGTACCCTTGCACGCGCAGAGACGGCAACCCCAACAGGATGCCCACCGCCAGCCCGGCGAAGAATCCAATCACTGCGCTTAGGACGAAAGGCTTCTCGCCAGGTCCGGCGGCAATTGCGGTCGCATAGGCGGCAGCGCCAAAGACTGCACCGTGGCCGAACGATATTTGGTTGGCTTCCGAGCGCAGGATGTTGAGCCCGACCGCAGCGATGAGGTAGAGACTCGCCAGCAGGATGATCTGCGTCCAGTAGATGCTCCCGATGATTACGGGATAGAGCGTCGCGACGAAAATGATGACCACCGTGAGGCGCGTCTCGTTCTTGATTTCGGGCCGTACGAACCGCCTGAACCGAACCGATAGGCCCGTCGCTGCCGGGCGTTCCTCTGTGGTCGTAGCTATCATCAAACCCGCCTTGCGTGAAGTCGCCCGAAGACGCCTTGTGGCCGCAGCATAAGAACGGCCACAATGACGGCGACAGCGAGGGGCGTCTGCAGCTGGTTGCCGGCTTGGTATGTCACGTACATAAGGAGAACTCCAAAGATCGGCCCAGCGATCAACGCTCCGGTATTGTTGCCTAGCCCCCCAACGACCGCGACAATGAAGCCGTAAATCAGATACTGCAAGGCGCTCGACTCAGAAATGCCGATGACCGAGGCACCGAGGAAGCCGGACAGGCCCAGCACGATTCCGGCGATCACAAAGGCGAGCACCTGCAGCCGGCGGGTGGAGGCCCCGGCCGCACGTGCCGCATCCAGGTCTTGCGACAACGCATTAAGTGCGAGGCCGACGAGGAAAGAGCGCTGAAACCAGCGTAGGCCTAGATAGGCAAGCACCGTCAGGACCACAAGACCGATATAGGTGTACGGTACCTGCGTCCCTGCGAACGAGAAGTTTCCGAACGGGTCCTTCACGATGAGGGCGTTAGGTCCCATCGTGAGCGTGATCAGGGCGCCCATAATGATCGACGCCGCCAATGTCGTGACGATCCACGAATGTTGCTCCACAGACGAGCGGAGCGGAAGAAGGGTTAAGAAGCCCTGCAGTCCGGCGATCACCGCCGCTGCTGCGGCGACGGCGAACAGGGTCAGGAACCACATGGCGACACTGCCGCCGGCCGGATACCAGAGGTACGCGAATACGCCTGCCACCACAAGCAGATGGCCCTGCGCGAAGTTCAAGATCCCGCTGGCGTTATAGATCACATTGAGGCTCATCGCCAGCAGTGCAAAGACCGATCCAGTCCCTAGGCCTCTGATGAGGATGGTCGCCAGTTCCTCCACGTGCTCACCTTTCCCAGTCGTTCGTCACTTGCAGTCGACGCGCTTGAACACGCTGTCTGAGACCTGGGTTCCGGGATTAACCAGCGCCAGGGAGTTAGGCCCCACCAGAAAGTGCGTCGACTTCGTCATACCGAAAGATTGGCTCACGAACGGCAGGTCCTTAGGAAGCGACGTGCCGTGAGTCTCAAGCCAGTCCGCAACCTTCGGTCCGTCGGTCGACTTGGTCGCCTCGATTGCGGCCTTCATCAGATACATCGCGTCGTAAGTCTCGGCGATCGAATCGAATGAAGCGCCTTCAGCTCGCTGGGGGCTGAACGCGCGGACCTTCGCGACAAAGTCCGTCGTTGTCTTGGGAACCTCAGCGTTGGTGCACCCGGCGAAGGACGCAAAGGTGACGGCGTTCATGTTCGCGTAGGCATCCTTGCCCGCGATCTTCTCGACCTGGTCAGCGAACGTAGTTCCGTAGCTTCCTGTCATGTGGATGCCCCAGTTGAGCTGCTTAACCTGCTGGAGCACGCGGCCGGTGTCGACGGCGGACACCGGAAAGAGGAGGAGATGATCCGGGTTCGCATTCTTAAGGCTAAGCAACTGCGGAGTGAAGTCGGTGCTCTTGATGGTCGTCTCCTGAGCGCCCGCAAGGTTCAGACCGCGCTCCTTGATCGCTTCCTTCATGGCGGCGGCCGCGGTCTTGCCCTGCGTACCCGAATCCGTCAAGATAGCTATCGACTTCGCGCCGTCAGCGACGGCTGCGTCGACCATGCGGCCGGCCTGGACCGTGGCGTTCGGCGTCCACGAGAAGCTGTAGGGTCCAGTAGCGGGCGTGACTGACTCGCTGCCCGCCCCCATGATGGACGGCGTCTTCGACGCCTTGATAATTGGCAGAGTTGCGATGGTCGTGTCGCTAGTGAGTGGGCCGAGGACGATATCGGCCTTGTTTTGATTGACCGTACGGGTCATCTCGGTGACGGCCTTCGTCGGATCGAGTTGGTCATCCGCGTAAGAAACCTCGACCTGGCGGCCGTTGATGCCGCCGGCCGCATTGATCTCCTTGACCGCGAGTTCCGTCCCAAGCTTCGCCCAGTCGCCATTGGCGGCAGCGGGGCCAGTCAACGGAAAGACAGCGCCGACCTTGATCGGGCCGGACGAGCTGCTCGTTCCAGCGGAGTTGCTTCCGCAGGCCGCTGCGGATAGCACGATCATCGTGATCGCCGCCGCTCCGCCCAGCAGCCGCCGGCACCTCAGTTGCTTCGTCAATGGAGTTCCCTTTTCTCATGGGGCAGCGCACGCGGACACCGCAGCAGGTACGTGATGATCCTTGTAAGGAATAGTCTCATTGGATCTATCGCGTGTCAAGGGACACAGTCCGCCGCACTGACAGCTGGCGGGGCACGCTGCCATCTCGGAACAGGGGCTCGCATCCGGGGGGCCGGTTAGGATGGAACTACGGGACGACGTTAGGGGGCGTCTCGGCTTGCAGCACCCCGCCGATGGCCACGTTGTCGCGGCTCATCTCCGCGATGTGGACCTGCACGGTCTCGCGAGCGACGGCCAGTGAGTTCACGACGGCGTCGGTCAGGTGCAGAGCCAACGCCCTCTTCTGGTCGAGCGAGCGACCTTCCATCAACTCTACGGTGACGATTGGCATCGACGTGTCCTTCCCACTCTGTGGCGGGCGACGGTAAGCGCCCTGCGATTCTTTGTAATCGTTACACAGATTGTGTTGAAAGGGGACAGTCTGGCGGAGCTACAGCCGGCCTTCCCAGTGATCCCGTGGAACCACCGGGCGGTCCGCGAGCTCACGCTGCTCGAGGAAGTCGCGAAACCCTTCGAGGTGGCTCGTCATGGACCGACGTGCGCGCGGCCCGTTTCCGTCGGCCACGAACTGAGCGATCTTCACGTGAGCGCGCTGCGCAGAGCTGATGTCCTCCTCGCTCGACTCCTCGACCTTCACCTGCATCTCTATCGCAGAGTTCAGCATCTCCATGGTGAGCTGGAGGACACCGTTGCAGGTCATCGCGGCCAAGACGACATGGAAGTCGGCGTTGCCGCCGCTGAGGTGTGGATCGGCAGCGGCGATGCGGACAAGGTCTTTACGCTGCTCCGCGGTGGCGTTCGTCGCCGCCAGTTCTGCAGCATACGGCTCGACCTGGAGCCGGAAGGAGATTAACTCGCGCGCCGTGGTCTCCATCATGCTCATCCGGAGTGACGCAGCGTATCCCGCATTGGAGATGTTTGGCTGACGGGCACGGATACCGCCACCTGGACCGCGCTTGATCTCGATGAGGCCGTCCTGTTCGAGCAGGCGAAGGCCTTCACGCACGCTTCCGCGGCTCAGGCCGTACATGTCGGTGAGCTCGGACTCGGAGGGAAGAACAGCGCCAGCCGGTAGCCGCTCGATGACGATTTTGCGACGAATCGCGGACACGATGACGTCGGCCGCCTTGGGCAGTCGCTCGCGACGAGCGGTATCCATTGATACGTCACCTCATATCTGACCAGTCGATACCACCAGGTACTACCTCTAACTCGTAGTCCAGCATGCCATACGTCGGATAATTGCGATCTATTGGAACCTCGCCAATCGCCTAACTGCCCGGATGGTTACGCTGCGTCGTCGGGGTCGATGGTCGTGTAGCCCTCCAACAGCTCGTGGTCGATCGGGCGGGCGGGCGGGTTGGTGGCGGCCGGGGCCGCATTGCCAGAACGGGCCACCCGGGGAGGTGAGAGCGGTGATGTGGGGGTCGTAGTGGGAGATGTACCAGCTGGACATGCCGGCGCCGGCGGTGATGACGTGCTCTTCCCAGGCCCGGCGTAGGGCTTCGAGGCGGGCGATGGCCTCGTTGTGCTCGTGCCAGCGGGTGCACCAGCGCACCCCCGACCCCGGATTCTGAGCCGCTGCTCTTGGTGACCTTGCGTTCGGTGATGGTGGCGACGTGAAGGTGCACCCAGGTGTACAGCGTCGAAAAGTCGAACGGGGCCGGCTTCGGTGCTTAGTCTTCCGTCGGAGCTGGCCCTGCCGCGGTGGCCACGGGGAGGTCGCGGAGCACGGTTTCCATCTCGTCGACCGCGCCGGCGACCATCTCCAGTTGCCGGGCCTGCTGCTGAACTTGGAGGCGCAACGCGGCGAGCGGGTCCGGCTCGTCGGACACTCCAGCGGCACTCCTCACAATGACGGTGCTTCGATGGGCCGGGTGTCTCGCAGGGCTTGGGCGAGGGCGTTGCGGGGGACCGAGATAGGCCACCGCGGCGGCGGTGACTTGCCCGGTCGCTGTCTGGTTATCGTCTGTGATCTGGTCGGCGTCGCGTTCGGGGTACCAGGGCTTGAGCGTCAGAGGGACGGGCGAAGCGCCGAGGGAAACAGCAGCGCCTGGCTCTCGGGCAAAGCGGCGACTTCTTCGGGGCGCAACATCGGTTCCCAGTGGGTGCTGGTCGATTGGGAGCTGCTGGTGTTCGAGGTGGACCGGGAGCGTTTGTCGACCTCATGCTGCCCCACCAGTTCGGACAGGGTTTTGCAGAACTCGATGTCCTTGAGCCCGGCGTCGGCGTTCGCCACGGTGGCCGCCGCCCAGAGGGCGTCCATGCCATCTTTACCCCACACCCGCACCCCTTGCTCGTAGGACTGCAAGATCGTGGTCACCGAGATCCCTTGGGACCCGAAGAAGGAGTACAGGTCGGGCAGGGCGTCGATGCGGCACACGTTCGCGGCCTCATCCAGCATCACCGTGATTGGTGGGTCGACCCGCCCACCGCGGGCGGTGACGGCCAGACCGGCGACCTCGGAGACCCGGTCCACCAACGCGGCCACCAACACCCGGGAGGTGCCGGTGCCCTCACGGGAGAGCAAGTACAGGGTGGCGTGGCGGTCCCCGAGCCCGGAGGAGACCAGCGTCCAGGGGTCGAACTCGTCGATCTTGTCCATTCCGGTGGGGGTTGGCGCCAGGTGGTCGGGGGGTGATCCAGCGGGTCACCGACTCCACGTTCGGCAGGACACGGCGGCGGCGGCGGTGGCATAGATGCCACCGCGGGTCGCCACCGGCCCTTCCAGATCAGCTTCGTGGGCCTGCGCCAGTTCGGTGAACCCGTTATCGGCCAGGTGCCCAACCGGTTTTCGTCAGACCACGGTCGGCGCGTCGCGCGTGACTGTGCACGGCACCAGGGTCGGTCGGTGCCGCGTGACTGTGCACGGCACCAGGGTCGGTCGGTGCCGCGTGACTGTGCACGCCGCCACGGTCGGTCAGTCCCGCGCGATCGGGCACGGCACCACCCGCAATATTGGGATATTGGATAAACTGGTTAGCTAACTAGGGGCCGGTCGGATGGCACCAAGTGGATACACCTAACCGGCCATGGGTACTTCAAGGCGGCAGTCGCGGCGCTGAACGCCTACCGTCTCAACGCTGATGACATGCCGAGCGTGCCATGTGTACGCATTTGTCGGCTGTTGGAGCGATCGCGGCGGGCGTCGGGGCGGCAGTGCGGACGACGCCGACGCCGCCACCGGCGGACCGGAACCTGCGCTGCAGCAACGGGTCCGGGGCGTACAGCGCTTGGTACAGACCTCCCGGGGCCAGCTGCCGGGCCGGTTGCCCGGGGATGTCGAGGGCTGAGATCCGCTCAGCGAGTAGGTTGTTGACAGTTGACAGCCAGGCGTTCAGGATGGGAAGAGGCTGTGGTGAAGTCCACGTGGTCGAGCCGAGAGGCCAGCGACTGGGGCTCAGTGATTGGGTTGACGCATGATTGAGACGCCACGTGGCGGAGGGAAGGAACTCGTTGTGAGTAGTGCAGATACAGCCTCACAACTGAGCAGGGACGGCACCTTCGTGCAGAGGACAGAAACGATCGTCCGTGAGAAGATTCTCGACGGCAGCATCCCGCCGGGGAGGAAGCTCAATGAAGTTGCGCTTGCCTCGGCGCTAGGGATTAGCCGAGGCCCGCTGCGCGAAGCAATCCAGCGTCTTGCCGGGGAAGGGCTCGTGACGATTGTCAGTCATCGTGGCTCGTTCGTGCGGACCTTTGAGGCGCGTGAGGTCGAGGAGCTGTACGACTTGCGCTCGGCTTTCGAGATGTATGCCGCCCGGTTGGTCTGCGAACGTGCCGCTGACGAGCAGCTCTCTGAGCTCGACGACTTCCTGTCAGAGACTGGCGACCTGATGTTCGCGGGTCCTGACGGCCGCTATCCCCGTGACCGTGACTTTCACACCCGGCTCCTGTCCCTTGCCGACAACCCGACGCTCGAGCGTGCCGCTCTCGAGACGCAGGCGCAGATATCTCTCGCGCGGTCGATGTCCGCCAAGGTCGCCGTGCGCGCCAAGGAGGCTCTCGACGAGCACGCCGACATCGTCGCGAGCCTCCAGGCCCGTTCGCCGGATCAGGCCGCCCGTCTGGTGCGGGAGCACCTCGACCACGCCCGCCGGAGCGCACTTGTCGCTCTCGGGTTCGATGATGAGCCACGAAAGGGATGTGAGACCTCATGACAACTTCCCGCCGACTGCGAGAGCTGATCAACCGTGACAGCGGTCCGCTCGTGCTGCCCGGTGCGCCCAATGCGCTGACGGCCCGCGTGATCGAGCAGGCCGGGTTCAAGGCCGCCTACGTCTCAGGAGCCGGCCTGACCAACACCTATCTGGGGTTGCCGGACCTCGGTCTCATGTCGGTGACGGAGTTGGTCGGCCACGTGGCGGCGATGTCCGATGCGGTCTCGATCCCGCTCGTCGTCGATGCCGACACCGGCTTCGGCAACGCTCTAAACGTCCAGCGGACCGTGCGACAGCTGGAGCGCGCCGGCGCCGCTGCAATCCAGCTCGAAGACCAGGTCAGCCCGAAGAAGTGCGGACACTTTATCGGCAAGGATGTGATCTCTCAGCCGGAAATGGTGGGAAAGATTCACGCGGCCGTGGACGCGCGTCTCGACAGCGACCTGATGATCATCGCGCGGACTGATGCCCTGGCCACTGAGGGTCTGGAAGCGGCGTGCCAGCGTGCCGCTGCTTACTCCGAGGCCGGTGCGGACATCCTCTTCGTGGAGGCGCCGCGTAGTCCCGAGCAGATGGCCCACATCGTGCGAACCGTGCCGGGCATTCATGTGGCCAACATGGTCGAGGGTGGACTCACCCCCTTGATGTCCCGCGACGAGCTTGGAGCGCTCGGGTTTTCTGTCGCGCTGTACGCGAATGCTGCGATGCGCGGCGCCGTCGCTGGCATGCGCCAGGTTATGGATCACCTCGCTGAGCATGGAGACACGAAGGGGGTGACGGACCTGATGATCAGTTGGTCCGACCGCCAGAACCTCGTGCGCAAGCCCGAGTTCGACGAGCTCGACCGGCGCTATGCGGCGGACCTGGTGAGCGAAGGATTTATGGCATGACCGTCTACGACACGCGCCTCGCGGGCGGTCTGGTGTACTTGCACGGGTCGGGTCCAGAGAAGGTTGATCTGCTCATCGCGGACGGGCTGATCGCCGGTATTGTGTCACCCGGCTCCGAGGCCGAGGCGCACGAGGTCGTGCAGCTCGACGGCAAGCTCGTGCTTCCCGGAGCCATCGACCCCCACGTTCATCTCGGCAAGGACATTCGTGTCCCGCGCGATCCCGACGACGCGCGGCTCGAGTCTGCCTCGGCGGCGGCTGGCGGCATCACGTCGATGCTTGTTTACCTTATGAGCGGTGAGCCCTACGAGAACGTCGTGCCGGACGCGCAGTCTGTCATGGAGCGGGACTCCTACGTCGACTTCGGCTTCCATCTGTGCGTCGGCACCGATGGTCACGTTCACGACATCCCCGCCTACATGCGCGACTACGGTATTTCCAGCTTCAAGTTCTTCATGAACTTCCGCGGTGAGGAAGGCGCCTACCTCGGCCTGCCCGGCAACGATGACGGATACATGTACGACGTCCTCGGTATGGCGGCGGACAACGGCGCCATGATCAACCCGCACCCGGAGAACATTGAGCTGGTCTGGAAGTTGCGCGCTCGGACGATCGACGAGTCTCGCGGTCCCCTCAACGCGTGGAACCAGTCGCGACCCTCGTTCGTCGAGGCCGAAGCGATCCAGCGAGTCAGCTTCATGGCCCAGATCACGGGTGCTTCGGTCTACGCCGTACACACGAGCAGCCGACTCGCGCTCGAGGCGATGGAGCGTCAGCGTCAGTCATACGAAAACCTCTTCGTCGAGACCTGCACGCACTATCTGACCCTGACGACCGACGCGGACTGCGGCACCTACGGCAAGGTGAACCCGCCGCTGCGCGAGGCCGACGATCGTGAGGCCCTGTGGGTCGCTTTGGCCGACGGACGCGTCGATGCTGTCGGCTCAGACCACAATGCGCGGCACCGCTCGTTCAAGGAGAAGGACGTCTGGTCCGCCTCCGCGGGATTCCCCGGTGCCGGAGGTGTGCTGCCGCTGACCCTCAGCGAGGGCATCGCACGTGGTGTCCCACTCGGACGGCTGGTCGACGCGACGTCGACGCGGGCGGCGCAGCTGTTCGGCATGTACCCGCAGAAGGGCACAATCCGTGTCGGGTCGGACGCCGATCTCGCCGTCGTCGACCTCGGGTCGAACTATGTGATCTCCGCGGCCACCCAGCATTCGGGTGCCGACTACACGCCATGGGAGGGCACGAAGGTGCCACTGCGCGTGGTTCACACAATCGTGCGCGGGCAGTTCGCCGTCCGCGACGGAGAGCTCGCAGACCGTACGACCGGCCGTTACCTCCGTCGTGAGCACAGTGGAGCGGCCGCCCTGGCCGCCGTTGAGAAAGAGGGAGCGGCATGACGAAGATCATCGACGATCTGACGCGGAGGCGTTACGAAGCGGCAGGTTTCGGCCGTCCGGTCGGGCTGGGCACGAGACCGGCGCTGCTGATCATCGACGTGCAATATCGCACGGCCGGCACGAGCGCCATGCCCTTTGACGAGGCGATCCGCGAGTTTACGACGAGCTGCGGGGAGGTCGCCTGGGCCGCCGTGGCCCACATCGCCGAGCTCCTCACGCTGTTTCGGTCACGAGGCTGGCCCGTGATATACCCGTTCGTCGCGCCCAAGGAGTCGTTCGACGCTGGAGCCCTCGGGGCAAAGGTGCCCGGCATCATGAACATCCCGCAGAAGGGTTACGAGTTCGTCCCGGACATCGCACCCCTCGACGGTGAGATTTTGCTGCCAAAGCGTCACCCAAGCGCCTTCTTCGGCACGCCGCTTATGAGTTATCTCGTGCAGGCCGGGGCAGACACGCTCGTCGTGACGGGTTGCTCGACGTCCGGGTGTGTACGTGGCAGCGCCGTCGACGCCTTCTCCTACAACTTCAAGGTCGCGGTCCCCTCGGACGCCGTCTACGATCGCAGCCCGCTCGTGCACGAGGTCAACCTGTTCGACATCGGCCAGAAGTACGCCGACGTCTCGGCGACCAACGAGCTCATGACGTCGCTACGCGCGATCGAGGCATGATTTCCGGCTGGCAGCCGTGGAGACATCGTCGAGACCGAGACGTGCGACGAGTACGTCGTACGTAGTGGTGGTGCTCGAGAAGTACGGCGCTCGGCTCATGCTTTCACCACGAGGTGAACTCCTCGTCAAAGAAAATCGGCCGGAGTTCGAACGGCTCGTTCGTCGTGGAGTCGAAAGCCTCGAGCGGGTCACGGATTATTGCGAGTACCGAACCACAAAGCAGTCATTGGCGTACGGCATCGGTCGATCGACTCTCGCCATGTCTACCACCTGCGAGGCGTCTCGATAGCTAACTCGGACATTGCCGCGAGTTGAGGCATCCCGCCGCCTCGGCGTCTTCCTGCCCGTGTACTAGGCCTCGGACCCCGCTCATTTTCTACCGATGCAGGTTTTTGGTGGGGTTGCTGCGCTGACTAGGCGCCTGCGCGGACCTACTGAGAACTGTTGACAGTTGTTAGTTAACGATCTAACGTGATCCGGGTCATATTCCAACGTCTCGAAGGCAGACTCCGTTGATACTCATCGCCAGCCGCCGCGGGTGGTCCTGCACCTCAACTTTTGCCCCCGCAGGTCGATAACGATGTACGCCTCCGCGTGGGACGAACTCCCCGAAGTCGAAGGTCTGCCCAACAACTTCCGCACCGCTGTCGCGGGCCGCCAGATGGGAGTCAACAAGATCCGCTGGGTCCACCCGACGGAGCTGCCGCCCCACGTCCACGATGACGCCGAGCAGGCGATCGTGATGCTGGACGGCCGGATCTCCTTCACGATCGGCGGTACCGAGCTGATGCTCAGCGCCGGTGACGTCGCGATCATCCCGAGGGGCGCCGCGCACTGGGGCCGCAGCATCGAGGGCGAGTCGGTCTTCATCGAGGTGTTCACGCCTCTGCGAGTCGAGAACCTCGTCGGCTTCCTCGGCGGCCCGTCGATGCCGACTCCGGAGGAACCAGCATGACTCTCTCGCAGATCACTGACCGCGTGTACGTCGAGACCGCCCACCTCGGAAGCAACAACTCGGTCATTGTCGGTGAGGACGGGCTGATCCTCGTGGACTCCCCGCACCGCCCGACCGATGCCCAGCGGTGGAAAGAGACCGTGTCGGTCTTCGGTCCGATCCGGTTCGTCGTCAACACGGATCATCACCCCGACCACACGATCGGCAACTTCTGGCTGGGCGGTGATGTCGTGGCTCAACGCGGTACCCGCGAGCGGCTGCTGAGCGACGCGCCGACTCACGCCTATCTCCGCGATCTGTTCGATCGCATCGACCCCGACGCAGTGGCGCTTCTCGACACTTACTCGGTGCGGGTGCCCAACGTCGTCTTCAGCGAGGAGCTCGACCTGCACGTCGGCGGCGCCAGCCTTGAGCTGACCTTCCGCCCTGGTCATACCGCCAATAGCCTGCTGGCGTGGTTGCCGCAGGACGGCGTGATCTTCACCGGCGACATCGTGTGTGAGGCTGGTCTGCCGTCCTTTCAGGACTCACGCCTCTCCGACTGGTTCGACGCCATCGACGCAGTCGCGGCGTACGACTTCCAGTACCTGGTTCCTGGACACGGAGAGGTGGCTGATCGTGTGGTGGTGGACCGCTACCGCCAACTGGGACGTGATGTCGTGTCCCGGGTGGGCGCCGCAATCGGGGCGGGCCACGGACGTGAGCAGGCGTGTGACGAGATCCGGTTCGAGGACAACATCCACGTTGACACGGACCAGTACGTCGGCTATCCCGACACGCTCGTCGAGATGTTTCAACGTCGATCCATTGCTCGGATCTACGACGATCTCACCGAAGATCCTGGACTCGCGGCTCGATAGCGTGCGTCGCGGGACCCAGCGAAGGACAACTCAGCGCCACCCACGTCGGGACCACCCCCATTGGAGTACTGATGCACCTCAAGAAGCTTTCGGCAATTGCGGCGGTATCTGCCGCGATGCTTATTCTCGGAGCCTGCGGAAGCAGCTCGTCCGGCGCCGCGTCGTCGTCTTCGGAAGGCGCGGCCAAGGCGGCGGCAGCACAGAAGGTCGTCGATGCTGCCAAGGCGGTCCCCACCGCCAGTAACCTCGGTAGCGCCATCGACGTCTCTAAGCTCAAGGGCAAGACGATCTACAGCATCCCGATCGACAGCAAAGCCGAGTTCTACGCCTATGGCGAGAAGGCCATGAAGGAGGTGGCGGCCAAGGCCGGCGTCAATTTCGTGACTTTCCCGGCAGACGGCACGCAGACTTCTTACCAGCAGGGTATTCAGCAGGCCATCAACGCTAACGCCGGTGCGATACTGCTCAACGGTCCGCTGCCGGCGACACTCGGCCCGCAAATCGACGCGGCCAAGAGTGCCGGCATACCGGTGGTTCCGCTGCACCTGTCCGACAAAGACGGACCGGGCAGCAAAGGGCTGAAGTACGAGGCGTTCGCTCCATTCAACGAGGGGGCCTCTCTCATGACCCAGTACGCGATCGCCAACCTGAAGGTGTGCCTGTTCACGCCCTGGTGATTCAGGCGTCGGAGACTGGGCCGTCGGCCGGCATGGTCGACACCATCACCAAGACACTGCAGGATTCCGGGCCGTCAGG
>JAABUZ0100003251.1_pt1 | contig 24602 bp, 16 predicted proteins | sample 5562091 | NCBI WGS metagenome assembly JAABUZ01 (sample SAMN12813069, study PRJNA571459) | rock metagenome | isolation source: Antarctica rocks | place: Antarctica: Victoria Land, Linnaeus Terrace sud | collected 2015-12-21 | reverse complement strand
TAGCGTGCCACGCGGCGTCAAGCGCAAGATGACGCGCTACCGAGTCCGCCCCCGGCGGCAACGACAGAATCGCCCGGTGGACTACTCCGTCCAAATCCGTAAGTGAACAGTGTTGAAGCTAACCCCCGCTTGGATGCGGTCCGGCGCGCGCCGCCCGTCGATCCGCCGCTCGCCGATCACTCCATCGCGTATACTCCGTCTGCGCGCCTCGGAGGACGGCCGCCGCGACGAGCCCGACCGGCGCACGCCCGCCGAACGCGCCGGCGATCGCGTACAGCGCCCGCGGTGGAAACGCGCCGCCCCGCGCAATCGCGTACACGGGCTCCCAACGTTCCGGCTGGAACTTCGCCTTGAACGCGTCGAGCCCGTCGAAGTCGTAGAACCGGCGGCCGTGCGCGCGCACCCACCCCAGCGTCAGCCGCAGCCAGAGCGGGACGCCCGCGTCGGGCGGCGGCGACCCGCGGCGCGACAGCGGGGCGAGGCCGAGCGTGAAGTAGTCCGCATGCTCGGCGGCGACGGCCGTCGCCGCCGCGGCGAGGAGCGTTTCGATCGTGCCGTTCGGCGCGCCCGTTCCGCGCACGAACTGCTCGGTCAGCCAGCCGTTGCGCGCCGGCACCGGCGTCAAGACCAGGAACCCGATCGCGGTGCCCGCACGCTCGGCCACGAACACGCGACGCTCGCCGAGCCGCTCGAACGTGTCGGGCTCGACGAGAAAGTGCAGCGTGGGCAGGCCGTGCGTGGCGAGCCACTCGTGTAGCACGCGCCGCAGCGTCGCGTCGTCGCACACGCTCTCGGCAGAGCGTTCGCGCACGGTCACACCCTTGTTGCGCGCCCGGTTGAGCTGCGCCCGAAGCGAGCCGCGGGCGAGCAACGTCGCGCGCAACGCGTCGGGGCGCCACACGGGTTGCGCACCGAGGCAGACGCGCGCGTGCGTCGGACTCGCGTGGAGGAGCGTCTCGAGACGCGCTTCGGCTCCGAAGTAGCAGACGCCCTCACCGCGCCCGCGCGCGTCCGCCTCGAACTCCGCGACGGCGTCGGCCAGCCGCTCGGGTGCGCAAACCGGCGCACCGGCGACGACGCGAACGCGGGCGTGTGTGGCGTATCCGACGAGCGCGTCGTCGGCCGCCGAGAACCAGAGCGTGATGCCCGGGTTGAGCAGCTGATACGCGGTGGTATTCCATCCGTACGCGAGGATCAGCGCGCGCGCACGCTGGAGCGGCGAAGGCCAGGTTCTGTGCACACGGCGAGCCGGGGCAAGGCGCGCACCGTACCGACAACGACCTACCGACAACGACCGGCGGCGCTCCCAAGATGGAAGCGCCGCCCGTCACACGACCGATGGACCTGAGTGGAGTTGAACCACTGACCTCACGCTTATCAGGCGTGCGCTCTAACCAACTGAGCTACAGGTCCAGGAGATTTTTGGAGTATACTTTCCGCGGGTATAAGCGTCAACCAGAACGAAGCGTACGCGCAGCTGTTGGTCGCGCGCTGGTCGGCGCGCCTATCACCCTCGATTCGGAGTCATCTGTGCTCGTTCGGCCGCGGCTGGCGCGACCGTCGCCCTGCCCTACCCCGTCGTCGGCGCATGCTTGACGGACCTGCCGTCGCCGGGGTCGTCCTTGCCGGTGGCGCCGTGTTGGTGGGCGGGTACTTCTACATCGAGTACCTGCGCCACGGCCGCGGCCCCGGGCGGACCTCGCGCGCGCCGGAGCGGCTTCCGCTCTTCGGCGTCGACCTCGGGCCCGAGGCGAATGGCGATGCGCCCCGCCCGGGGAACCGCATGCCGCGGCCCGACCTTGGGCCGCCGCGCCGCGTCGTCCCCCGCGATGATGGCGACGTCCCGAGTCCCGCGCACGCCGGTGCGCCCGTCACGGCGTTCCCAGCGCCGGCTGCATCGTTCGCGCCGCCCGCCTACCAGTCGGCATACGCAACGGCTCCTGCGCGCACGAACGGAACGAGTCGGCAGCCGACGGCGTTCCCGGGCCCGCGCTACGCCGACCCGCGCTTCAGCGACGGCGAGACGGTGCGCTTCGCGCTTCCCGACGAAGGCACGCTCCAGTTCCTCCCGGGACGGTTGCAGGTCGTCGTCGGCCCCGAGACCGGCCGCGAGATCCGCTTCGTGCGGAGCCCGAACACGGGCGAGACGGACGTGACGTTCGGTCGCAGCGAGGGCCCGCCACACCGGCACGTCCAGCTGCTCGTCCCGACCGTGAGTCGCCGGCACGCGCTCATGTCGCTCATCGACGAACACTGGTCGTTGCAGAACCTCTCGGCGACCAACCCGGTGACCCTCAACGGACGCCGCCTCGCGCCCGACGAGGTCGTGCCGCTGCTCGTCGACGGCGATCGGATCGAGATGGGCGAGATCGTCTTCGTCTTCCACAGCCGGTAGGCGCCGTGCGGGGCGCGAGCGTACGTGCCTGGCGCGTCGCATGACGCCCAGCGTCGGACCCGGGGCCGAGCTGAACGAGCTCGCGACGGAATACGAATTCTTCGAAGAGCTCGGCCGCGGCGGCAGCGCCATCGTCTATCGGGCACGGGACCGTGCCCTCGGCCGCGACGTCGCCATCAAAGTCGTGCATGCGCGACCGACCTCGCGCGACGACGATCCGGTCGCGCGACTCGCCCGCGAGGCGCGAACCGTCGCGCAACTGCACCACCCGGGGATCGTCTCGGTCTACGCCGTGCGTCGCTTGCAGGCCGGTGGCCTCACGCTCGTCATGCAGTTCGTCCCGGGCGCGACCCTCAAGCAGGTCATCCAGCGAGGGGGGCCGTTCGAGGCCGGGCGCGCGGAGGAAATCCTGCGTGACGTCGCGCAGGCGCTCGCGTACGCGCACTCGCGCCACGTCGTGCACCGCGACGTGAAGCCCGAGAACATCTTCCTCGATGCAGAGAGCGGGCGCGCACTGCTCGCCGATTTCGGCATCGCGCGCTCCGGCGAGGCCGACTCGTTGACGATGACGGGGACGGCGATCGGGACGCCGTTCTACATGTCGCCCGAGCAGGTAGACGGCCTGCCGGTCGACGGTCGGTCCGACGTGTACAGCCTCGGCCTCGTCGCTTGGGAGATGCTCACCGGTCTGCGCCCCTGGGACGGCGAATCGCTGTATCACGTCATCTACAAGCAGAAGCACGACGAGCTTCCGCCGATTGAGGCGCTGCGGCGTGACGTCCCGCGGCGCCTGCAGTACATCGTCGAGCGGATGCTGCAGAAGCAGCCAGCGGCTCGGTGGGCCGGAGCCGACGGACTGCTCGCGCAGCTCGACCGCACGATCCTCCCCGGGGACTACGCGCAGTGGCAGGCCGCGCTTCCCGGCCGCGTCGCGCGCCACCATACAGTCGTCGGCCTTCAGCGTCCCGGGGACATCAAAGGCGCGAGCGCGGCCTCGGCCGGCGCGGCCACGGTCCAGTTCACCCCGACCGTCAACACGCGCACGCAATCGACCGCGACGACCAGCGACAGGTCTCCCGTGGGCGCGGCTGTCCCGGCCGTTGTGCCGATCACGATCCTGGTCACTGGGTTGGAGGACGCGCCGGCCGCGCTCGCCGTCGACGCCGATTCAGAGTCGACGCCGGCCGGCGCACGTGCCGCACCAACGAGCAGCGACACAGGAGCGCTCGCATACGATACGATCGCGCCCACGTGGGCGTACGCGGACCCCGGGGCACGCCCCGAGATCTCGCAACGGTGGGCACCGCGCGCGCTGCGCAATCTTGCGATCGGGACGGCGGCCGTCGCGCTTGGAGCGGCCGCCCTCGGAGCGCGCGACGTCGCAACGCGCGTCGCGCTGCCGACGGCGTTCGGCCAACTCGGACTCCCAACGCCGCCGAGTCGCGTGCACGCGCTCCGCGCCCCGATCGCGGTGTCGCGCTGGATCGCCCGCGGGTTCCGGCCCGACTCGCAGGCATTCTCGGCCGGGGACGCGGGAGAGCTGACCAGCGGAGATCTGGTCACGCTCGGTGCACACCATGCGTGCAGCATCACGCTTGCCGGCGGTGCGCAGTGCTGGGGCCGCAACGACGGTGCGCAGCTCGGCGACGGCTCGAGCGCGGCACGACGGGCGCGCGCACAGCCCGTGGCGGGCGTGATGACATATTCGGGCGTCGCGGCGGGCGCAGCCCACACGTGTGGGGTCACCGGCCCCGGCGACATCTACTGCTGGGGAACAAACGATCACGGTCAGCTCGGTGACGGGACGACGAGCGACCGCTCCGCGCCCGTTCGCGTGGCCGGCGCGGGCACATATCGACTCGTGCGGGGCGGTGAGTCGCACACGTGCGCCCTGGACGTCGAAGGGCCGGTCCGCTGTTGGGGGGACAATACGAGCGGCCAACTCGGCGACGGCACGCACAGCTCGCAGTCGCTGCCGGCAGTCGTGCGGCTCCCGAACGGCGCCTCGGCAATCGGCCTCGCCACGGGCGCGGAGCACAGTTGCGCGCTCCTGAGCGACGAGCGCGTCTTCTGCTGGGGTTCGAATCGCGACGGCCAGCTCGGCATCATGGGCGTCGCGACAAGTACAAACGCGCGCGAGGTGCCCGGCGTTCGCGCGACCGCGATCGGCGCGGGCGACGCGCACACGTGCGCTGTTCTGGAGAGCAGTGCCGTTCTATGCTGGGGTCGCGACACGAACGGCCAGCTTGGGACTGGCGGGAACCAGAGAGGGGCGCCCGGCCGACTCACGATAATTCCCGGACGTGAAGACGTACGTGCGGTCGTCGCCGGTGCGGCACACAGCTGCGCGCTTACCCGGGGCGGCTGGATCTGGTGTTGGGGTCACACGCCGCCGCACGCGCGTCAGCTCGTGTACCAACTCGGACGCGGGCCGTACATCGCGCTCGCCGCCGCGGCGGCGGGAACGTGCGCCGTCCCAGCCGGGCGGGTGGCCGAATGCTGGACGGGTGTCGGCGTCGAGCCGTCGCGCGTGGCTCGGCCGACGCGTCGCCGACGCGCAATGGCGTGGCGCGCGCGCGTGGCAACACCCGCTCCCTCGGCCTCAGTGTCTGCGCACTCAGGCGCATTTTAGCGTGGTGCAAACACAGATACCTCCTGCGTGCTTGGAAGCACGCAGGAGGTATCTGTGAGACGATCGAGAGGAGGTCGTGCGTGGCGCGACTACCATTGAGGTCTTTCGGGCTCTTGCGAGCGCTACTCGACGCTCCGGTAAGGAGGTGATCCAGCCGCAGGTTCCCCTACGGCTACCTTGTTACGACTTCGCCCCAGTCACTGCGCTCGCCTTCGGCCGCTCGCCCCCATTGCTGGGTTGCTGCACGGACTTCGGGCGCTCACAGCTTCCATGGCGTGACGGGCGGTGTGTACAAGGCCCGGGAACGTATTCACCGGGGCGTAGCTGATCCCCGATTACTAGCGATTCCAGCTTCATGCCCTCGAGTTGCAGAGGACAATCCGAACTGAGGCGGGGTTTCGGGATCCGCTGACCGTCGCCGGCTCGCTTCCCGCTGTCCCCGCCATTGTAGCACGTGTGTGGCCCTGGGCGTAAGGACCATGATGACTTGACGTCGTCCCCACCTTCCTCCGGTTTGGCACCGGCAGTCTTTCTAGAGTCCCCGCCCGCCTTGCGGCGGCGCTGGCAACTAGAAACAGGGGTTGCGCTCGTTGCGGGACTTAACCCAACATCTCACGACACGAGCTGACGACAGCCATGCAGCACCTGTGCACCCGCCCCGAAGGGCTCCCCAGCTTTCACCGGGAATCCGAGTACATGTCAAGCCCAGGTAAGGTTCTTCGCGTTGCGTCGAATTAAACCACATGCTCCACCGCTTGTGCGGGCCCCCGTCAATTCCTTTGAGTTTCAGCCTTGCGGCCGTACTCCCCAGGCGGGGCACTTAATGCGTTAGCGCCGGCACCCGGGGGGTCGCTCCCCCAAGCACCTAGTGCCCATCGTTTACGGCGTGGACTACCAGGGTATCTAATCCTGTTTGCTCCCCACGCTGTCGCGCCTCAGTGTCAGCCACTGCGCCAGCAGGCCGCCTTCGCCCCCGGTGTTCTTCCGGATCTCTACGCATTCCACCGCTACACCCGGAATTCCGCCTGCCTCTCGCATGCTCCAGTCCCGCCGTTCGCACCGCCGACCCGGGGTTGAGCCCCGGGCTTTCACGGCACGCGCACGAGACCACCTACGCGCCCTTTACGCCCAGTGATTCCGGACAACGCTCGCACCCTCTGTATTACCGCGGCTGCTGGCACAGAGTTAGCCGGTGCTTGTTCTCCCGGTACCGTCACAGCACTCGAAAGTGCTCGTTCGTCCCGGGCCAAAGGGGTTTACAACCCGAAGGCCTTCCTCCCCCACGCGGCGTCGCTGCGTCAGGCTTTCGCCCATTGCGCAAGATTCCCCACTGCTGCCTCCCGTAGGAGTCTGGGCCGTCTCTCAGTCCCAATGTGGCTGGCCATCCTCTCAGACCAGCTACCCGTCATCGCCTTGGGAAGCCATTACCCCCCCAACTAGCTGATAGGCCGCGAGCCCCTCCCAGAACCCCGCTCGCGCGAGTTTCGCCTCGCCCCCCAACGGGGCAGGCCGTATGCGGTATTACCCGGCCGTTGGGCCGGCTATCCCCCACTCCAGGGCAGGTCGCTCACGTGTTCCGCACCCGTTCGCCGGTGACCAGTTTCCCAGCCCCCTGACTTGCATGTGTTAAGCACGCCGCCAGCGTTCGTCCTGAGCCAGGATCAAACTCTCCAAGAGAGAATGTCTGCTCAACCCGAACGCGGTCTCCGCTGAACGCGGTTACCCGCGTCCGGAATCATGTTACTTCGTGGTCTTGACCTCTCCCCGACGCGAACCAGCGCGCCGGATCATTGAGGGCCATCGCACGACCTCGATCTCTCGATTGTCAATCAGCTACATCTCGTTCAGCGAGCGCCACATCGGCGCCGCCGGGGAAGGACAAGTATACCGATCTTGAAATGGTCCGCAAGTGGGTCGGGCAAGATTGTTTCGAGCCCGCCCGCCAACCACGCATCCTGAGCCCGCGACCGACTGACGCCTACGGGACCACCGCCTACGACTCGTCGTCGTAGCTCTCCTGGTCCGCATCGAGGTCTTCGTCCTCGTCGTCCAGGTCGTCGTCATCCTCGGCGTCGTCCTCGTCTTCCTCGTCGTCCAGATCGTCCTCGTCTTCGTCCTCGAGATCGTCGACGTCGTCGAACTCGTCGTCGAGATCGTCGCCGATCTCGTCCAGCGCGCCCTCGTCCTCGGGGTCCGCGTCGTCCGGCGTCCCGCGACGCGCAGAGATGGAGTGCAGCGCCTCATCCGCCAGGCCCGCCTGCCACGTCGGCTCGTAGAGATCCGACATATCGAAAGTTCTCCTTGCTAGTTCGTGGTCGTGCCGCCGGCCGAACCGACCCGTTGCGGGTCCTGCCGAGGCCCCAATCGGCGCGCCCCATGCGGCACGCTCGACCGATCGCGCGAATCCGATGCGGACGTTCAGACCCCGCGCACTACCGATGCCAGCGGCGCGCGACCGGGACGAGGCGCGCCGGATCGCGACCAATACACGCGTGGTGATCGCGGGCCGTCCTCCTCCGCGATCACCACGCGTCAGACCGCCGCGCGCTCGCGCTTGGCGTCGCGCGTGACGCGCTTGCGGTCGCTCGCCGCCAACGTCCGCTTCCGGAGCCGGATGCTCTGCGGCGTGACCTCGATCAGCTCGTCGTCCTCGATATACTCGAGCGCCGATTCCAACGTCAACACGCGCGGTGGCTCGAGCGAGATGTTCTCGTCGGTGGCCTTGCTCCGCATGTTGGTGAGCTTCTTTTCCTTCGTCGGGTTCACGTCCATGTCGCCTGGACGCGAGTTCTCCCCGACTACCATCCCCTCGTAGACCGCATCGCCGGGCGAGAGGAACAACGTCGAACGTTCCTGCAGGTTCTGCAGTGCGAAGCCCACGACGTTGCCGGCCTCCATGGACACGAGCACGCCGCGGTTGCGCCCGGCGAGCGGGCCAGCCCACGGTCCGTACTCGAAAAAGGAGTGATGCATGATCCCGGTGCCGCGCGTGTCGGTGAGAAACTCGGAGCGGTAGCCGAACAGCCCGCGTGCGGGGATGCGGTAGATGATTCGGACGAGCCCCTGCCCCGGGTTTTTCATTTCGACCATTTCGGCCCGACGCTGGCCGAGTTTCTCCATGACCGATCCGAGATAGTCTTCGGGCACGTCGATCGTGAGCTCCTCGTACGGCTCCAGCCGTTCGCCATTCACGCCGGTCTTCGTGATCACCCGCGGGCGCGACACCTGAAACTCGTAGCCCTCGCGCCGCATGTTCTCCATGAGGATCGAGAGGTGTAATTCGCCACGGCCCGCGACCTGCCACGCGTCGGTCGAATCCGTGTCCTCGACGCGGAGCGCGACGTTGCGCTCGAGCTCCCGGTACAAGCGATCGCGGACCTGGCGCGACGTGACGAACTTGCCGTCTTTCCCCGCGAAAGGCGAGTTGTTGACGAGGAAGTCGACCGAAATCGTTGGCTCCTCGACCGAAATGCCCGCGAGCCGTTCGGGGTGCTCGGGATCCGTGACCGTCGAGCCGATCTCGACGCCCTCGAGCCCGGCGAGCGCAACGACCTCGCCGGCGGGCGCCTGCTCAACTTCGACACGGTCGAGCCCCTCGAAGCGGTAGAGCTTGGTGACGCGCGCGCGCTCGGGAGTCCGCGTCGGCTCGAGCGGGATGAGCGCGACGGAGTCGGCGACGCGCGCCGTGCCACGCTCGATGCGGCCGATCGCGAGGCGGCCGAGGTAGGGCGAATAGTCGATGGTCGAGACGAGCATCTGGAACGGCGCCGCCGTGTCGCTCGGCGCCGCCGGCACCGTGCTCACGATCGTGTCGAACAGCGGCGCGAGGTCGACGGCCGGCGTGTCGAGGTCCATCGTCGCGACGCCTTCCTTGGCCGACGCGTAGACCACGGGCGCCTCGAGCTGCGCCTCGTCGGCCTCGAGTTCGATGAAGAGCGAGAGCACTTCGTCGTGCACGCGCAGCGGGTCGGCGCCGGGGCGGTCGATCTTGTTGATGACCACGATCGGCGTGCGGCCTAACGCGAGCGCCTTCCCGAGGACGAAGCGCGTCTGCGGCATCGGGCCATCGAACGCGTCGACGACGAGGAGCACGCCGTCGACCATCCGGAGGATGCGCTCGACCTCGCCGCCGAAGTCGGCGTGACCGGGCGTGTCGACGATGTTGATCTTCGTGTCCTTCCAGTGGACGCTCGTGTTCTTGGCGAGGATCGTGATGCCGCGTTCGCGCTCGAGCGGGTTGGAATCCATCACGCGGTCCTGCACGATCTGATTCTCGCGGAACGCGCCGCCCTGGCGGAGCATCTTGTCGACGAGGGTGGTCTTGCCGTGGTCGACGTGGGCGATGATGGCGATGTTGCGAATCTGCATAGCCCAGTAATCTACTCGGGGCGGGAAGGGGGCCGACGCGTGGAAGTCACGACGCGACGGACACTTACGTGCACTCGGGGGTTCGCGCGCGTCGCACGTCGCCGAGGCCGGTCCGGGCATCGCCGGTCCCACAATCCTGGCGGCACGCAGACTGCGGCGCAGTATTCTTACGCCGGGTCGCCGGCCTTATTGCCCACCGTTCAACGGAGGATCTGCCCATGCACCAGCAGCAGCCCGCAGACAATGTCGCCCGCCAGAGCGCCGCGTCGGCCTCGTACCCGCACGGGCGAGGGTACGGGCACGACTACATGCGCGGCGGCGAGGTGTTCGGCGGGTACGGGTACAGCGAGCGGGACGAGTACGCGCGGCGGCGCGGCGAAGAGGAGCACGTGGGCAGCGCGGCGGACTCGGGGGAACGCCGACGCGCGGACGACGGCGACGGGGTGAGCTGAGGCGCGTCGGCGGGGTCACCCGCGCGCCTCCCGACTGCGGTCAGCGAGCGTCGGCGAACGCGACGTCGAGCCCGCGCGTGCGTAGCGCCTGGACGAACGCGGTCTTCTCGACGGCTTTCGTCCACGCCTCGCGCGGTTCGACCGCCCGCGCGTCGACGAGCTCGAGGAGGGCGTCGTTCAGCGTCACCATGCCGATCTTCTTCGACGTCTGCATGATGGACGGGATCTGAAACGTCTTGCCCTCCCGGATCAGGTTCGAGATCGCCGGGGTGGCGAGCAACACTTCGCGGGCGGCGGCTCTCCCGCCGCCCGTCTTGCGGCAGAGGGTCTGCGAGATGACGCCCTTGAGCGACTCGCTCAGCATGACACGAATCTGCGCCTGACGGTCGGCCGGGAACTGGTCGATGATCCGGTCGACGGTTCCGGCCGCCGTCGTGGTGTGCAGGGTGCCGAAGACGAGGTGGCCGGTCTCGGCGGTCTCGATCGCGATCGAGATGGTCTCGAGGTCGCGAAGTTCACCGACGAGGATCACGTCGGGATCTTCGCGCAGGGCGGCGCGAAGCGCACTCTTGAACGACTGGGTGTGCACGCCGACCTGGCGCTGCGTGACGAGGCAGCGCTTGTTGGGGTGCACGAACTCGATGGGGTCCTCGATCGTGAGGATGTGGTCGGCGCGCGAGCGGTTCACGAGGTCGACCATCGCGCAGAGCGTCGTCGACTTGCCGGAACCGGTCGGGCCCGTCACGAGCACAAGGCCTTTGGTCAGCTGGCAGAGTTGCTGTACCTCGCCGGAGAGGCCCATCTCCTCGACGCTGACGACGGTGGCGGGGATGACGCGGAAGACGCCTGCGGGCCCGTGGCGGTCGCGGAGCGCGTTGGCGCGGAACCGCGCAACGCCTTCGATCTCATACGCGTAGTCCGCATCCCCGGTGGCGGCGTACTGCGCCCGGTCGCGCTCGGGCATGACGGCGACGAGCATGGCCTCAAGGGCGCCTGCGTCGAGGGCGGGTTCGCTCAGCCGTTCGAGTTCGCCGGACGCGCGGATCACGGGGGGCTCACCGACGCGCAGGTGTAGGTCCGACCCGCGGGCCGCGACGAGCGCGCGGAGGAGTCGGTCCATCGCGCTCCGCGCGTCGGTCGACGGCGGCGAGGGCCGAGGCGCGACCGTCGCTGACGCGCCGGGCTGCGCGCCGATCGCGGTGCCCGCTACAGGGGGTGCGGTCGTGGCGGCCACGGTGGCGCCCCAGCGCTCGCCGAATCGGGTCACGCGCACCGCGAATGCGCCGTCCTCGCCGACGTATCGGAACTCGCCGGCCTGTTGCGCGCCGAGTTGGCCGGCGACGTCCGTCGGAGCGACCTCGCGTACGATCCCGAGGATTTGCGCCGCGGTCAGCGGCTGCCGAGTCGCGGGGCGGCGGTCGGCGCCGGTGACGAACGCGGCCGGCTCGCCGTCGACGAGTTCGAGGGAGTCGGCGCGACTGGCAACGAGCGCGGAGAGCAGGCGGTCAATCTGAGGCACGGCGGCGCGGGAACGGGCGCGCTCGCGGGCACCACCGTCCGGACGGACGACGTGCGGACCGGAGCGCGGCCAAGCGACGCACCATCGTTCGGGGGCGTCACGGCCGCGTCACACGCGATCAGACCGTAACCGCTTCCGTGCAGGGAGTGATCGCCGTCCGCTCGAGCTGGATCGTGACGTGCCCGATGCCCATGTCGCGCATCGCGCCGTCGATGGCTCGTAGGGCGCTGTCGTGTAAGCTCAGGTCGGGAACGACGGCGTGGGCGCTCATCGCGACGAGGCCCGAGTTCACGCTCCAGACGTGCAGGTCGTGGACGCTCGCCACGCCCGGAACCGCGGCGAGGCGGTCGCGCACGGCGCCGGGCGCAAGGTGGGCGGGGGCGGCCTCGAGGAGCACGTCCACGGATTCGCGCACGAGGTTCCACGCGCTGCGCACGACGAGGAGGGTCGTGACGATCGACGCGATCGGGTCAATCGGCAGCCAACCCGTCGTGCGGATAAGCGCGGCCGCCACGACGGTCCCGACGCTCGCGAGGAGGTCGCCGAGCACGTGGAGGTAGGCACCGCGGTGGTTGAGGCTCTCCCCCGCACTCCCGTGGAGCACCCACGCCGCGATCACGTTCACGACGAGGCCGAGCACAGCGACGGCGAGCATGGCGCCGCCGGCGACGGGCTCCGGAGTGCGCAGGCGTTGGACGGCTTCCCACAAGATCACGCCCGAAATCCCGAGGAGCGTCGCGCCGTTGATGAGGGCGGCCAGGATCTCCCAGCGCAGGTAGCCGTACGTCTTCTGCGGTGTACTCGGCTGGCGCGTGAACCAGGCGACGAAGAGCGAGAGCCCGAGCGCGGCGACGTCGGTCAGCATGTGGCCGGCGTCGGCGAGCAGGGCGAGCGAGTTGGCGAGCCAGCCGCCGACCGCTTCGGCAACGAGGAGCACCGCCGTGAGCGCGAGCGCGATCTTCAGCGCGCGCGTCGACGCGCCCTCGCCGTGTCGGTGCGTATGGCCGTGCGCGTGCGAATGCCCATGCGCGTGGTCGTGCGCGTGGTCGTCGCCGTGTGCGTGATCGTGTGCGTGATCGTGTGCGTGCACGTGGTCGTGCGCGCGCGGCGCGGTCGGCTTGAGCTGCGCACAGCGGGCGTCGGGACGATCGGTCGTCGGGCGTGCCATCAGGTGGTCACCGGCGTTGCGCGGTGCGCGAGTGCGTCGCACAGGCGAAGGGCTTCGAAGAAGCTGGACGGATCCGCGATCCCGCGGCCGGCGATGTCGAGCGCGGTCCCGTGATCCGGCGACGTGCGCGGGAACGGGAGCCCGAGCGTGACGTTCACCGCACGCCCGAACGCGGCGACCTTGATGGCCGTCATGCCGACGTCGTGGTAGGGTGCGATCACGGCGTCGAACTCGCCGCGGAGCGCGCGCACGAATACGGTGTCGGCCGGCAGCGGGCCGGCCACGCCGAGGTCGCGGGCGAGTGGACGGAGGAGGTCGTCGTCCTCACGCCCGAAGCGGCCGCCGTCGCCCGCGTGCGGGTTGACGGCGCACAGTGCGATGCGTGCGTCCGGAAGGCCGAAGCCGTCGGCGAGTCCCGCACGCGTGATCGCGACGGTGCGCGCGACGACGTCGGCCGTGAGGCGCGCGGGCACATCGCGGAGCGCAATGTGGGTGGTGGCGAGCACAACGCGGAGCGTGCCGCGTTCGCCCGCGCGGGGGCCGGTGGCGGCGAGCATCATCGCCGTATCGCGGCCGGTCCGCCGGGCGAGGAGCTCGGTGTGGCCGGGGACATCGTAGCCGCCCGCGTGCAGGGCCGCCTTGTCGAGCGGCGCGGTGACGAGCCCGGCCACCTCGCCCGCGATCGCGAGGTCGACGGCCGCGTCGACGGCGCGGCCCGCGAGCCGGCCGGCGGCGGCGGCGCTGCTCCCCGGCGTCCAAGCACCGACGACGACGTCCACGTCGAGCCCCGCGCCACGCGGGCCGACGAGGACGAGGCGATCGCGCGGTACGACGCCGGCGTCGAGCGCCTTGCCGATCAGCTCGGGACCGATGCCGCGCGGGTCACCAAGCGTGACGGCCAGCCGCGGCTCCACGGTCAGAAGCGGACGGAGACGTACGTGGCCTTGCGGAGCGTGTCGACGAGCTTACGGTAGGTCTTCGCGTCGCTCACCGACTCGCGAAGGCGCGCCTTGACCTCGGACACCGGATAATCGCCTGCCGCGACGGCGCTCGTGACGCGAAGGACGACGTACTTCTTGAGCCCCGTGCGCGGGTCGTCGATCGGGAAGGGCCCGACGAGCGCGCCCGCGCCCTTATCGCCGATCGCGGCCGCGTAGGCGGCCGGCAACTCGGCGCGGTTGAAGTCCGGGAGGTTCAGGTTTTCGAGCGGGTCGTGGTGGCGGGTGGCGAGCGAATCGAAGTCGGCGCCGCGCGCGAGCGCCGCGCGCACGGAATCGGCCTCGAGCCGGGCGCGCGTCTGGTCCGCCGTGTCGAGCTTGGGGACGATGAGGATGTGACGCGCCTTGACCTCGGACGGCTGGGCGCGGTCGACCTTGATGATGTGGTAACCGTACGCGGTTGGCACGATCGGGCTCACGCGGCCGACGGGCAGCGCGAACATCATTTCGTCGAACTCCTTCAGCATCGCGCCGCGGCGGTTCCAACCCAGGTCGCCGCCCTGCGCGGCCGAGCCCGGGTCCTGGGATTCACGCTTGGCGATCTGGGCGAAGTCGCCACCCTTCGCGATCTCGACCTCAAGCGATTCGGCCTTGGCGAGCGCGACTGCCCGGGCCTTGGGCGTCGGCTTTGGCGCGACGATGATCTGCCGAAGGCTGACCATGGCTTCGCGCTTCGGGAGGTGGCCAACGTTCTGCTGGTATGCTTCGTCGAGCTCCTGATCGCTCACCGGCGAGCCGGCGAGCTTGTCGTCGCGCCGCAACTTCTGCAGCAGCTCCTGCTGCATGCGGCTGCGCTTGAGCGCTTCGAAGGAACGCTTGCGGTACTCGTCGGGCGTGCCGAGGCCGTTGGCGCGGAGCGCGGTGCGGTACTCGGTCTCGCTCGGGAACTGGGCGCGGACCTGCTTGATCTGGTCGTCGACCTGCTTGTTGATCTGGTCGTCGTCGACTTCGATCTTCTCCGCGCGCGCGCGCTGGACGAGCAGCTCCGCGCCGACCATGTCGTTGACGACGTCGCGGAAGAGTTTCTCGCGGGACGCCGAGTCCGTCGGGATCTGGAGCCCGTTGGTGGCTCGACGGACATTGACTTCGTCGAGCAGCTCGGAGTACAGAATGGGCGTCGTGCCGACGACCGCGACGACGCGGTCGACGTCGGCTGGCGCGATCGACGCCGCTGGCGTGGGGTTGACGCGCACGGCGGGCGCGGCGGCGACGGGCGCGGGGCGCGTGACAGGAGCGGCTTGCGCGGAGGCGCGCCCGAACGGCGCGACGAAGGCGGCCGCAAGGGCGGCACAGAGGCGAAGCGGACGGTGCATGTCAGATGCTACACGGCGGTGAGACGCGGGTTCGCGCCCCACCGCCGTGGAGAGGTGAAGGTGCGACGACGTTATGGGCGCGGCGCGCCGGGGCCCGCCGGCGCGGGCGACGCGCCAGCGCCGGCACCACCCTGGTTCGGGCCGGACTGGCCCGGAAGCGGAACCGCCGTCGGGGGCTGCGCGGCCGAGCGGGCCGAGTCGCTCGAGGCGCGGACGCGGGCGGCGCGCTCGAGCGCCTTGTCGATGGCACCGTCGTTCACGGCGTAGTCGCCCTTGGCGCGAACGCCAGCCTCGATCGGGGTCGGGACGTCGACGAACTGCGCGCGTTGCTGGACGAGGCGGTCGAGGTAGCTGTCGACGCGCGCGGCGGCGACGCGCTGGCGGTCGGACTCGCTCTTGGCGCTATCGGCGAGCTGCGCGGGCGCGACGCCGAGTCCCGTCCAGATGTTACTGATCGCCTGGACGTAGGCGCGGCGCAGGTTCGTGGTCTCGGTGCTGTCGAGCGTGATTTTGGCGCTGTCCGCCTTCTTGAGCAGCACTTCCTGGCGTGCGACCTGGCGGACGAAGAGCTTCACGAGCGAGTCGGGCGCCTGGACGAGCTGCGCGCGGAGCTGGGGGCCGTTCGGCAGAGCGGACATCCACTGCGCGACGCGGCCCGCCGTGAGGTCGCCCGCCGACGAGGTGGCGACGACCTTGGAATCCTTGAGGTGGTTCGAGACGTCCTGGGCGACGGACTTGGTCCAGAGCGCCGCGTCGCCCTTCACCTCGACCTTGGCCGACTGATCGACACCGGCCAAGTACGTGCTCTCGGCGACCTGGCGCGTGCGGGCGCCGAGCGCCTGGCCGAACTGCTGGCTCACCTCGGCGTACGTCGGGCGGTAGAGGATGTGATAGCCGAACGGCGTCTCGACGAGGCCCGGGGCGAGTTCGCCGGGCTTGAGCGCGACGAGCGCGCGCTCGAAAGCCGGGACCATCGCGCCCTTGGGGAAGACGCCGAGGAGCCCGCCTTGCTGGGCAGAGCCCGGGTCGCCGCTGTTCTCACGCGCGAGGTTCGAAAAGTTGGCGACGTTGACCTGCGCGCGGATCGCCTCGGCCTTGCGGCGGACGGAGTCGCGCACGTTCGGCGCGACCGGCGCGCCCGGCTGGCCGCCGAACGGAATCAAGATGTGCTTGGCCGAGAGGAGGTCACCGTTGGCATAGCGTCCCGCGGCGTTGCTCGTGTCGGACGCGTTCCGGACGACGAGCCGCTCCGCGAGTTTGCGGAGTCGCTCCTGGGCGATCACGGCCCAGAGCGCGTCGGCGACCGTCTTCTTATCGGCGAGCGAGTCGTTGCGCGCGGCCGCCTGGCCGAGCAGCTGGTAGTCGACCCAGAGCCCGGCGAGGTTCTTGACGACGTCGCGCTGGAGGGGGATCTGGGAGTGGCCGAGGAGGCTGGCGAGGCGTTCGACCGAGAGCTCCTGCGAGCCGGCCTTGGCGACAGTGTCGGTGTGGGCCGACAGCGCGTCCTTGAGGCCGCCGCAGGCGGCGAGCGCCGGCGCGGAGGCGACGAGGGCGAGGGCGAAAAGACGCAGGCGGGTCATCGGTGGGCGGAAGACGAAGCGGGGACGGAGGAGGTGCGTGGCGGCGGAGGGCTCGCGGCCGGGGCCGCCGGGGTGGCGGACGCGGCCACGAGTTGGCTGCGCAGCGCGCGCACCAGGCCGGAGAGGATCGCTTCGCTGCCCACGCGCGTCAGCTTGAGGGCGAGGGGCTGCGCGCGCTTCACTTCCGTCTGGAACTGCACGCTGTGGAACGCCGCACCGAGCGCCTTCATGCGCGGGACGGCGGAATCACGGAAGGTAATACGGGCCTCGTTGCCGCGCACGAGCACGCCGTCGATGGCGAGCGCCCCGCCGATCACGCGCAGGTAGGCGACGGCGACGTAGGCCTCGGCCGCCGCGGGCAGGGGACCGAAGCGGTCGCGCATCTCGTCGCGGATCGCGTCGATGTCGTCGGGCCCCTCGGCGGCGCCGAGGCGGCGGTAGAGGTCGAGCTTGGCCTCGCCGCTCGCGACGTAGTCGTCGGGGAGGAAGGCCGGCTGGTCGAGCGAGACGTCGGACGGCGTCGGCTTGGGCGGCGCGGCGCCGTTGGCCAGCCGGCGCACGGTCTCGTCGAGCATGCGGAGGTACATGTCGAAGCCGACGGCGTGCACGAAGCCGCTCTGCTCGGGGCCGAGGAGGTTGCCCGCGCCGCGGAGCTCCATGTCCTTGAGCGCGACGCGGTAGCCCGCGCCTAACTCGGTGTGGTGTTCGAGCACGGAGAGGCGGCGCTCGGCGTCCTCGTCGATGCCGTCCGGCACCATGAGGTAGCAGTAGGCGCGCCGGTGCGAGCGGCCCACCCGGCCGCGCAGCTGGTAGAGCTGCGCGAGGCCGAAGTGGTGGGCGTTGTTGACGAACATCGTGTTCGCGTTGGGCACGTCGAGCCCGGTCTCGACGATGAGCGTCGAGACGAGCACGTCGACCTCGCCCGCGACGAAGCGGCGCATCACGTCTTCGAGCTCGCGCTCCTTCATCTGCCCGTGGCCGACGGCGACCCGCGCGCACGGCATGACGCGGCGGATGTGGTCGGCGACGGCCTCGATGGTTTCGACGCGGTTGTGGACGAAGAAGACCTGGCCGCCGCGGTCGAGCTCGCGCGCGATGCCCTCCTCGATGAGACCGTCGTCCATGCTCGGCTCGACGAAGGTGAGCACGGGCGAGCGGTCGCGCGGCGGCGTCTGCATGAGCGTCATGTCGCGCAGGCCGGCGAGCGACTGGTGCAGCGTGCGCGGGATCGGCGTCGCGGTCAGCGTCAGCACGTCCGTTTCGAGGCGGAGCTGCTTGAGGCGCTCCTTGTGCTTCACGCCGAAGCGGTGCTCCTCGTCGACGATGATGAGGCCGAGGTCGTTGAAGACGACGTCGGGGGAGAGGAGGCGGTGGGTGCCGATGACGACGTCCACCTTTTTCTCGGCGAGCGCCGAAAGCGTCGCGGCGTGCTCCTTCGCGCCCTGGAAGCGCGACAGGACCTCGACGCGCACCGGGAAGTCGGCGAAGCGTTCGGAGAAGGTGCGGTGGTGCTGGTCGGCGAGGATCGTCGTCGGGACCAACACGGCGACCTGGCGCCCGCCCTGCACCGCCTTGAACGCGGCGCGGACGGCGATCTCCGTCTTGCCGTAGCCGACGTCGCCGACGAGGAGGCGGTCCATCGGGCGCGGGCCTTCCATGTCGTGCTTGACGTCCGTGGTCGCGCGGCGCTGGTCCGGGGTGTCTTCGAAGAGGAAGCTGGACTCGAGCTGGCGTTGCCACGCGCCGTCGGGGCCGTGCGGCGGCCGGCCGGCGACCTTGCGGCGCGCGTAGAGGTCGAGCAGCTCGACGGTCATCTCCTGGATCGCCGCGCGCGTCTTGTCGCGCTGCTGCGACCAGCGCCGGCCGCCGAGCTTGTGGAGCCGCGGCGGGGGCGTCTCGCCGTCGCCTTCGCCGGCCGCGCGGTAGCGCTCGACCTGGTCGAGGCGATATAGCGGCACGTTGAGCTTATCTCCGCCCTCGTACTCGATGACGGCGACCTCGATCGTGCCCGTGCCGACGAACTTGGTCTCGATGCCGCGGTAGACGCCGACGCCGTGTTCGAGGTGGACGACGAAGTCGCCGGGCTTGAGCGCGCTCGCCGCGTCGAGCGCGGTGCCCGCGCTGTACTTCCGCGCGCGGCGGATGCGCCGGTCGCGGCGGAAGATCTCGTGGTCGGTAAGGACGCGGAGGGCGTTGGGCAGCACGAAGCCGCCGCCCAACACGCCGATCACGAGCCCCGCGGGCGACGGGTGCCGCTCGTCCTCGTTCAGCAGCTCGTCGAGGCGCTCGGCCTGCCCCTGGTTGTCGCAGAGGATGATGGTCGGCAGGCCGTCGCGGACGAGGCGGCGGAGCGCCCGGATGTCGCGGTCGATGCGCTCGGGCGCGCGCGTCGGGAAGCCGACGTCGGCCGGCGCGCGCTCCCCGGCGCCGGCGCCCGCCGCGCCCCCACGGTCGGGCGCGACTTCGGTGATTGCGCCGAACGCCGCGAGCCGGCGCGCGGCCTCGGCGGGGTCGAGGAAGAGCGTTTCGCGACGCGTGACCTCTTCGCCGCGTCGCCGGGCGAGGTCGAGGTGGTGCTGCGCCTCTTCCCACGTGCGCCGGAACTCGAGGCCGGCGTCGAGCGCGTCGGGGAAGAAGAGCACCGCGTCGGGCGTCCACAACTCGGCGAGCGTGACGCGCTCGAACGCGTCTCCTCCCGCCGCCCCACCGACGGCCCCGTGCTCGCCGCCGCCGACGCCGTGCGGGCGGCCGTCGACGGGGAGCACGACGGCGACTTCGGCGGCGCGCGTCGACCGTTGCGAGAACAGGTCGAAGTGGCGCAGCTCGGCGATCTCGTCGCCCCAGAACTCGAGGCGCACCGGCTCGGCCATGCCGAAGCCGTAGATGTCGAAGATGCCGCCGCGCACCGAGTACTGGCCGACGTCGTCGACGAGCGCGACGCGTTCGAACCCGACCCGATCGAGGTGCGCGGCGAGATCCGTCGGGCGCCACACGTCGCCGCGGCGCAACGCGAGGCGCGCGTTCTGGAGCGCGCGCGGCAGTTGCGTGCGTTCGAGCACCGCGCGCGGCGTCGTGAGGAGCAGCTGCACGTCGCCGCGCGTGAGGCGCTCGAGCGTCTCGACGCGCTCGCCCGCGACCTCGGAGTGCGCTTCGACCTCGCCGAACGACTCGCGGTGCGGGTAGAGGGCCGTCTTGCTGCCGCCGCCGATCGCGTCGAGGTCGGCGAGCCAGCGCTCGGCGTCGGGGACCGTGGGCGCGAGGAGGACGAAGAGCCGCTGCGGGAAGCGGCGGACGAGCGCGGCGAGCATGACCGCGTCGCTCGATCCGTGGAGTCCGCCGACCGTGACGTGCCCGCGCGGGCCGGGCAGCGTCTGGACGAGGCGGGTGAACGCGGGGAGGTTCTCGACCGCGTCGAGCAGGGTTGGGAGCGCCATCGTCGGCGGCCTCGTTAGGGCGGCCTAGTTAGGCCGCGCTCCGCGCGCGGGACGCGAACGCCTCGCCCGCGAGCAGCAGCACGGCACCCGCGGCGAGCAACGTCGCGAGCGAGCGCTGGCCGCCCACGCCGAGCGCGAACGCGCTTGCCGCCGCGCCGCGAGACCCGACCTCCACCGCCCCGCCCGCGCCCACGCGGACGCGCTCGCCCATCCCCTTCGCATCCAACCGCGCCAGCACTACTTCCTCGGCTTCCGGGTCGACGACGAGCGCGCCCACGCGGGCGCCCGTCCGAAGCCAAAAGTAAACGCCCGGGTCGGCGGGGGCGGTGATCCGCGCGTCGCGGACCTGGCGGGCGCCCGCGGGACCGAGCAGCGCGTCGGCGCCAGCCGGAACGGCGATGAGGGCACCGGGCCCGGCGAGCTGCGGGCGCGTCGCGATGCCCGCGGGGTCGGCGAGGCGACTCGCGGACGCGGCAAGCCAGGGCAGAAAGGGGGCGCGCGCCGGGAAGGGTGTCCACACCGTGTCGAGCGGCGAGGCGAGCAGGACATACCCGTCCCCGGCCACGATCCAGGGCTCGCCGGCGGCGGTCGCAAGCGTGTCGGACGCCGTGACGGTGCGGCCCGGACGCGCTTCGAGGCGCCAGCGCCGAGACACGGGAACGGACGCGCCGTCGCGGAAGGTGGCGGCGGTCGGGACGGCCGCGCTCGCGCCGAATCGCCACGGGATGCCGAGCCGGTCGAGGGCGCGGTTCGCGACGGCGAAGCGGGCGGGGTCCGCGGGGGCGACGAGCACGGCGGGCAGGCGCGTCGACGCTTGCGGCTCGGTGACGCGTGGGGCCGTGGGAGATGGCTCGCCCGACGACGCGTTCAACGCGCGCCCGTCGACCAGCGTCTCGACGCCGACGGCGGCGAACGGCCCAGCCGAGAGGTCTGCGACGAGCCGTGGCGGCACGCCGACGAACACGGCGAGGTGACGCGCGTCGTCGCCGCGCAGCTCGTCGGGCGCAACGTCGAGTACGCCGGTGAGCCAGCCGCGCGCGCTCGGGCGGAGCGCCACTCGCACGGCGAAGCTGTCGGCCGCGACGGCGGAGCCGCGCGCGTCGGCGGCGATCCGGGCGGCGCTGTCGCGGAGTACGAGATGCCAGTCGCCTGTCGCGGTGAGCCGCCCGCGCACGGTCCCGTCCGGACCCCACCGTGCGGGCTGGGCGGCGAGCGCGGCCACACCGCGGTCGGGAGGCGCGTCGCCGCGCGCCCGCACGATCCCGACGCGCACGCCCGGGAGCGTGACCGGCGCCGGCCAGGTGGTCGCCTGCGCGTCGGTGGCGAGCATGACCGCGCCAGGAGCGCCGCCTCGCGCGCGCTGCGTGGCGGTCACGAGCGCCGCCGCGCGCCGGAGCGCGCCGGGCACGTCGCCCGCGCCCGCGAGTGGGCGGACGGCGTCGAGTGCGCCGCGCACGGTCGCGAGGTCGCCCGTGACTACCGCGCCGTCGGCGGTGAGGAGCCAGACGCGATCGCCCGGCGTTGCGGCGGCGAGTGCGGCGCGCACTTCGTCCCGCAGCGCGTCGAACACCGAGCGGCCCGCGACGACAGCGCTCGTGCTGAGCGAGTTGTCGAGCACCAGCGCGATCGCGGCCGGCGCGCGCGCGCCGACCCGTCCCGCGACGGATGGCTGCGCGGCGGCCGTCGCGAGGAGCACGACGGCCAGCACGCGGAGCGCGAGCAGGAGCCAGTCGCGGAGCCGGACGGCCGCGCCGCGCGCCTCGGTGGCCGCGGTGAGCAGCCGGACGGCCGGGAACAGGACGCGTGCGCCCGAGCGCCGGCGGTTCCACAGGTGGAGTAGCAGCGGCACCGCGGCCGCGGCGCCGAGGGCGAGCCAGAGGGGCGCGAAAAAGTGCATGGGCGGGGGGGCACGGGCGCGGGTCGGCGTTAGGCGCTCGTGCGGTGGCCGGGCGTCACGCGAGCGTTTCGCGCACGGCGAACGCGGCCCGCAGGGGCGGGCCGAAGGGCGCGTCGGTGGTCGCGAGGGCGTAGCGAACGCCGAGCTGGCGGCAGACGTCGCGCCAGGTCGCGAGCGCCTGGTTCATCGCGCACTGGTAGGCGTCGCGAACGGTCGCGACCGTCGCGTTCACCGACTCGCCCGTTTCGGGGTCTTCGAAACGCCCGTCGGCGACGGCGAGGTCGAAATCGCGCTCGGCCGGGTCGAGCACCTGGACGACGGCGACGTCGTGCCCGGCGGCGCGGGCGGCGGCGAGGGCGTCGCGCACGGGCGTGACGTCGGTGAGGAGGTCGGAGATGAGGACGATCAGTCCGGCGCGTGGGACGAGCCGGGCGGCGTGGGCGATGCCGACGGCGGGTGCCGAACCGCCTGGCGCGGCGGGGCGGCGTTCCTCGTCCGCGGCCGCGAGTGCGGTCAGCAGGCGCCGCCACTGGTCGCGGTTGGCGCGCGGCGGGACGGCGTCGCGCACGACGTCGTCGACGAGCACCGCGCCGACGGCGTCGCGCTGGCGGAGCAGCAGGAGCGCGAGCGCGGCGCAGAGGCGCTGCGCGTAGGCGAGCTTGGTGAGGCGCGCCGGGCGCCCGCGGTCGCGCGCGGGGGCGCCGGTCCAGTCCATCGACCGGCTCACGTCGAGGACGAGCGCGGCGCGCAGGTTGGTCTCTTCCTCGAACTGCTTGACGACCCAGCGGTCGGCGCGCGCCGCGATGCGCCAGTCGAGGTAGCGCAGGTCGTCGCCCGGCTGGTAGGTGCGGTGTTCGGCGAACTCGGCCGAGAAGCCGCGGCGGGGCGACCGGTGGAGGCCGGCGAGGAAGCCGTCGACCACCCAGCGGGCGACGATTTCGAGGTCCCCGAGCGCCGCGAGCGTGGTCGGGTCGGCCAGGTCCGCGCGGAGGGTCGGCATCGGGCGAATGGGTAACTGCGGGCCGAGGGTCGCGTCAAAGCCGTCCGGCGTGGACGCGGGGCCGCGGGGGTGCTGCGCCCGAGAGTTGCAGGGGGCATCACCGCGCCCGCGGTGTATACGCAGTGTATAGTTGATCACTCGGGCCGCACTGCTTGCGCCCGGCCGCGTTCGTCTGCGGTGCCACCATTCGCCGAGAGGGTCGTCGTCATGCGCGTCGCCCATCCTCTTCTGCGCAGCGCCGCGGCTGCCGGAATGGTATCGCTGGCCGCGGCGTGTGTAATTCCGCCGCCGGGCGTGGGTCCGCGGCCGCAGGAGGAGCAGCTGCCGGCGCCCGACGTGGCGTTCTACAACTTCGACTCGGCACCGTACGGCGCCGGGTCGGGGGTCATCGCGTACTCGGTGACGCGCGAAGCGTACGCGGCCGCGTTCGAAGTCGACCAGCGCGGGCGCGTGCGCGTGCTCGCGCCGAGCTCACCGCAGGCGGACATGCGGAGGAGCGCCGGGAAGAGCTTTCTGCTCTATCCGCAGCTGCACGCCCTCGACCGCGAGTTCCTCAGCCCGTCGACCGACTTCTCGCGCGTGCCGTTCATCTTCGTGCTGACCTCGGACACGCCGCTCAACCTCTCGGCGTTCGGCACCGGGCGGATGTGGTCGCGCGACGTCGTGGTCGGCGCGCTCGACCCGGACAGCACGATCGCGGACGTCGCGCGGCGCGTGCTGGCCGACGCGCCGGCGTACGGGTCGGACTTCGCCTACGTCGGCCCGCTGCTCCGCGTGGGTGAGCGGCAGTTCGTGGAGCAGTGTGCGCGGGCAGTCGAGGACGTGCACGACTACAACTACTACCGCGACCTGTGGGCGGTCTTTACCCCCGCGGACCAGTTGCTTAGCATCAACACAAACTGGCTGTTCACGCCGACGTTGGCGTGGAGTTCGTACAGCTTACTGCCGCTCGCCGCATACCGCGCGCAGTTCGCGACGAACGCGTTCTACGCGGGCTGCTCCGGGTCGCAGTCGCCGTACTACGGCGGATCGCTCGCGTACGGATACCCCGGTGCCGCGTTCCTCAGCGGATTCGGGCCGTACGGCTTCGGATATGGAACGGGGTACGCGTATGGGTATCCGTACGGGACGGGCGTGGTTCCGATCATCCCGCCCAACCTGCGCGTGGCCCCGGCGCTGCGCGTGCCGCGGATTCCGGTCGCGTTCGGGACGACGCAGATCGCGGGCGTGACCACGAGCCCGGGCACGCAAACGTTGGGCGTGCGGCCGAGCGGATCGGTGCCGCAGCAGTTCAGTTGGCGCTCGCTCGACGGCCGGCGTGGGCCGGGGGAGGTCCAGCCCTCGACGCGCACGCTCCTCGGCGAGAACCGCCCCGGGTTCATCCAGCCAAGTATTCGACACGGGTTCGAACCGCGCGCGTACCAGCCGCGGTCGGTGGACAACGGCGCGGTGCGGAGCGGCGGCGGACGGACGTTCTCCGAGACGCATCAGAACATGGGCGGCGGGTCGAGCCAGGCCGTGGCCCGTCCGCAGTCGACCTTCACACCGTCCTCGACCGCGCCGACGAGTTCGACGTCGTCGCCGGGGGCGGGCGCGGCGAGCGCGGTTCAGGCGCGGTCGGAGACGAAGGCAGGGCACAACTGACGGTCGTGTTCGTCTGACGACGCCGTTCGGCCGAGGGGCCGGGCGCCCGCGGCCCCGCGCCGACCGTGGTCGGCGCGGGGCCGCTATATTTCGATGCCACAGGCACTTGCGCGTGCGGCACGGCCGATCCGGGCCGCGCATCGGCGGGTATTGTCCGCCGCGCGCGGCCCGTCGTGCGCCCGTGCCTGAGTCGCGCGCGTCG
>JAABUZ0100003249.1_pt1 | contig 24615 bp, 21 predicted proteins | sample 5562091 | NCBI WGS metagenome assembly JAABUZ01 (sample SAMN12813069, study PRJNA571459) | rock metagenome | isolation source: Antarctica rocks | place: Antarctica: Victoria Land, Linnaeus Terrace sud | collected 2015-12-21 | reverse complement strand
GTTAGAACCCAGCGACACATTGACCGAGAGAAAGCCAGAAAGCGAACAAAAAGTCTCTTCAAAAAGATGAACGAGTTGGCACAGATAGCGGACGCAAAGATCTACTTCGTCATGGACCGCAACGAAAGATATCAAATCTACAAATCGACTGATCAACCCGGGTGGCCGCCGTCGGAACAAGAAATGGTAAATCGCCCAACCACAAAGGTTCGCGCATTGTTTAATTCTATGATTCTAGGAGAAGCATTATCCCATCCCAAGGTATAAAGGCCCCGCGGACTTTGAGCCTGCGAATGGCGGAGGAACCAACGGCGGACACCTGACGAAGCCCAAGCTTGGAGATGGCGGTGGTTCCATTAATTATCAGCGGCGCATTTTCTCTGTTCCCAAGCCTCCAGTTCTGCCAAGGCCACCAGCTGGACGAATGTATTTCTCGTCTCGACTTCCATCTTAGATAATGTGCAGATCAAACATCTATCTGCCATAAAGACTCAAATTGCAATCGTCTCACCTGAATTCCGAAAGTTCCCTGTGAAATAGCTCCCTCTCGATTCTCATCCAATTCGGCCTATGCCCGACTAACAAAATGTGGGCTGCCTTCTTCGTGCCTCGTACCATATGAAACACATATTGCTGTTCAAGACTAGTGCTACTCGTATATTTGATGCCGCACTGTGTGACAATGCCCAAGATCCTTCGATCACACTCCAGAGGATAATGCCGTAAAGTGGGGTCAGATCTCTGCGGAGTCTCCGGCAAGAAGTTGTTGAAGCAGAGGCATCACATTCTGAAAATCCTGGATGGAGCGGCGAGAAGCAAAAACAAGGATCATCGTCAGAATGCATGATTAGTGGTTGGAGTTGAGATCCTGGATTAGATTTCACAATCGGGAAGCAACCCCAGATCTTTCAACGTCGTTTTTACGTGTCCACTAGCGCACCCTTGTATGGTGTGCATTTACATGCTTAGTTGACTTGCGTCTGTGCCTCAAACAGAATCCTAGTTGCGGGAGGATGATTGACAGCGGCAGGGGTTTGAAGTTGAGATCGGACTGTCTGATTGGATGACTGTCAGCATTTGCAGTGCCTCAAATAGAAACGCGCACGGTCTTCTCCATCAGAACGCGCTCTGCTCCACATATTCTAGATGCTGCCAAAAATGGGCTTCTTGATTTGAAATACGTGTTTTGACTTCGACTGCGCCTTCCTCCTCCTCAACAGTGTAGCACAACATCATTTTTGGATGCTCGCTACTCGTTCCTTACTGAACCTCACTTTCATTGTCTTTGAGATTCCTGCTTCCAATAAATGGAAGCCAAATTACATTCTTCTACTTGACATCAAACCCTCCCATATGTCGACCTCGGTCAATCCTCCCTTTTGCCGTCAGTACCTTCCTTCGAAGTTCTCTGACCACCGCGTCGGCGTCGTTGCAGGAAGCACCTGCAACTTCCTGTGAGCCATCAGGTCCTCTCTGGACAGGCTATGCCTAGTTTTCTCCGAGTGCGTTTGAAGCAGCCCAGGAACAAGCTTTCTCGAACGGTTGGGATGGGGAGGCTCCGCGGCAGGATCTTCAAGGATGGTGCTGGTATTATATTGCGATCGACAGCCTGAGGAAGCAACTTCGAGACCTTTACACCCAGTATCAACATTTGTGCGCAGCCTACAATCAGGCTCGAGGAGACGTGGATACTCTGGTCCGACGATCCAAATCTATTGGTTCAGCTCTTAATATGGAAAGGAATGCGCAGGTGGAAAAGGAAACCCGATATGAAGCAGACAAACAGCAAATGGCCACCATTGCCAAATTCACCGATATTCTTCATGCTTCGCGAGTCCTCAGTGAGAACGTAAGGGTCTGGCTCAAGGCAGGAGCACTGAAGCTTAATCTTTTAATCGCGATGGAGATTGTTGATGCTTCAGTGATGTCGTGGATAATATAGCATACTGGGGGATTGCGGTTGTTAGAACACATCGTATGCATAAAGTAATCACGGTCACAGATTAATGAAGCTCATTCTGCTTCGATTTGATCTATCTATATTACAAAATCCCTATGACATAGTAGTAGGTAATAAGCAAAGAGACCATGCCCCTAGATACTTCCTTCATCGCAGCCCGACCAGAAAATGAAGCCCCTGACGGTCGTATCCCAGGACTTGGAACACCGGTTGCCCAGGTACTGTTGTTCGTTGGCCGTATACCCAAAGAAGGGACCGCGGTGAGCACTGAAGCGGCCGGTCCATTTCCAGTACACGACAGGCCAGATGTTCGCGGAGCGCTCGTAGAAATTGCCTGCGCAACGCTCGTTGTAGCGCTGTCGTTGACTGAGTGACGATTTGAAGGATTTAAGCTAAAGATTCCTCTGTCTTTGTCACGAAGCGCACAGTCCTGCTGTGATGATGGGCGGTAAAACCATGCTGGATTATCCGTTGTTATCAAGTAAGGGATCATCAATCTAGAGAAATTGACAGCGCTTAACAAGTCGTCTGCTTGACAGGGTCGGTCTAAAGAGATCTGAGCTATATGGTCCCTGAGGTTCACTGGGGTGAACAAGATGGTATCGCCGACGGAAGCATTCAACTGATTCGGAGTGAACACAGTCTTCACGTCGGTGTCAACGACGATGTGATGGATCGATGAATTCGAAGACATAGCTTCTGGACTAGATTCTAGTGTTGTTGTTTGCATGCTGGCGTTGAAACTTGTTGAGTTCCAGCTCACGTCCAACTCAAACGACAACACCTTAGGCGCGCTATCGGCATGGCTGCTAAGTAGAATATTAGCTGGCTCGACCTGCATGCTATCCACTTACATTTCAGCGATCAACGTCGTCAACAATGCCAATGATTTCAGTCCGTTCATGCCTTCTTTTGCAAGTTAAGATATTGATGTTGTCAAAGTTGGCAACATTGAGAAAGAGACTTCTGACTGTTGTCAAATGGAAAGATAGGAACCCTCAAAAATGGAAACTCGGAGGGCCTCGGTTTGTGAATGTTCAGGGTGCACCTTTTGCAAGGTTCTATTCGCAGCCAGAAAAGCTCACAGGACGATGCAAGAACTGATGGCCATGGGAGCCTGAATTGGCTTACTGGTGATTTATAAAAGGGCACATTTCCAAATCAATGATCCAGAAAAACACAACATTACACAAACAAACTTCCCAGAAACAGACCGGTTGAGCCGGTCCTTGAATACATCTAATCGAGCAACATTATCACCTCAAAAGACAAGTATTACTGCTCTTTCGTACGAGAACTGATTTGAAAAGGGGAAAGAGGAAAAAGGAAAATCCTTCCGATTGAATTATGGCCGGTTTCGAAACGAAAATTCCATCGGCCGTAGAAGCCGAAGGGAAGACGTTGAGTCCGGATCCCAAGCAGGTTGTGGTCGACGAAGCACGTAAACAGGCAGAGCAAGCAAAGACGTCCCACAGCCTTCCAACACCAGAGAGCACGCCGGGCCCAGACACTGCTCGCCTTGAAGATGACAAAGCACGTCGACAGGCAGAAGAGGCAAAAGCACCCTCGGACGAGGTAAACCCGGAGACGACATTGGATCAAGACACTGCTCATACCAAAGCGGACAAAGGAAAAGGTCGGGCAGAAGAGTCTTCGGAAACAGCTCCTTCAGGGTCATCCAAAACCTCCACCGATAAACCCGAAGAGTTTGCCGAGAACGCTCATGGGGATGAAGATCAAAATGACGGATCTGATCGCATGGAAATTGAGCAGAGCGAAGCTCCAAAGCCAGATGATCTCCGCCAGCAGATATATGAAAAAGCCACACCGTATTTGGGAAAGCTCATGGAGAATCCCAAGGACGCTGAAGCGACATCAGAATTGAACAAATTGAACAAGCAGATAAAGGAGCAGAACCTCAAAGACAAGCTCCCAAAGAAAGATCTAGAGAACTTTCTCATTCAGGTCCCCACATTCGTCGCCAACTTCGAATTGGCGAAAGGTTACCGCGAATCTGTAGCCAAGAACCCAGCTGACGATATAGCGAGAGAAAAAATAAACAACATCAACAACATTTTGGACCAGTTGAATGAGCGGCATGGGTACCCTAGAACCTGGCTTATACATCTTGTACCTCGACCAGGCACTGATGAAGCAGGCTTCGCAGTAGCAGAGTCATCCAGGGCAGCAGAGTCATCCGGAGCGGCAGAGTCATCCGGAGCGGCAGAGTCATCCAGAGCGGCAGAGTCATCCGGAGCGGCAGAGTTATCCGGAACAGCAGAGCCCAAAGTCGTCGATCAAGCTGGCCAGGCTTCCACCAAAGGTGGTGTGAAGACCAAAGTTAGCGTTGAGATACCCGATGAATCAGACGACTTAACGTCTCTCGGAAAAGTCGTGATTGTTCGGAAAGCTAAGTTTGGGTCGCGAGTCATCGTGAATCGTGAAACAAATGTGAATTCGTATTTTGAGATACACCTTGGGGCCAACTTTGGAAAAGGAGTCGCCAAAGAGTGGCTAAAAGATGGAACGTACGAAAGCGAAGATTTGCCAAAGAACGCAAAGGCCAATTAGATGCAAATCCATGAGCGAGTCAAAGTCAAGAAAATAGATCGTAAGCGAGCTAATAAAATCGCGCGTACCCGAAGTGAAATTCAATACTACTTAATCAAAGTCTTGGGGACAGATTACATAAGCACCAGGTCGACGCTCTCTAGAATGAAAGAACTTAGCCCTGCCAAACTCAAACGTATCGATGCACAATTGAATCATCAAAACGAGCAATTGCTCGCGAAACTTAATTAGTGTCGTGAGAAGAATGAGCACCCAAACATCGAGAAGCAGCTGACGAATGATGATATCGAAAGGATGTCGTGGCTGTCGCCGGACGCGATAATCGAGACTAAGAAGGAGGAGGAGAAGGAGGAAGAGGATGAAGATGTGGGGAATATAGTTCCTCAGAGGACAGGCCTGAAGCGCAGTCCAAAGCCGAAGACCGCTTCACGCACGTCGGAGGTGTCTTGAATTTCCAAATATTTCATCGTCCGAGCATTATAGCATGTTGTGAAAAAAGATGGGCGGACGGCAGCAAAGATGAAGGCGCGAGGGTTCCTTGAAATTTGATTTCCTCCAATTAGTCTTTTATCAAGTGAGTGTTATAGTAGAGTTAGAACAAGAACAATAATAGATCATTGAGATGTTGTATCTCCTTTAGCGACAAGTGGAATCACATAGGATGCTTATGTAATACATCTTTGTTTCGTTTAGAATTTTAGTGTGGAAATCGATTGAAGTCCATCAAGCCTTGGCATAAGACTAGCGCTGGCTTATCTGATTTTTGTATTCAAAATTAAGAATACTCTCTCTACAACCGTTTATCGCAATCAAGGTCCTTGCTCATGAATTCTTAAACACCAATCTTGAAACATCGTTTTGACGAACTCAAGGGCGGACGACGCCAATTCAAGAGCAGGGACTGCTTATATGTCGAAGCTAAACCTGAGTCAAAAGATCTAATCACACACGACTAGACGAAGGTATACATCTACAATACCTAAGCAACAAGGACATAAGAGAAAGAGTTCTTGTGTCAACCAGCAACGCAGTGCAAAGCGAGCTCGACGTGTCGTCGCACAATCAACGCACTTGATCGCGACAACGCTTCAGAGTATTCAAGACGAACAGAAGAAACCCGATGATAGCAACGACTTCGAGACAAGTTAAGGGAATTTCTCTTCGGGTGCAATGCTGACTAGAACCAGTGGTCCCATGTCATGAGCTATAAAAATGGGGAACGATCGATGTCGAGTTATTCCGACAGCAAACGAAAAGAGAGCGTCAGCCTTCTATTCTCAAAATCCAGGTCTGTCACGACTTACGATATTGATTTCGAAGACATATTGGAGACGCATCGCGTTACAGAGGCAGACGACGAAGAGCCAAAGAACTAAAGAGAGCTTCATTCATTGGTGGGAAGAGAACGCGCATCTGCGTCGTCTAAGAATCATGAAATCAAGAATATTTGAGTGACTATGCGACGCAGCTTCAACGAAAACAGCGTTTCTTTTAGTGTGTTTCCAAGGATTTTTCTCGTGAGCAGAGTGAACACCTGTAACACGCTGAAGAAGCACTAGAATCATTAATGAACACATTGAATATCTTCTTACGCAAATCACAATTCTAAAGTTGCACCTTCACAATCGAATTATGTTATTAAATATTATATCAAACTCTTTCTTGATGAAGCCATTCGAAGACTACAAGAACTCGCAAGCTCTAATAAGAACAAGCTTTCGTTTCTTGTATTCTTCGCCAAGCTAAAAGAGACATTGGGCGCGATAAACGTTGCAAAACTACAAAATCTACACAACGAAGCGAATGCGATCTACAACATTTTAAGATTGCATCAAACGATAAATGAGAAGAACGATTTCTACAATAGAGCCTAGATATTATCGCTTAATATCAATGACAAGATGTGAAGACTTCGATGTCATTAGATTTCTAAAAGTGATCATGAATATAATATCTATTACTTAAAGATTCTTAGATGTTGGGCAATCAAAGATTCGAGAGTGACTACTATCTTGGAAACAAGAGCTTCAATAAGAAATATTGTGAATCGAATGCGCGATGTGTTATTCAAAGATCTATACATTGCGATGAACATCTACGAGAAAACTTTTAATCCTTAGCTCTTGAATTTCAAGTCCTATTAGACTAGCTATAACGTACGATCTAAATCGAAGAATAATAGCGTTCTTCTAGCATTTGATCACTTCTTTGTCGATGGAACGCAATCTATTAAGTTTGATGCACAACTCAATATTGCTTTAAAGTCTTAAGAGATTCTCGAAATCAACAATGAATCTATACATGAATTCATTGAATCAACATGAATTAATATCTTGATATCAACTTAACAATCGAGTCTCTTTAACATCAATAACGATAAGAAAGAACTTAGAAAGAAAGACTAGAAACTAAAAAAATTCTACGAGAAGCTAGCGATAGCATACATACGTTAATAGCATCTAGTATAAACACTTAGTTGCACAAACACTTAATATTTGATTCTTTCGCTAGACGATCACACACAATGAACGAAATTGCAAAGAATGTGCTTAATAATCTTGCAATCTCATAATTATTATACATTAGATCTATTGTTTCTGGTTTGCTAGCTATTCATCTTGACGTTCAAACAAATTATATAGCGAAATGTCATCTTGGAACATTAGTAATATCTCGTTTTATCATGTCAACTAGATTGATTCTTCTAGAATTATTAATAAAGACTTAATAGATTGCGACTCAAGTTAAGACTTCTTGCACATTTGTGATCTTTAATGATCATTAAGAGTTGATCTCTTTAGATTAATATTCGAGATATATGATTTACAAGATTAATTTAACAAGTTTCTATGAAAAGTCGTTCCAAACGAGACGTCGAGCTTTTGCTAATTTTTAAACCACTGCTTTGCCTAAGGAAATGCACTAATCTTTCGTCGCTCTTGCGTAACGCTTTGGGCGTAAATAATCACAAGTTTGATCGAATAACAAATTAAAAAGTTAATCTTCTTCTAATATCGATGACACAATAGACATAAATCTAGGTTATCTTCATAATGTTCCAAAGTTTCGACGTTAATGATAAAATCTAAGTTAAATATATCACATCTTGCTAGTAGCTTAACGATCGAATTTCCTAGAAGGCAACATTGTATTGTATCACAACAATGATATTAATCTTCTCGAAGACGTTCTAGAACGCTTGCTAGCTCGAAATAGAATGCGAAGATAAGCAACGCGTAAAGTGTCTTTGCACAATCTTCGTACATCTATGATACGTGAACACTTTCTCGCAACTCATTCATGCGATCAATGTTGTCAATCGTCGACTCGTCGCTAGGTAAGACGAAATTTAGTCGAATGAAATCTTCTCGCTTTCTCTTATCCACGAAGTTCATGAATTTATTTCAAATTTTTTGCCCATTAAAGAAAGACATATAAGATCGCCAAAGTCGAGATAAATAGTCGTCGAGAATCACGTGACGAAAGTTAATAGTTCTAGAAGATGTCAAGATCTTCTAAGCATTTGTGTCAAGAAACACAACGACATTTGGAATCGAAAGAGAAGAATCGTTGCGTAGACGTTTTGACAACGCAATTCTAACAAGATTGTTGTGTTCGCTCATTTTATTATTCTAAATCGATTCGAATGTCTTGATTTGTGCTAATTGATACAAACTATTTCACGTTAGTCGTGTTTCGTCGTATAGCTACGTCAATATACTTACACAAATGTAGTCGAAGTAGCTTGATCACTAGAAAATTAGTTTCTAAGCTTTTGCAAAGGCGAGACACTCACGCTTCCTATATGCATGATTCATTCTTAACTTTCTTCAAACGAACGTGCGTATACTCTAATCTTTTGTTTAGTCTTTTGTCTTTAAGCACAACACTTAATCTTATCGCATTCTTCTTTTCTTGCGTTAGATTCGTTGTAATTGATAAAAATTATTAAAGAGACATTACTAATCGTAGCGACAATAATATCGACTTTAATAACAAGAATTTCTAATTAATAGTCAAACATGCGATCGTCAATTCTCAAGTACTTCTTCAAACAATCTTCGAAAGCGTTCGCATCATAATGATCGTCTCTATATTAATTCTTCAAGAAGAGACGAAGACGTTTAATGAAATTTGTTCGCTCTTAAGGTCGTTCAAAGAGTTTTCGCGTTAATGCATCGAAAACGTGAACACATTAAGAAATTGACATGTCACGTAGAAACAAGATATAGATAATGAGATTTCTTGTTTCATGTTTAAGTCTAACAATTCGTGAGATCTAAACGTGAAGCTTATTAACGCTAGTGTCGAACGTAATATCAAAAAAGTCTTGAATTTGTAACTCACTTCCTATTATATCCTAAATGATTGCTATGATGTCTAGTAGAATAACATCATGCGTGTCTCTCTTATCGATAGTTAATATTCGTTCGCTAGCGAAAAAAGATTTGAGTCTCACGATGCGATTTCTAGAACAACATAGAAGACAAGTCTCAATATGATATTAACAATCCATAATTAACATCTTATTCTCGTAGATTCGTACACACACATTACATATGACATGTTCGCAAAAGAGTGTATTCTTTAGCTTTCGACGAAGACATCAAAGACAAATGCTGTTGCTCTAGAGTAGTAGTCATAATATGTCAAGATCGCTCACGTTCTCTCGATGCACTTGTGTCGCGAGCTTGTTCAACGTCATATTCACAAAGTATGCGATCAGGTGTCTTTTGATACTTTGCTCCTGGTCCTTGACTCGCTTCACGATCTCTTTTTCCGCATATGATCGCTCTTTAAATGAGCCAACGAGTAACCTAAGGTACGAGGAATGATAGATGGCATCGTATATCATCTTCGAATTAAAGTCTAAGTCCTAAATTAGCTCGTAATTTGTAGAATGCTAGTGTAGCACTCACGATGCATATTGGAAGAATAGACGTCTAGCACAATACTAGAAGCGATAAAACTTGTCATGATGTCGTTCGAAAGATCACGATACATGTTACGAGCCTAAGCTCGAAACAGCGTGATATATTAACTACAGCGCAACATGTAGCACGAAGCACGAGTGTCTACATGTTCGACGACTTGACGAACGAGCAATGTTCGACATGTTTAACAACGAGTTGAGCGAACAATGTTCGACATATTCGATAGCGAGCTAAGCGAACAATGCTCAACATGTTCGACAACGAACATAGCGAACAAGAAGAATTTTCTTTAGTATATAGATCTTTTAATACGACTCTCTTATAAATTGTGTTTAATTTATCTTAAGTTTTAACTTATTGTTACGACTATTTAGTTGCAAACTCTTGTTATCAAGTAATTGCTTGCATTGTTTAAAGACGTTTACAAATCTCTTCAATAATATAATTCTTTCTAATATTTTCGTAAAAAGTACTAGCGTAACACTTTGAACACTCTAAGAATGTTTGTATTAAATTAACGCGCCTTTATCTTAAACATTAGCTTATTAACATTACGTCGACTTTCTATTGATAAAGACGACAAGATTAAAATTAATAAACTTGACGTCTATTATAAAGATCAAATCGACTTAAAGAACTAACTTATGCAAGTAAATATTTACTTTATTTTCTATCTTGTTTTAGCGAACAAAAAGACAATTTTCGCATTCACATTTCTTAAAGAAAAAGTTTAGCACTAGCTTAAGTCAAACTTACGCAAGTATTTAAAAAATTATGACAAAAATTCTTGTGCAATGTTTACGAATTTCGACAACTTTAAGAGAGAGCTTCGAAGAATCTTTAAAACATTTAATGAGAAACAAATTGCAAAAAGAGTAATTTAACATCTAATTTAACGAATTTTTGCAATAAAGTACGTAGCAAGATTTCAAAAATATGTTAATTTTATTAAGTGAAACGATGTCGCATTTATAACAATGTTTCGACAAAATTTTAAGAACAATCTTAAGAACAAGATTATGCGCGATGACAAATTCATTAACAATATGTTTAATCTTATCGAAGTAATTATCGATTTTAACAACAAACTATATAAAAGAGCTATGAAAAAAAGATACGATTAATTTTAAGAAAGAGCAAGAATCTTCTTTGAATCAACGATCAAATATTATTCGAAAAAATCTTGTTTTAATTAGAAATATAATAACTCAAATTATCGTAAATTTGCATTTATAAAATTGAACTTTATCTAACAACGTAAAAAGAAAAATTCTAGAGAAAAGCAAAATAACAAATTCTAGAAAACGTGTTATTTATGTGGCAAATCAAATCACTTCGCAAGAGATTGTCGATCGCGAAACTTAATGAATCGCTAGCAAATCAATGCTATGTTAAGAGAGATATTTAATAGCTAAGACGACATTAGAGAGCAAGTTGACACAAAAGCGAACATTCTCAAGACTAAATCGAACGACAACTATTATCTAGTAGAGAACTTAAATCAATTATAGAAAGTTCTAGATAAAACATTATCAAACAAGGCATTCGCATTTACGCAAGAAGTCAATCAAGCACTCTAGAAGACTATTAAATCTCATAGCTTAATTATCGACTTAAACAAAGAGTATAACTAAAAGAACTTTCACGAATGCCTAGAAAACATCACGAATTATCTTGAGACTTTAGCTAGTTTATTAAAGAAAAAATAGATTAATCAAATCGTGAACAAATGCGAAAAAGCGCTAGAAAGCGACGCCACTATAAAAAAGAATATTCTTAACGAAATCGAACAACAATTAAACAATGTTATTTTATCTAGACAAAAGATAAAGAAAGCAAAGAAACATAAAACATTTAGTTGAATCGTTTGCTACGACGACTTATGCTAGACTCACCTAGAAAAAAAAGAAAAAATTAATTAATTTTTTAGAAAGTCAAAGTTAGCAATCTAGCAACAAAAGAAAGCTTAACGTAGATAGACGTTTAAAGTAAAAGTCGCAACATAAAAGCAAGAAAAAGTTCAAATTTTTTGATAAAAAGCATATTAAAGAAATGCAATATGTTAGTCTAGCAATAGCAACTAAACTTAATAGCATACGCACGATGTTTTATCACATTAATTAAAATCAATAATTGTTAATTTATCGCAATGATTAATTTTAATGCAATAAGTAATTTTATGATCAAAGCTTTTGTAAAGAGAGAAGAATATTTTATTCGAAAGAAGTTTAACGCTTACAATCTAGTAATTGTAGATAAAAACTTATTACTTAATGAAAATGAAAAAGTAAACAAAGAAACGAAATTATTATCGATAGCTATTTAGCAACATCACGAGAAACTAATCTTTAATATAATAAGCATAATTATTTATAATATCGTTTTAGAAATGTCTTAATTAAAGTAGCACAATTTAGAAGTTAACTAAAATATACAAGTACTTAGATTCGAACGATGTGATCACGCAATTTATATTTAATTTACGCATCGACAACGTTCAATAATAAATAAAAGATAAAGTCGAAATTCGATCGCAAGATGCGAATTTGCATTTTCGAAAAAAAACGATATAATCAAGTTCGACTTAACAAGCATTAACAAAGATTAATCAAGTTATAAGATCAAAATAAGTGAAAAAAATTGCGAATTTTCTAAGAGTCTTGAATTATTTAGTACAACGAAGAAATCGCTAAAGCACGTATTACGAATATATAACAATTGAAAGCATTTATTTTAAGAAAAAGAAACAATAGAGATTCTTTTTAAACATTAATTGTAAAATTATGAAATTAGACTTAAACTAAACAAGCAATTTACGTTTAAACTTATATATGTTTTATTCAAGAAGAAGCTCGAAATACTTCGCGAATATTTAGCAAAAAATGAAAAAAAAGAATTTATTAAAAAATTTCAATCACAAGTAGAATACTCGATTCTCTTTGTATTTAAAAAGAACAAAACTTTTCGTTTATGTGTTAATTATCGAAAGCTAAATCACATTACGATCAAGAATCAATATTTACTACTCAATATTAACGAACTTTAAAATTGACTATTTGAAGTTAAGTACTTTATTAAACTAGATCTACGAGAAGCGTACAATTAGATTAGAATAAAAGTAAGAAAAAAAGTGAAAAATAGCTTTTTGCACACGATATAAACTATACAAATATACGATAATGTCGTTCGAACTTACAAACGTCTCGACAACGTGTTAGGAAATAATCAATAATACATTACGGCAATATTTGAATCGATTTGTCATAGCATACTTGAACGACATCATAATTTACTCAAAAATCTTGAAAGAACATATTAGTTATGTTTTTAAAATATTAGAATATTTAAGTAAAAAAAATTTACATCTTAAATTAAAAAAATGCGAATTTCATTAAGAAGAAGTTGACTTTCTTGAATTTGTCGTAGAACGACATAAAATACGCATGAATCTTAAGAAGCTACGAGCAATTAAAGAATGAAAATCATCTATTAATGTTAAAGAAGTGCAATTCTTCTTAGATTTCATAAATTACAACAAAAAGTTCATTAAAAACTACTTCGCTAATGCGATATTAATGACGAATCTTACGAAAAAAAATACGTCATAAATACAAGAATTCGCAAAAGAAAAATCATTTTAGAATCTTAAGCTAAAATGTTTGAAAAAATCAATACTAAAGATGTATAATTCACAATTATTAAATAAAATTGAAATTGACGCATTAGATCTAGTTATCGATGCATGCTTTAATTAAGAGCATAAAAACATATAACATCTAGTAACATATCTTTCGAAAAAACTTTTGTTAGTCGAATAGAATTACGATGTTTACGACAAGAAACTACTCACTATTGTAATCTTCTTAAAGTTATAAAAAGTATACATTGAAGAATTATTAAAACTTACGATTCTCACGAATTATAAGAATTTTGTGCACTTTATTACTATTAAACAACTTAATAGAAGGCAAATACGATAATTAAAACGACTTGAACAATACAAGTTCAAAATACAATATACTCTAGAAAAAGATAATGATAGAGTAGACGTACTTAGCAAAAGAAGTAATCATATAGAAACGAAGAAATCGTTTAATTATAGCATACTTAAGATCAATAAAAACGAATTACTATTAGTTAACAAGTACGAACTAAATGTTACACTACAAATACTTCAAGACAATACAAAAGAGTTTTTAATAAAGAAAGAAAAACTTTAAATATTTATCGACAAAATCGATAAATGTATAAAAGAACATCATGATAAATCATTGCAAAAACACTTGAAAGTGATCAAAACTCTTTAGCTTTTACGTTAGCATTGTTAGTTTTCACAAATAAAACAAGCTATCAAGACATATATTAAACGATGTCTTAGCTATTAGTAGAACAAATATAATACATATGCGAGCTATGACGAAATTCAATATTAGAAATTATCTAAATCGTTATAAGATAAAGTTACGATAAACTTTATTATTAAGTTGTCTAAATCGACGAACTTAGCAACTAGAGACAAATATAATTTAATACTAGTAATAATTAACAAGCTTATTAAGTATTCATATATTGTCGCATGCAAAAAAAAGTTCATCGCAAAACAACTAAAATACATTATATTAAATTGACTTATACGATATTATAATATATTTAAAGAACTAACTAGTGATAGAGACAAGCTCTTCACGTCTAACTATTGAAAAACGCTTCTTTCAAAGTTAAATATAAGACTTCGAATATCTATTGTCTATTACTTGATTACGAATAATTAAATAGAACGAACAAATTAAAGTCTAAAGCAATATCTAAGACATTACGTCAACAATACTTATAGCAATTAAGTATTACTTTTATCTATGACTCAATTAGCACTAAATGCAAAGATTTCGAATATCATTAAAATAACTTCGTTCTTTGTCAACTATAATAGAGAACTTAATTTCTTTAAGAAAGAGCAAAAGCATTTGTCGACGCAATTAGTTATCGAAAGAGTAGCGACGCTAAAAAAGATACACGACAACATCTTAATAATGCAAGAAAGATTAATTAAGTATTAAAACAAAAAACGAAAAACGACATCTTAGCTAAAAGAAAAGAATAAAATTTATCTTTTTACAAAAAATCTTAAGACAAGGAAGTTAAGCAAGAAATCAAATTATGTTAAAGTCGAATTGTTTCTCGTTAAAAAGACTAAGAAATCAATCAATTATAAACTCGACTTACTTAAGAACGTCAAAGTATTTTTAATATTTTATATCTTATTATTAGAACTAGTTGACCTCAATACGTCTATATAGAAAACATTTCATTATAAAGTCTAGAAAAAAAGTTGATACAAAGTGAAAAAAGTTCTAAAGCAACAAGATCAAAACTATTTAATTAAGTGAAAAAAGTATTTTATCTCAAAGAATACATAAGAATCTAGAGAAAATCTTGATGATTGCTATGATTTTATTCAAAGATTTTATTAACATTCGAAAAATCATTTAGCATAGCGAAGAATAACTAGAAGGCAAAAAATAATTCAACAAGAGCATTCGCAACAAAATAATTAAAAAATTTAGAAACATTTAACTTCTTTATTTCTAACAATAGACATTATGTTTTTCGTTTCATCTTCGCATTAATCTTTTTTAAAATCTTCTTATTTCGTAGCAATCAAGTTATAACGATTATTAATAAAGCTTCATCTTTAGCGATTTTAACAAAAAGATCTTCTTTATTATGATTAAAAGAAAATTAAGACATGTTTACACACGACTTGATTGCACGAACACATTTCGAACATTTTAAATAAAACGAGAAGTTTTTCATAATAATACAAAAATAATTAGAGAAAAAGCAACGTTTACAAGCAATATTTACTAATGTATTATAGCGTTCGATTTCGAATGCAATATGAAGACGACTTTGTTGTTGACAAAACATAATAAGAGATGTTTAACTTTCAAGACGAAAATCTTTAAGAAAAGAAATAATGTTACGAGTCTAAACTTGAAACAACGTGATATATTAATTACAACGCAACATGTAGTACGAAGTACGAATGTCTACATGTTCGACAACTTGACGAACGAACAATGTTCGACATGTTTAATAACGAGTTGAGCGAACAATGTTCGACATGCTCGATAGCGAACTAAGCGAACAATGCTCAACATGCTCGATAGCGAACATAGCGAACAAGAAGAATCTTCTTTAGTATATAGATCTTCTAATACGATTTTTTTATGAATCGTGTTTAATTTATTTTAAGTTTTGACTTATTGTTACGACTATTTAGTTACAAATCCTTGTTACTAAGTGATTGCTTGCATTGCCTAAAGACGTCTACAAATCTCTTCAATAGCATAACTCTCTCTAATATCTTCGTGGGAAGTACTAGCGTAACAATACATTTTAAATCGTAAGAACGAAGTTAAATGATCGAAGTAGTTCGAATTAACTTCGTTATCTAGTCGACTTGTTGTAACGAAGTTAAAAGGTCGAAGAGCAAAGACTGCTATCTATCATACGACAATTTGAAAGAATTTGTTCAGGTGCACGACCAAGTAGAGGCATCGATAGCGCAATCGAACGTTTCGCATCTCATCCATCTATCTCCAAAGTAGCTTCTTCAATCGTCGAAAACGTGCCAACGAGAATATTTGCTCGTCTGCCAAATGTAGAATCTTGATGGAAGAGTAGAAATTTTTTAGGACCTTTTGATCTAGGCTAAACTGCACATCTTGCATTTCAAGTAGATCAAGTGTAGGACTAGCGCTCGTCTCGCCATCGCGTTTGACGATCACAACACTTGGCCAAACTTGCTCGAAGGAACTCGATTCTACTTTGGCAATAGCCCAAGTTTTTAGACGATTCACGACACTTTTGAAGTTGGGGAAGTCGTCGACGAAAATGCATAGTACGTCGCTGAAGGGACAAAATATCCGCGCATGCAGAATGTCATAGACATCGTGCACGGTCGTGGCATTCGCCCACCGGACAGGGAAAGACTCGATTTCGTGGCAGGATGCGTTCGAGGCTAATATAACCGTCGCAGACGGATCACTTTCGACAAAGAGCATCGGATAATTGGAGTAGAGGCTTGTGTTATTGACTCGTAGAGTGGCAATGCCTTCATTACGCCCTTTATTGACGTGATTTGGAAAAAGCTCTCGAAGAGCTAGGTTTTTGGCTTTTCGACCTATAAACAGTAGGACAGAGGGTTGCTAAGTTGCCAGATTAGTCAGCTCCCCCACGATTCTAGCCAAGCGACCTGTATTGATCAACGCGATCTCTTTTCCACCCGCCACGTGTAGCCACTCTAGATGCTTGCAGATGGTCATGTTGATTATGCTTACAAAACGACGATTATACAACATAGAGAAATAGAGATCACGGCAGGTCTTATATGCCCCTATGGTTATCCAAAAGTTGACTCCTCTTAGGCATCCTTTTCTGGCAGTCTGCAGGACGACCTCTCATCCAGTAGTTGGACGGTTACTGGGCATGGGCACTCGATCTGAGTTCCAGATACAAATGGCAGGAAGTGACCGAGTCTTTGTCTTCGACGTGATCATGTTCACCTTACGTGATATAGTGAGGAAAAGGAGCTGTCGACCTCCCCAATTACGTTCATCCATGAGACCTGGACCATGCCTCTTAAAGCAATATATTTTGGAGGTACAGCATCGTATTTAGCGAGTAACACATCTATGAAAAAGACAAACGAGTCAAAAGTCAATCTTCGCAGCAGGTAACTAAAATCAAACAAAGGTTTTCCGTGAGCGCAACAGCGACATTGTAAACAACATTTGCCCTTCTCCTCATCCAAGTCGTCTCCCCTTTCCTTGTGCCGTGGGTACTGGCTGCAACTTGGCTGTCCCTGTGTTGGTTTCCTCGTCGCTGTTAGAGAAAGACGTTTCTGACATACTCTGTGATTGAATCTTAAATTTCCCCGATAGATTATCAAGAACGAGTTGCTTGTGCTGCAGCTCGTTGGTCGTGCGCTGTAGCTCGTTCCGCAGACTTTTCACTTCTGACTTTGTACTCTCCCATTCGTGGAAAATGGTATCAAGACCTATATTGTCTGGAAGATCAATGCCCAAATCTTCTCCGTTCGGAAGCTCAAGCTTGTTGAGAATGCCAGCCAATGTCTGAACGGTAGCCCGTTCATGCTCAAGGCATCTCTCTGTCGCTTCACAGCGGGCCGATTCGTGTTGCAGCGACTGAATCGTGAGAGCGTGCTCCCTCCTTTCCACTTCGAAAGTCGCTTGTTGGGTGTCAAGCTGTCTCTGAAGACCGGCTGCGGTTTGTTTCGACGACTCTACAAATTCGGCATACCCTCCCCGTTCATGGTTTAGAGTTCGAATACGGACCTCGTTGAGCTGGTTGACGTGACCGGCCCGGAACAATTGATCGCTCAGGATGTCGTGCTGGTTCTGAAGGATATTGACCTTCCGATGAAGATGCTGGTTTGAAAACCATTCAATACCACACGTCGTGCAGATTGATGGATCCACCTGCCACTAATGTCAGCTTCACGACTTCTGAGAGGAGCGGGAAGCCTTTACCACCCGGAACGCCTGATGTTCGGAGCTCATTGCATGGCCTTGCGATGCCATGTCTGCGATGATTGGGCTTTGTTCAAGGAAGTAGAGGTAAAGAATTGGCGGATTCCTGAGCTCTATGGTCTTTTCAATGGAAGCAGTCACGTCAAGATATACCCCGAAAGACGCAGCGTGTAATGGATGCTTCAAATCCTTTGCGGCACGTTCTGGGCCTAATGCCTACAGGGGCGAAGTCAGAACTAGTCACCCCAATTGTGATAGTGTGTTGACTAATTCTATTTTGTGGTGCTTTTAGAAGCACCAGAGGTTCAGGTCGGACTTTCAAGAGCATCGAGATTTGGATAGCGCTGGATGACTGGTAGGGATACGAAGCATGGGTGAGGCGTAGACCTAGAAATACGATTCGTGTGGGGTAAGCATTCCTGGTGGAAGGATTCTAGGTGTTAGGGCTAACGCACATAATCACACACGTGGTGCAATGTAGGATTGACGCACGTCAGGCGTCTGTAAAGTGCGGTCCGCACGGACCCTTCATGCGCTCGCAGCCAGTCGAACAAGGCTCAGCCGCAACCTCCCATTCGTTACCTCTCATCATCCAAATATTGCTGCTTCGGACAAGCTGATAAGAAAGCCGACCTCAATGAAGCAGTCCCCCATAATTTTTCTTTTCGTTTCTCGAGATGGCTTTCATCAAGCAAGAACCTTTGTCTGAAGAGCAGTGGGATCAATTCATCAAGAACTTTGAAAACGAACCCGACGCATACTTTCCCAGCTACGAGAACACCACATTGGATCAAGACGAGTCGTCCGCAAACAACACAGCTAACCCGAGCTTTGGCGAAGTGACCGGCCAAGCGGCAGAGAATGTGAAAAGCGGACCAGTTGATCCAAATGTGGATTGGACAATCATGAATCCAGCCAACCAGGCGTTTGAGATACCGGGAGATAATGTACCTGATATAAATCTTGATCCCGGCCAAATATCGTTAAGACTCGATGAAATTAAAGCACTGTATGGGCACTGTATCTCCTTTAGATGATAATTGCTTACAATATGACAGGCTAGAAGAAAATTCAAGGTATATCGAGTCCAAAAATCTACAGAAAAACGAAAGTTGATCTTCGCGAAAGACAGATTAACGGCCTTCGCCAGCACCTGGCTGCACTTCATCCATTCTTCCAGGGGATGAGAGCGACCTTGAAGGTGTTAACACAACACGTCAACCCCCAATGGGAGGTCAAGACGCCCACCACCCCGGTCAACATGCAACACGGCAAAAGCTTCGATCGTGGCTGAATGCAGCGCCTGCGTTGGAATACACAGTTGATGTGATCAAGTTTGGCAGTGGCAAGGCTGGGCGGGAAATCAAATCGTGTTTGGTCTAGGGTGCTTTTTCACTGCATGATTATTGATAACTGTCTTTTCACAACTTTGCATTCTAGGAAGATATCTCTTTCGTGAACCTAAGGGGTCCTGGCGATCTTGTTGCTGGGAGGAAGCGAGCATCTTCAAAGCTTGGTGGCGTTAACGTAGTGCACATATAGCACATCTGCAAAGCGGTAAATGCGTTTATCGTCGCAACACAAAAATAGCATCTGCAACCATTACGTTCTCCATGCAATCGCGTCATGCTAAACCCCGAGCCATTGAAATACATGAACAATTTCTCTACCTCCACAGGTTCATCGTGAGAGCGCAATTCCTTCTCTTGTCTATTAATAGAGCTGTTTCATGATTCTCGAAGGTGATCACTCTACCTCCCCAACCAACTCTCTGTTAGCGTGAGTATGCGATTCCAAGTCATGCGCGAATCTGTGTTGTCACAAAACAGTGTCTCTATCGCTTCGGCACAAACACATAGAGTCAGTCTCGAGTGCTTTGAGGAGAATGTGGCTTCAGAGCGATTTGGGGAATCAGTATCTGCATGAATAATGATTTGCGACGGACCAACAAATTTGCATACAGAGGAAAATTCGTCCACCAATTTCCACGAGGGAGGATACTCGACGAAAGTCATTTCATTTATGCCCAAATCACAAAAGTAGTATACAATGATTGCTCTCATTCAAATTTCGCTAGGAATCTGAGAGAAACGTGCTCCATGCCAATCTATTCCTTATACATCACGCCTAGCTATAACCACATGAGGTGCCTTCATCCCAAGTTTGCGATCAGCTTGACACCTCAAACGTCTTCGGGTCTTGATTGTAAGGTGGAGGAGTCGCCTTCGGTACGCTAGACTTATCATCATTGCGAGACGTTTCAGAGTCGTTCGGAGTCCATCCTAGTAGGAAGGGAGCGTGCTCGTGTAGTAGAGCACGAAACCTTGCTCGCCGAACCTCCTTTGCTGCTTGGCGAGGATTCTGTGGGATGGAATCGTCGTGAAGCGTGTTCTGCGGACGTGTGAAGAATTTCGGAAATACGATGATGCACATCATCGTGAAACTTTGCAGTGAGACGTATTAGGTCAGGAATACAGGATCTGGTTTTTCTGTAGAACAAGGACTTTGAATTTCAGTCAGCACGGTCGCTTCACTGTCCATACGAGATAAAATACCTTTTTTTCTCTGAGGCTCAAGTATCTGTATAGCTAGACTTTGAGAATTCAGCACTCTTTAAATGCTGTTGAATCCATATCGGCCTCTGACTTACGCCTTGGGCACCTCAACATATGGCTCTCCCCTCAGATTCTAACCTCCAACTAAGCTTGCGCCGGCCAGTCAACCTGTGAAGACCTCAAATTCTGGCACCCCTTCCCTCCTGTTTTAGCCACTGTTGAATTTTTGGCTGACAGTTCAAGTTCTGGACTGGGAGCGTCCATTTTTTGCGCGCAAGGCTTTGCATGATTCCTGGCAGATGAACAAATTCGGCTGTTTCAGAAACATTTTTGGATATGACGTTTTCTTATCGTTCGTTGGACCAAACATAACTTCGAGACCTAATCACAGACTTGCATTATATTCGACCAATTTTAGAAGATGCTTCTCAAGACCGTTCGACACAGACACATTCCCGCCATGTCCGCATTCCGGCGTCAAATTCACTCTCTCCTGCGCAAAGACCAGACTACAGCCAAGTGGCATTCCATCTTGACAGACTCATCATCAGCAGAACTGCTGCGCCAAGAAGATAAAAATGTCGCACAGTTACAAAACATGTTACAGGAACTATCTGTTTCTGGACGTGAGATCTTCTCCTTCGTTATCACCTTGCTCACGACGAAGATATGTATTGCCGAAAACGATGAGATTCTCTTCTCTTATATTCGGACTGCCCTAGAAGTTTTCATTCTTTACTCTCTCACAACCTCTGACTTCGCCTGAATGTGTGACAGCCGCGCTGCATACATAGTACGACAGACTAACTCATGTCAGAGCTTACATTTTCTTCCGCCAAAGTCCTCTCCTTTCTGGACCCTTGTCCAGACAAAGATTGTCTCCGATTAGTCGCGCTGTTTGAGATCATGTCACGCCGCGAACGCTGTCGTGCCAAGATCATCAGAAGTATTGTCGGGTTGGCCAATGCTATGTCGCCAGATTCTCCATTCATGACGTATAACCATGAAAGTCACCTTCACCAGCTTAACGCCGTTGCTTTTCTGAACGACATTAGACCGACGAGCCATTATTGGGTTGGGATGGCTTACTGCCTTGCTACAGAACAGGTCGTGGGCGATGCCCCTCCAAGATACACTGTCGAATGTGGCTCATAGAGTTCTCGAAGTCGCTTTCAGATAATCTGTTGTACTTCCAATTCAATGTCACATTTCTGTTGAAATTGTCACTAAAATGTGCCCCTTCCTGTATCGCCTCATGCTTTTGGGTCGATGATGCCCGACTCGCGTTGAACGATGTAGTGAATGGCGACGACAACGTTGCGTAAAGTAAATGACGAGCTGTCGGATTTAATTCTTTATCATAGATAGAATTAATATAAAGATGTTGGGCTTGTATCTATTCTATGTGCATATGATGTAGTTGCGCAAATGCGTCGCATATACAGTCTAGCGTCCTGCTAGTATTGTGGAAGGCTGCGACCTAGTAACTAAGAAATTTGCTTCATGGTCTTTTATGATCGGTTGATACCCATTACGCTGCTCAACCTTCGACTCCTAAGATATGCCCGAATGCTGAAGCCGTTCTAGCAAGTCTGCAATGTCGTCTTTTAGAATCTCAAGATGATCGTCTAACTTAGAAACAGTCTTCTTTAAATCTGGTCGCAGTTTCTGCAGGGCTTTGATGAAGGATTCACGTTCCCTAGATTTCATCTTCACGAATCTGCACCAATATCAATAGGAAGTCTTCGTAAAAGGGACTAATAAGTTCTTACTATTCATTGTAGATCGCGCATCCTTCTTTGGTACGCTGCCCCCCTAGGATGAGTAATAGGATGACAGCACCAAATGCATTATACAAATAGACTTATATCTGATCGTCACGCCATCATCTTCGATACTTGCAATACTGTAATTCTCGCTCCTTCGCTAGGCTTGACTCTTGGAGCTTAGGATGAACTTCTCTAACGAATTTTGCGAATGCCTTTGTCGATGCTTTTTTTCCTTTATCGTCGGCTTCAATTTTGAATGTACTTTGCTCAGGCGACGCACGTTCCCTTTCGATTTCAACATCTTGCAAATTCTTCATTGTAAAAATCCATTTGCCAATACGTAAAAGAATCTTATCCTTGAACGACCTAACCTGAGTCCCCTCGATAAGTTGACAAATGACCCTAGTCGTTGAATCGGTTTTCGATGTTCCAAGCTTGATGTGGCTTTGCTCTTGGGCGATTGCTTCATTCCAAGCTGTCATTACTTCCTTACACCCGATTGCCTCGATCATTCGAAGCAATTCTTCCGCTCGTTCCAAGTGTTCCGGCCCAAGTTGTTCGTACTTCGAGTTAATAGCGACGAGGTGATCCCGCTCCTTAAGCCAAGCATCTTGAGGGCCTAAATGCGATGAAGGCTCCCAGTTTAACCTTCGACTCTTCTTGGGTTCTTCTTGGTTTTGACCAGACTCATCACCTGAAATGTCTTCAGATACACGACGCTTTTTAATCCTAAGCTTCTTGTTTGGTGGCAGGATCATATCTACTATCTGCCGTTCACTCCTCTCGCGACGTTCTAAATCGACTAGGCGCTCAAGGTAACGATATCGGAGTAGAACATCGTCTATCTGCTCCTCTAATGTGTCTCGGTTTGAGGCGAGGCAATCTGCATTGTACACCATGTATATCCCACAGTCAGAATCGTTTTCTTGCTGTCGAGATGGCTGCAAACCTTTAGTGGCCATAAAGAAAAACACGGAAGAAATGGAAATCCTCACTTACCCCATTGACTGCGGTAAAACCCCGATTTTGGTTCTCCCATCCTGCCATGGCGTGGATCAATCGCTCTTTGATGGCCAATACCACCTCTGAATTTGATATGTCTCCAGCAAGAGAGTCATACTGTCGGATGATGGCACGTTTGAGGTCCACATTAAACAGCGTCCAGTGGCTTTGAAAGCAGCATGGAAGGATGATGCGATCGTGGTCGCGACTCAATAGCCATCGCACCTTCAGGTTGGATTGCTGATTGCTGCTCTTAAATGATGCATAGGAGCTGTGTAATACCAAAGTCGTTTTGGGCCAATTGAATGAGAATAATAACGGCATCAGGTTGAAATTAGTGAGCCATTCTCCCTGTTGGAAACGGGAGAAGAAATAACTGATTTCATCCGGGTTGACGGTCTCCGAGCGTTCATCGCCGTTAACAACGAAGGTTTTTCCGCGATATTGATATTCACAGCGTTGGATCTCTTGCTTCAGCTTGTCCCGGGTTGGAATTCCAACATCCGTCCTAGTGGTCTCGGCATCAGTTGTCGTGGTAGAGCTTTCACAAGAAACAGCAGTCACATCGGACTGGCTATCAGGTGCTGGTGGTCGACCAACGATAATGGTTTCCTGTTCAGAGACGGAAGGTTTCTGGGATATTTCTGACATAAGCACTTCTGACTCCAAGTGTGAGCTTAATGTTAAAGACGATAGGTCGTCCACTGATACTGCCTCGCGTGACCTTGTGGTCATGTTTGGGGAATTCTGGAGTGAGACATTAGTGGCCCCATGGTTGAACTGCAGCTGCTTGTGTTTCTTCTTTTGACGCTGCTGTTCCTGCCGGGCTTGCTCTTTGAGTTTCATTGTCACATTTTCCAGGCTGTCAAGGAGTATGACATAGTTTCCCTTTGAATTCGACTTCGAGTATGCGGAGAGAAGCTCCACTATCTCGCTCAATGCCTATATACGAGTCAGCTTGAGGATTACCCAGACTGCATAGCGTACCAGAGATGGATCTTTCGACACCTGACCCATTTGTGTCATCATCAAACGGAGGTTGATCTCACGAAAAGGGGTACAGGAACACGTGATTGATAATGCGCGCGCGCATTATCAGTCACGTGATATAGGTTCCGTACTGTGCAAGACAGAATTTCTTTGAATCTGGCCATCAAATGATGAATCTATGCCGACGGGTCCATAACTCCCTTGCCTGTCCCTGAATTTGTCTCTGTGGGTGTATGGATTCCCTAGATCAGATATCAAAGCATGTACTTTGAGAGTTGT
>JAABUZ0100003248.1_pt1 | contig 24622 bp, 19 predicted proteins | sample 5562091 | NCBI WGS metagenome assembly JAABUZ01 (sample SAMN12813069, study PRJNA571459) | rock metagenome | isolation source: Antarctica rocks | place: Antarctica: Victoria Land, Linnaeus Terrace sud | collected 2015-12-21 | reverse complement strand
CTAAGGAAGACGACGGCGAACCAACGCGCGACCTCGCCGCCCACCGCCAAGCGCTGCGGCCGATGACGGCCGTAGGCGTCTTCGCCGACCTTCTGCACGTGTTCGGACAACTGGCACAGCCTCACATTACTAACCATGCTAACTGACGAATATGCAAGACGCAGAACGAAAGCGGGCCGAATTTGGCATCAGTCGAGCCGCCGAACCTGACGGACGGGTTCAATCTCGTCGTCGATGCGCTGCAATTGGACGGCCTATCAACCATCTACTACGGCGTCGTTGGAATTCCGGTGACGGACTTGGCGCGCATCGCTCAGGCAAAGGGATGCGGTACATCGGCTTCCGTCACAAGCAGGCCGCCGGACATGCCGCCGCCGGGGCTGGGTTACTCACGCGACGTCCCGGCATCTGCCTGACCGTTTCGGCTCCGGGATTTCTCAACGGGCTCGTCGCTTCGGCGGAACATGCTCAAGATAACGACGAGTCGTCGATGGCTTACGATACAAGGCTTCGATGCCCATGCGGCGCATGAGCGCCGCGATGTGACGCCGCCCAACGGCGAAACCGCGACGACGCAGCATGTCAAGAGCGCCGACTTTCTTGCGCTCGTAGTAAATCGAACCGCGGGAAATGCTTACGAGATCCGCTTAACGTGTAAACGGCGGCTCGCGAGGTCGATCGATCATCGCTTTGCGCCCGAGTCGCCGATGCGATCGAGCGCGTCGGCAAAGACGTCGATCTTCAACGCCTGCTGGCCAATCTCGCATGTAGCGATGTATAATCGGGATCGGCTTCGGGAGCTTTCGCGCCGTCGAATGCCGACGCGGCAAGCGCACCGGCCATGGGCTTGCGGGCAACAGCGGCGCGGCCCCGGACATCGGGACGAAGTCGATGCCGGCGCGAGCGATGACGGCATCGCCTTGCCGCTCCGGCGCCGCGCTGCTCGGCGCGCGCGTCGGCGACGACGTGATGCGGGAGCGCCCGATCGGACTGCTCTCACTCACCGTCGTCGCGATCGACGCCGGCCGGATTAGTTCTTCGAAAGCGTGGAAGTATCGATGACGAATCGATACCGGACGTCGCTCTTCATCACGCGCTTATACGCATCGTTGACGTCCTGGACCGCGATGACCTCAACGTCGGGCGTTACGCCGTGCTCAGCGCAGAAGTCGAGCATCTCCTGGGTCTCGGCGATGCTGCCGATCATCGAGCCCGCGAGCGAACGGCGACCGGTAACGAGCGAGAATGCGACGATGGACACCTCCTCTTCGGGAATGCCGACGACGACCATCGTCCCGTCGGGCTTGAGCAACGCGAGGAGCGCGTCCCAGTCCATCTTCGCCGAGACGGTGTTGATGATGAGGTCGTATGTATTCTTGAGCTTCTCGAACGTCGAGGGATCGCTCGTCGCGTAGAAATGATCGGCGCCCATCTTGATGCCGTCGTCTTTCTTCGAGAGCGTCTGACTGAGCACGCTCACCTCGGCGCCCATCGCGTGCGCGATCTTCACGCCCATGTGACCGAGCCCGCCGAGGCCGACGATCGCGATCTTCTTCCCCGGGCCCGCGCCCCAGTGACGGAGCGGCGAGTACAACGTAATGCCCGCGCACATCATCGGGGCGGCTTTATCGAGCGGGATCGACTCGGGCACGCGCATGATGAAGTTCTCGTTGACGACGATCTTCTCAGAGTAGCCGCCCATCGTCGGCGTCTTGCCATCGCGTTCCATGCCGTTGTACGTCATGACCGCGTTCGGGAGATACTGTTCGATGTCTGCGACGTTCGGCGGCGAGCCCGGGAGCGAGCGCTGCGAGTCGACGAAACACCCTATGCCGACGTGGTCGCCGACTTTGAACTTCGTGACGTCCTTGCCCACGCTCGCCACGACGCCAGCGATCTCGTGACCGGGCACCATCGGGAACTGCGAGCCGCCCCATTCGTCGCCGACCTGATGCAAGTCGGAATGGCAGATGCCGCAGAACTTGATGTCGATCTCGACATCCGCCGGGCCGGGCGCCCGGCGTTCGATCGTGGTCGGTCCGAGCGGCGCTTTCGCTGCCTTCGCGGAGTAGGCGTTGACGGTTGACACGTGAGGATTGGCCTTTCGGTGCGATCAGATCTACGATCTTGATCGGGGGATTGCGGACGCGGATCCCGGGAGCGTGACGTACCACGCTCGCGATTGCGAGAGCGACGCCGGTGAAGCCGATCTCGCCGATGCCGTGCGCCGAGCGATTGATCGAGAGATCGGGATCGTTGAGAAACGTGATGTCGAGCTCGGGCGGCGCATCGGCGTGCGTCGTGCCGAGATATCTCACCGAGGTTCGCACCGAGCGGCTTACCGCTGCGGCGATCGTATTCGTCTGCACGCAAAATGTGCCTCGCGGCACCGCGCCTATCGATCAGCGTACCCACAGTCACACGAAGACTATTTCGACTCGACGCGCGAAGGCAGGGGCATGCCGTTCCCGACCGATATCGAGATCGCCCAAGCGGCGACGCTCCTTCCGCCAACTGAGATCGCCGCGCAGATGGGGATCCCCACCGACCTGCTCGAGCCGTACGGCCGCAGCGTCGCGAAGATCGACCTCGCGGCGATCGAGGCCCTAAAGGACCGGCCGCTCGCGAAGTACGTCGTGGTATCGGCGATCACGCCGACGCCGCTCGGTGAGGGCAAGACGACGACGACCGTCGGCCTCGGCCAGGCGATGAAGCACGTCGGAAAACGCGCGACGATCGCGCTTCGCCAGCCGTCGATGGGCCCGACCTTCGGGATCAAGGGCGGCGCGGCGGGCGGCGGCTACAGTCAGGTCGTCCCGATGGAGACGCTCAACCTCCATCTCACGGGCGACTTCCACGCGGTCACGGCGGCGCACAACTTGCTCGCCGCGATGGTCGACAACCTGCTCTTCGCCGGCGGCGACGTCGCCGGCAAGCACCTACGGCCGGGCGACGTCACCTGGCGGCGCGTCATGGACGTCAACGACCGGGCGCTGCGCAACATCATCGTCGGGCTCGGCGGCACGGCCGACGGCGTGCCGCGCCAGACGGGCTTCGACATCACGGCGGCCTCGGAGGTCATGGCAATCCTCGCGCTCGCGAACTCGCTCGACGACCTGCGCGCGCGGCTCGAGCGGATGGTCGTCGGCTACACCGCGAAGAAAGAGCCCGTCAGCGCGAAGGAAGTCGGGATCGCGGGCGCGATGGCGGTCATCCTGCGCGAGGCGATCAAGCCGAACCTCATGCAGACGCTCGAGAACACGCCCGTGCTCGTGCACGCCGGCCCGTTCGGCAACATCGCACACGGCAACTCGTCCGTCATCGCGGATCTCATCGGGATCCGCACGGGCGACTATCTCATCACCGAAGCCGGCTTTGGTGCCGACATGGGCGCGGAGCGCTTCTTCAACATCAAGTGCCGCGCGTCGGGACTGAAGCCCGATGCGGGCGTCGTCGTTGCGACGGTGCGCGCGCTCAAGCTGCACGCGGGCACGCATCGCGTCGTCGCGGGAAAGCCGCTGCCGGAGGCGCTGCTGCGCGAGAATCCGGACGAGGTGCGCGTCGGCGGCGCGAACCTGCGCAAGCAGATCGAGAACATGCGCATCCACGGCGTCGCGCCCGTCGTCGCGATCAACGCGTTTCCGGGCGACCACCCATCGGAGCACGCGGCGATCCGCGAGATCGCCGAGGCGGCCGGCGCGCGCGTCGCCGTCGCCACGCATTTCACCGACGGCGGCAAGGGTGCGATCGACCTCGCGAACGCCGTGATCGAGGCGTGCGAGGAGCCCTCCAAGTTCCACCTGCTGTATCCGAGCGCGATGCCGCTGCGCGAGAAGATCGCGACGATCGCGACCGAGATCTACGGCGCGAAGGACGTGAGCTACACGCCGGGCGCGAGCGCGTCGCTCGACACCTTCGAGAAGGCGGGCTTCGGCGATCTCGCCGTGTGCATCGCCAAAACCCATCTCTCGATCTCGAGCGACCCGAAGCTCACGGGCGCTCCCACCGGCTGGACCCTTCCCGTGCGCGAGGTCCGCGCGTCGGTCGGCGCGGGCTTCATCTATCCGATCTGCGGCGAGATGCGCACCATGCCGGGTCTCGGCGCGAGCCCCGCGGCGCTACGCATCGATCTCGACGACGACGGCGAAATCGTCGGCCTTTCGTAGGGCGCCGGTTGGCGCCATCGCCGCCGCCATTGCGGTTGTCCCCCCGCGAACGAGAACGCTGAATCCGAGGCCATCGCGCGTTGGTCAAAAGACGGCTGCCGGTCAATGTGGCCGGCGGCAAGCAGCGTTCTGTCGCGCGTTCAAGCCACGCCGCTCGAGGAGCGCTTCGAGGAATCGGGCACGTTGCTCGAGATTTCGGCGATCTCTCGGTACGCGAACGAGGCGTCGATCCGCGATGCCGCCTCACGACGCTTCACGAGCGCATCGATCGATACGGTCGATGCCTCCGCAAGTCGGACGACGATAGAAGAACATGCGTCGATCCGTTTCTTGAGCTCAATTCGCTGCTGCCGCAACGTCCGGATCGTGAGCCCGGGACTTCAAGTGCGCTCATAAATGATGTCCGTTTCACAACGAAACCAGAAACTGGAGAACTTGCGCCTTCTTTCCGAAAAGTTCGATAAACAATATCAAGTAATGAAGGCTACATAGAGAGTAGACTGACCGCAAGTCTGCTACAGTGAGCGACTTAGGTGACAATCATTTGATTTGGACAAGCGCGCGTCACAACTCGATCGTCTTTGAGTACTGAATACCGAATCGGTAAGATCAGCTTCAGCGACACAATGGCTTACGTTGTCGTTCAAAGTACGTGAAAATTCATTCGGTGTGGTAGCGCACTTGGTTGACGTGACGCATGGCATCGAAAGACGTTCTGCCGATAGAGTGCCTACGGCGACTTGACCGCGCACCTTTCCGGAGCCGATACCATGCGGATCGCACGAACAGAGTGCATCGCGAAAAGCGGCATTTCGACATGGTTCCGGTCGTGGGCCGGTACCCGATGACGACTCGCTCACACGTGACTCAAACGTGTATCGATGCTTGGCTCGGCGGCCGGAGGCATAACCGCCGCGGCCGCATTGCGGCATATTGGGCATGCATCGCACTCGTCGCGATGACGCTGTTCGCCATTCCGCTCGGTACCTCGCCCGGGCCGGTGTATCGGCCATTCATCTCGATCGCCGCGACGGTATGGCCCCTTGCCGACCTCATGACGGCAATGCTTTTGATCTCGCAATTCAGGGTGAACGGGAGGCGGTTCCTCACGTTCTCGCGTCGGCAGACCTCATAAACGGCCTTACGACGTGGCCTACATCGTCGTGTTCCCGGGCCTCAACGGCTCACCGATCACGAGCATTGCCAATCAGCAACTTTCGGCCTGGTTTTGGGCAATCTGGCATGCGACCTTCCCGCTCTTGGTCATCGTCACGACCGTTCTCGATCCCGATCTATGCGAGCGCGCGAATACAAATCAGGCCATCGCTCGCACGCTTGGGACCGCCGTCATGCTCTCGATCACTTTTACCGTCGTGAACGTAGGCGCTCTGCGCGAACGCAACTGCTCGCTCAGCGGCTCGTCTTGGAAGTATTTCGGTCCTTGATCGCCTACGCGAGCTACCATCGACGCGTCGTTACGGTCTCGGCAGGCGTCGCGCATATTGCCGGCTCGCCATGCCCGGCGGCAACCGAATTCTTCGAGCTCGCCGACGCCGCCCTCGACGAAGCCAAGCGGCTCGGACGCAACATGTTCGTCACACATGAGACGCCGCTTGCCGAAGATAGCAAGTGTGGCGGAACGGAGCGACCCGAGCGGATCGTCCGACGATACGCCATGGAACGAGCATGAGCGCCAAGCAACGGCGGTCGTACCATACGTGCGCCGCATCTCCCCAAACCCGACTCCTCTAGAGACAGCCAAGGAAACTACCGCATGAAGACCACAGCCGACTTCGACGCGGAGCGCTCCGCCTCACCACCATCGATCGTCGAAACAGCACACGAGATCGAACTCGAGCGCCTCGCGACGCTTCGACGGCTCGAGATCCTCGACTCCGGTACCGACCCGCAATTCGACGTCATCACCGAACTCATGGCCGGCATCTGTGGTGCCGGCATGGCCATCGTCTCGCTCGTAGACGAGAATCGCCAATGGTTCAAGTCGCACTATGGCTTGGACTTGGTGGAAACCGAGCGATCCATTTCGTTTTGCAGCGTCGCGATCGAACGGCCGTATGAAATGCTCGTCGTCGAAGACGCTCAGCTCGACGAACGGTTCCGCGATTATGCAAACGTCAAATCAACGCCGGGAATTCGTTTCTATGCGGGTGTGCCGCTCATTTCGTCGGGCTTCGCGATCGGGACCCTGTGCATTGCCGACACGGTTCCGAAGCGACTCGTGCAGAGCCAGCTCGACATGCTGCGCGTCGGAGCAAAGGCGGTGGTTTCGCTCATCGAACAGCGCGCGACGATCGCCGACCTCGAACGCGCCGCTCTCCAGCGGGCGCGCGTCGAAGCGGAGTTACGCGAACAGATAAAAGCGCGCGCTCGCATTGAGCGACGGCTGCAATTCAGCGCGACTCACGATCGGCTCACGAGATTGCCCAATCGCGAGGAGTTCAAGCGCAGGCTCGACGACCTGGTGACCGCGGGTGAGGACGACGACGGTCCGCGCGGCTTCACCGTCGGTGTGATCGATATCAATCAATTCCAACTCATCAACGACACGTTCGGACGAGGGAGCGGCGACCTCGTGCTCATCGAAGTCGGCCGCCGAATCGCCGAGTCGGTGAATGAGGGCGACCTCGTGGCGCGTACCTCGGGCGACCGATTCCTCGTGGTCCTTAAAAACTGCCGAGACGATGCGGAGGCCGCCGCGGCCGGCGCCCGGATTTCCGACTGCATCGCCCGTCCCATCGATATCGGCACGACCGACGTCTACGCTACGGCGAGCGTGGGCTTTGCCTCGACGGTGGCGCGAGCCGTCGCTGCCGACGAGCTCATCTCGCAAGCCGACTTCGCGATGATCGAAGCGAAGCACCATGGCCGCAGCGTTACGCGCGTCTTCGACGAGCGGCTCGGGCAGCGGTTCGCCTCGAACATGGAGATGCAAACCGCCCTCAACGGCGGGCTCAAGCTCAATGAGTTCAAGCTCGTCTACCAGCCGATCATCTCGCTCGCAGAAGGTCGAGTCGATGGATTCGAAGCGCTGATGCGCTGGAATCGTCCCGGCTCCGGCCCGCAATCGCCGGACGACTTCATTGCGGCGGCAGAGCGGAACGGCATGATCGTTCCGCTCGGGCGGTGGGCGTTACGCGAGGCTTGTTCAGCCCTGCGCCGGTGGCAAACGGAGATCGGGATAACACCGAGCCCGTCGATGAGCGTCAACGTGTCGGCGAGTCAGCTCCGCTCGCGCGACTTCGGCGCGACCGTCGAACGCCTCGTGCTCGAAACCGGCATCAACCCGCGAAGCCTCACGCTGGAGATCACCGAGACCGCCGTGATGGAGAACCTGTCGCTCGCGATCGAGACCCTGCATGGGCTGCGACGGCTCGGCATTCGCATCGATCTCGACGACTTCGGAACCGGGTACTCCTCGCTGACCCGGCTCCGCGATCTCCCGATCGACCGATTGAAGATCGATCGGAATTTTATCAGCGGCGGCCCGGGTTCGCGACTCGGCGATGAGCGGCTCGTTCGGATGATCATCAGCCTCGCGCATGAGCTCGGTCTCGAAGTCGTAGCCGAGGGCGTCGAAACCCAATTGCAGCGGGCGGCGCTGACCGCGCTCGGCTGTGGCGCCGTGCAGGGCTATCTCTTCAGCCCCGGCGTCGACGAAGCGCTCGCGCGAGAGATGATCGGACGGACCGTCGAGGATTTCGATCGCATCGCGACGTCCAGAGCGTCCTCGAAGAAGATCGCATGAACGATTCAACGACATCGAGCCGGGGCGCCAACGCGGCGGCGGCTCGATCCAACGGCGGTTCGCTCGATCTCCGCTCGAGACTGCCGCGAGCAAGGGGCTTGCGTTAGCGCTCTCGGCTTGGGCGCACGCCTGGAGAGCGGAGTGCGCCACGGAGCCGTCGCGGCGCGAGGCTGCCCAAGCGGCTCGGGAACATGCGCGTGCACGGTGTCGCGCGCGGCCTTGCGATCTACGCGTTTCCGGGCGACACCCCTCGGAGCACGCGGCGATCGCAAGATCGCCGAGGCGGCTACTGGTTGACCGAGAGGAGCGGCGCGAGGGCGTTGTTCGGGATGAACGCGGCGATCTGCGCCGCGGGCGTTCCGCCGACGCCCGAGCGCGGCCAGAGATTCCACGTGTAGTTCGCGGCAGTGATCCCGGCCGTCGTCGGCGGGACGGCGGAGATCGGAATCGTGATCTCGATCGTATCGGGCGCCGTGAGATTCGCGGCGACCGGCGTCGGCGGGGACTTGTCGAGGCGATTCACGATCGCGCTCGTCGCGCCGGTCGACGCAACCGTCGCGACGACGACCGCATCGAACTTCACGTTCGGCTCGTCCGGGAACGGTGCCGTGGTCGCCGAGCCGCGCTGGATGCCCCAGACGTAGTAATTATTGTCGCCCGAGAGGATCGGACCGGCCATTCGCGCGTCGAACACGATCTGCTGCGACCCGGAGAAGTAGCGACCGCCGGCTTGCAGTGGATCGAGCGCGCTGCGTGTCGGGCCGGTCGCATCGACATAGAACGTGCCGGCGGCTTGGCTGATCTGGAAAACGCTCTGCTGCGGTGCGAGCGATACGGAATTGCCGCCGCTACAGGCGGGGGCGAATAGGACGACGGCAGCGATCGGCAAGCATGCGCGCATGAGGCGAGGGACTCGACCGTCGTCACGGGTGGTTCCTGCCATTCCTCCCAGGGTCACCGGCGGCGCGAGGCCGTCCGCGGCGCGGATGCTCGGCGCGCGGCGCGAACGGATCACGCGTGCCGACGCTGACCCCCCGCCTGACCACCATCTTCGCGATCGCCTGCGGGCTCGCCGTCGCGAACATTTACTACGTCCAGCCGCTACTCGCGACGATCGATCGGGATTTCGGGGTCGGCGCGGGCGCCGGCAGCATCGTCGTGACGCTAACGCAGCTCGGCTACGCGCTCGGTCTCGTCGCGATCGTCCCGCTCGCCGACCTCATCGAGAATCGCACGCTCGTCGTGCGCGTCCTCATGGGAACGACCGTCGCCCTCGTCGCGATCGCGCTCGCGCCGACGTACGCGGCATTCCTCGCCGCGGCGATCGTCGTCGGCATCACGTCGGTTGCGGCACAAATCCTCGTCCCGTTCGCGGCGCACCTCGCGCCGGATGCGACACGCGGCCGCGTCGTCGGTCGCGTGATGAGCGGGCTGCTCGTCGGCGTGCTCCTCTCACGCGCGTTCGCCGGCGTCGTCGGCGGCGCGGTCGGCTGGCGCGCCGTCTACTTTGTGGCCGCCGTCGGGATCGCGGCGATCGCGATCGTGCTCGCACGTGCGCTGCCGCGGCGCGCGCCGACCTACGGCGGCTCGTACGGCGCGCTGCTGCGATCGCTCGTCACGATCTATCGCCGCGAGCCCGTGCTTCGCCGGCGCGCGCTCTACCAGTCGCTCATGTTCGCTTCGTTCAGCGCGTTCTGGACGAGTATCACGTTCCTGCTCGCGTCGCCGCGCTACGGCTTCTCGGCGACGCAGATCGGCATCTTCGCGCTCGCGGGCGCGACGGGCGCGCTCGTCGCGCCGCTCGGGGGCCGGCTCGGCGACGCGGGCCACTCGCGGATCGGCACGGCAGTGGCGCTCGCGATCGGCGCGGCCGGTTTCGCGCTCACGCTCGTCCCCTCGCTCTGGACGCTGGTGCTCGCGGCGCTCGCGCTCGACGCGGCGACGCAAGGCACGCTCGTGCTCGGACAGCGCGCGATTTACGCGCTCGCGCCGGCCGAGCGCGGCCGGCTCAACACGCTCTTCATCGCCACGTTCTTCGTCGGCGGCGCGGCCGGCTCGGCGGCGAGCGGCCTCGCCTACGAGCGTTTCGGCTGGGACGGGGTCGTCGCGCTTGGGGCCACGCTGCCGCTGCTCGCGCTCGGCTGGTGGCTCACGGAGTCGCGAGCGGCCGCCTCGATCGCCTCGGAGCGCATCGCCGGCTGACCCGCGGCAAGCGAGCCATCGGGGATCAATCTTCTGGATCGTGCAAACGATCGGCTCGCAAAGGCTCGCGATTCGCCGAAAGGAGTGACGATATGAGGTCGCCCGAGCAACGCAGCGATCGACGGCCCTACGAGGCATCGACGTCCTCGCCGTCGTGCTCGCTCATGCATCGTCCGGTCCGTTGCACGCGATTGCCGCGTGTGGCGACCGGGGCGTCGATCTCTTCTTCGTGATCTCGGGCTTCTGCCTGGCCTATCCCGCGCTCGCCGGCCGCACCGCAGGCAGCCCGCTGCCTGCGCTCAATGTTGCAGCGTATCTTCGATTCATGCGCCGCCGCCTGAGCTCATCGCGCCGCCATATTACGTTGCAATTGTCGCGCTCCTCGTCTTCGCTTCGTCGCATCACGGCATGACGGCGACGGCGTCGGCACTGCTCGGAGACGCCGGGCTCGATGCTGCGTTCGTTCCGCCCGCGAGGCCGTTGCAACGGATCGTTCTGAACGATCGGGATCGAGATGCGATGGTACGTGCTCTGTCCGCTACTCATCGCGCTCATAGAACGGAGCCGGATTTACCTTCGGCTTGATCGCACTCGGCTGCTACGCGCTGTACGCTTCTCCATACGCCAGAGCCGACGAGGGAACGCTGCCGACGTTCATCCTGGGCATTGTAACCGCCGAGCTCGCCGCCACTCGCAGCCGGCACGCGGAATGGCTCTCGATGGTGACCTCACCGCTCATTGCAACGGCACGCATCTGGCAAGCGCGTGTGGCCGTCATCGATCATGGCAATCCACTTTGGGCCGTAGCCGCATTTCTAGTCGTGGTCAACGCGACGTGCGGACCACTCGCTCGCGGCTTCTCGTCGCGCCCCCGACCGCAGTCCGCGAGCGTCGACGGCGACGTCGCAATCTCCGAGCTCATCCGGCTCGGCCTCGTCGAGACGGTCTGGAGCGACGGCGGCGCGGCGTACCGCGCCGGGCGTAAGCTCCGCCTCGGGCGCTTGCATGGCGCCGAACTCCTTGCGATCGGCCGGCGATCGATGTCCTCGAGGGCGAGCAGCGCGATTCGCACGGCGAGGATGGCAGGCGAGTGAGGGCGTGACGGCACGGTCGTCAGCTCGCCGGGGTGCAAGGAGCAGACGTAGCTGAACCCGACCGCCAACGCTAAGAATGGACCAGCGTCGAACGTGTGTCCGATAAAGAGCGAGAGCCGCCCTCGCCTCGGAGCATTGCCCTATTGAGCGGCGTACGTCGCGTCGAGCGGCGAGGCAGACGCTGTGGTCGCAGGTTCGAGCCGTACCTGGGTCGCGACAACGGTACGTATCGCACGTCAGCCGCCGATATGTGAGTTAGGACGTATTCTCGTAAAATCGATCAGAAAACGAGATGGAAAAAGGATTCCTTCCCTAAAACGACTTTGCGTCGATCACCCTAATTGTAGGGCTTGACGACGTTTCAGTGAGGCCAAGTCTCACAAAAGGGGCCGACACTACGATGAACGCACTCCTGGCACTCCTCTTAACCGCACTTTCGAATCACGGTGCCGTCTCCGGCTCGAACCATGGTGCCGTTTCTGGCTCAAACTATGGTGCCGTCTCCGGCTCGAACCATGGTGCCGTCTCCGGCTCAAACCATGGTGCCGTCTCCGGCTCGAACCATGGTGCCGTCTCCGGCTCAAACCATGGTGCCGTCTCCGGCTAGAGTTCGACTAAAAGGCGTGAGCAACGCCAACAATCGTTCGTTTTTTTGTTACGTGCAGGATTCAGCGTCCGAATAGGAAGAGGCAGCTACATTACGTGGCTGCCTCTTCCTACTAGGGCGACTTTGTTTAATGAGTTTTGAAAGCGCAGTCGAAGACTACCGTCATGGGCGACTAGAAGCGGCGCGTCGAAAGCTCGCGGCTATCGACGAAGTTCGCGCGAAGCTCCTCTTCGTCCGAATTTACACGAGACTCCGTCATACGACCGGAGTCGAATTTCACGTGAGATTTGGAAATCAGCTAAAGAAGAGCTCAATGACCGAGTTGAGGCTGGGATATTACTTTCGTTTCTTCTCGTGCGCATCGGCTCAGTTTCCGAAGGCGAACGTTGCATTGAGGAAACGAAGCAGATCATCGGTGACATTGCTATCACATCTGGTCTCGAGGCCGAGCTTTGGCTTGGTCTTTCGATCATCCTGTTCGCGCAGCATCGCTATCTGGAAAGTGAGAGAATGTCATGGAACGCAATCTATGCTGACCTCGAACTTGGATCAAAAGCTAAAGATGAATCATATACAATCGTCTCGATACAAACGACGAAAGCTCGAGCATTTCACGTTCTAAGCTTGATTCGAGGCACTCAAGAGCGATATCACGAGCAGTACCGCCTTCTTCGCGAAGCGATGACGATACTTCGGACTGCTCGCCTTCCGGATGTTTTCCTCATGGGCGTCTTACAGGCCAATCGAAGCTTTTATGCTCGTGACTTAGGAATATTAAGCGAGATCGTTGAGCTCGAAATATCTCCACTAAACGTATGGTCCGATGATATGGCGGGTTTCCGGCTCGAAGTTGAACGGAGCCTCGGATATCTTTACGCCCTCAATGGCGACGAGGACGCGGCAATTCGCAAATTCCAAGACGCTTCATACTTTGCGGATTCCGATGAGAATCGTCTTTTACTAATATCAGATGAGGCTTATATCTCAAGACAGGCAGCTTCACCCCATCTTCTGAATCAGGAAATGCTCGACGCGTGTCAAACCGCGGATCGAATTGATTGGTCGTCAATGGACGTTCAACGCTACTCGCTTCACGCTTTCGCTCAAGAACTTTCGCTCATCGATGCGACACGAGCAAACCAATACTTAGACCGATACCTCGCGCTCGAGTCGAAAACGAGCCCATTAGCGGTCACAGATAAACGTGCCGACGCAGAAGCTCAATACTCGATCGGCATCGTTGCGCTCGCAAGCGGTCAACGCGATCGTGGCCTGGACGCCCTGGCGAACGCATACGAAACCTGGGCCGCGATCGGCTTTCGGTGGCGCGCAGCCGCTGCTGCGATCGAGCTCGCTGACCAACCCGGTCACGCAGCACTCGCCAATTATGCGGCTCGTGAGTCGCTGCAGTACCCGCATTCATGGCTCGCGCGCCGGGTTGGACGCCTGAGCTACCAAGAGTCGTAATTGTCGCGGATTCGCGTCTAGGGATATGCCACTCTAGTGTTCCCCGAGCGCATCGAGTCGGGGCTGCGCGAAGACTGGCGATACGCGCGTAGGCAGCGACGCAACAAAGCCACTCGTCGACCGCTCAGAAGAAAACGCAGCTTCGATCCAGCCGGAGGCGACTGATGCGGGCGGAAAAGCGACGGGATGACGCACGGGAAGCGAACGATTGCGGATCTGCCCGGGCCGCGCGGGATGGCGTTTCTCCTGGAAGCCGTCGCGTTTCGGCCGAGCGCGCTGCACCTCGCGATCGAGCGCTGGTGCGCGCGCTACGGCCCGGTCTTCACCATGGCGATCCCCGGCCGCCGCGCCGTGGTCTTCAGCGACCCGGACGTCATCGCGCGCGCGCTGCGCGAGCGGCCCGCCGTCTATCGGCGGATCGGGCTCATCGAAGACGTCTTCGAAGAGATGGGCATCAACGGCGTCTTCTCGGCGGAGGGCGAGGCCTGGCGCGCGCAACGCCGTACCGTCGCGGCGGCGCTCGACGCGAAGCACGTCCGCGCGTTCTTCCCGACGCTCGCCCGCGTGACGCGGCGGCTCGAGCGGCGCTGGCTCGCGGCGGCCGCACGCGACGAGCCGACGGACGTGCTGCGCGAGGCGATGCTCTACACGGTCGACGTGACGACGAATCTCGCGTTCGGCTACGACATGAACACGCTCGAAGAGCCGGCCGCGCCGATCCAGCACGATCTCGAGCGGCTCTTCCCGATGATCAACCGCCGCATCGCGCTGCCGTATCCGTACTGGCGTCACGTGCGGCTGCCCGCCGACCGCGCGCTCGACCGGTCGCTCGTCGCACTCCGGGCGCGCATCGACGGCATGGTCGCCGAGACGCGCGAACGCGTCGCGAGCTCGGGTACGGCCGGGCCGCGCGAGCGGAACTTCCTCGAATCGGCGGTGACGCAAGCGCCTGGTGCGCCCGAGCTCTCGTCGCGGGACATCTTCGCCAACGTCGTCAACCTGCTGCTCGGCGGTGAGGACACGACCGCGAGCACGCTCGCGTGGGCGCTGCACTACATCGGCGAGCGGCCCGCGGTCGCCGCGCGCCTCGCCGCCGAGGCCGACGACGTGCTCGGCGCCGCGGACGTCGTCCCGCGCATCGAGGACGTCGCGCGGCTCCGCTATCACGACGCGGTCGTGATGGAGACGCTCCGCTTGCGGCCCGTCGCGCCCGTCCTCGCGCTCGAGGCCAACGTCGCGACCGAGCTCGGCGGCGTCGCGCTGCCACCCGGGACGGTCGTGTCGCTCCTGCTGCGGCCAAGCGCGCTCGACGAGCGCCGCTTTCCGCGCGCGCACGCCTTCGAGCCCGAGCGCTGGCTCGCGGATGCGCCGCCGCCGGAGACGTTCGCGTTCGGCGCGGGCCCGCGCCTGTGCCCCGGGCGCAATCTCGCGCTCGTCGAGCTCGCGGTTGCGCTGTCGATGATTTCGAAGAACTTCGAGGTCGGGCCAGGCGGCGATCGCCGGAAAGTCACCGAGAACTACGCGCTCACGATGTTTCCGAAGAACCTCCGGCTGCGGCTACGCGCGCGAGCGCCCGGCCTGTAATCCAAACGGCCCGCCACTGCGCCGCGGCTACAGACTCTGCTGAAGCTGAAGCGTGAACATCCGGGGCGGTGCGAAGAACAGCGACTGCGCGCCACCGCCCGTCGGAACGACGCCGAAGCCGTAGATGCCATACGTCCGATTGTCATCGTGATTGAAGATGTTCTGGATGTTCGCGATGACGTGCGCGCCGCCGGCGACGCGCGCGTCGAGGCCCGCGTAGAAGAGCGCGAAACCCGGCTCCTGGAACGAGTTGAGCGCGCCGTAGTACGTCAGCCCGACCGAGGGCCGAATGTCTTTGCGCGTCGTGTACTCGAGCTGGACGTTCCCGTGCGAGTACGGATAGCTCGGGAATTGCGAGCCGTCGCTCGTCCGGCCGTAGATGCCGTTGCGCGAGAAGCCGGGTAGGAAGAAGCTGTCGCCCCCACCGTACGCGCGCAGCAGATTCGCATCGAGGCGCACGCCGAGACCGTAGCGCGGGGCCCGCTCGAAGCTGAGCTCGAGCCCTTTCTCGAGCGCGGTGCCGCCGTTGTACGTGGTCGTGAGCGCGGTCGCCGGTTGCCCCGCGATCGTGATCGCCGGCGTGAAGCGCTGCTGGTACGACGAGAACCGGTCGAAGACGCGCGTCACGTAGGCGTCGAAGACGATCTTGGAATCCTTCGACGTCAGGATGTCGGTCCCGAGATCGAACGACGTCGAGGTCTCGGGCTTCACCGTCGGCCCGACGTAGTACGTCTTATTCACGAAGTGCGGGATGGTGTTGAATGCGTTCTGCGCGGACGGTGCGACGTACGAGCTGCCGCCGGCGAGCCGGAGAATCGCACTCGGGTTCACCTGATACGTCAGCCCGACGCGCGGATCGTAGCGGCTGCCGACGAACGTCGTGTTCGAGAAATAGTTTGCGAGCACGGCACCGAAACGGCGCCCGAAGCGGAGGTTACCGCGGCCGCTGATCGTCGTCGACGTCTGCAAGATCGACGGCACGTTGTACGCGAGCTGCGCGGGATCGGAGCCGCTACCCGACGTCGTGCGGTCGCTGTGCGAGTCGAACGAGACGGCATAGGTGTTCGGGCCGATCGGAAGCTCGTACTCGAGATCGCCACCGTGCAAGATGTCGATCTGCTGCTGATAGAACGCGCTCGACACGTCCTTGTTTGCCTGCGAGACGCCGAAGCTGCAGGTCGGATCGTCGCACTGGAGCTGCTGGAACGCTTCGTTGGGATCGGAGATGAAGCGGCTGATCGAGCTCGCGTAGTAGCGCGCGAGCAGCGACCCGTTGCCGAGCGTCGTCCGGAAGTCGCCCGTGAAGAGCGGCTCGTTGTCGGTCTCGTAGTTGCCGAGATACAGGTTGTCGAGCGTGCTCGAGGCGTAGACCGTGTGGCCAATGAGGCCCGCGAAGCCCGGCGCCGTATAGGTCGGCTTCTTGCTATGACCCGAGACGAGACCGCAGCCGGTGCCGGTGCCCTGCACGGCGGGCGCCTTACCGTTCGCCGGATTGGGGCAATAGCCGATGATGTTGAAGGGCTCTTCCGTCGTAAGGGTGCTCGTGTAATCGACGTACGTTTGCAGCCCGAGGAAACCGAACGTCACCGACGTCGCGGGCGAAAAGTTGTAGCCGAGCTTGAAGTTCTCGGCTCGATTGTTGAACGTCTGGCTCCCACCGATCGCCGTCGTGACGGTCGCGTCGGCGTACTTCGTCGGCGTCGAGTTGCCGTCGGGCACGACGCTGAGGACCGGCTGCGTGTTATATCCCGGCGTGCCGTAGAACGCGTAGGCCGCGGAAACGCCGACCTTCCCGAACGTGTTGGAGAAGCGCCCAGCGTATGAGCTGCCGTTGTAACTGTCGTAGCTGAAGTCGTACGTGCCCGTCGGCCTGCTCGTGATCGATGGCGTCCGGAAATTGACCGTGCCATTGACTTGATCCGCAATCGTATTTCCAAGTGCGCCCGGCCCCTTGTCGACCTCGACGCTGCCGAGCACCTTCGGGTTGAGAAACTGGATGAGGTACGTGCCCGCCGGGCCGCCCGTGATCGGGTGCCCGTCGATGAGGACCTGCGTCTCCGAGGGGTCCGCACCGCGCAACGCGACGTTGGTATTCGCGCCGGGCGCGCCGCCCGATGACGCGCGCGTAAGCTCGACGCCGGGCAGCTCCTCGAGGAGATTGGAGACCTGGTTTTGAGCCCGGTCGACGTATTGTTGCTGCGTGAGCGTGGCGGTCGCCGCGGGCGACGTGTTGAGCGACGTCGCGGAGCTCGCGTGGACCACCGTACCGATCGTGCGCAGCGTACTCTGCGATGCCTCCCCGAGCGCGATCTCGAGCGGCGCGCCGCCGTTCTCGACCGCGTCCACGGTCGTCGAGAACGGCACGTAACCCGTGCGCGCGACGGTCACGAGATAGGTTCCCGCCTGCAGGTGGCCGATCGCGAAGGACCCGTCGGCCGCGGTTGTAGTCGATGACGGCGTCGCGCCCTCGAGCGAGACGCGAGCGCCAGCGAGCGCGCGGCCAGAGGCGTCCCGGATGACGCCCGAGATCGCCGCAGAGCGGGACGCGGCTTCGGCCGCCGCCGCCGGCGGGGACGCCGGCGAAATCGGAGCCGCCGCTGCGACCCCCATGCCGAACGCGCCCACGAGGAAGCATGCAAACGAGGAACGGACGAACACGCAAAACTCCCGCGGATTTTAAAGAGAATCCGAAAGCTGTGGGGGGTGCCAGACGTTACGAATGTATGCCGCCGGTGTTAAATCGAGTCTAAGGATCGATTAACGCGGTGATCGCGCCGGACATCGGCCGCCGTTCGCGAAGTCAGGCGGCGTGTCGCAACAGCCCGTTTTCACGATGCATCGTGTCTCGAAAGTCATCCCGCCGCGCAAGCACATCCTGCGCGACATCTCGCTGTCGTTTCTCCCGGGCGCAAAGATCGGGATCCTCGGCCTCAACGGTGCGGGGAAATCGACCGTGCTGCGCGTGATGGCGGGCGTCGAGACCGAGATCGAGGGCGAGGCGAAGCCCATGCCCAACCTCACGATCGGCTATCTCGAGCAAGAGCCGCGACTCGATCCCGACAAAACCGTGCGCGAGACGGTCGAGGAAGGGCTCGGCGAGATCGTCGCGGCGCGCAAGCGGCTCGACGAGGTCTACGCCGCGTACGGCGACGAGAACGCCGACTTCGACAAGCTCGCGAAGGAGCAGGCCGAGCTCGAGGCGATCATCTTCGCGGCCGACGGCGACAGCGACCAACAGCTCGAGATCGCCGCCGACGCGCTACGGCTGCCGCCCTGGGGCGCGAAGATCGGCCCGCTCTCCGGCGGCGAGAAGCGCCGCGTCGCGCTTTGCCGGCTGCTGCTCTCCAAGCCTGGCATGTTGCTGCTCGACGAGCCGACCAATCACCTCGATGCCGAGAGCGTCGACTGGCTCGAGAACTTCCTGCAGCGCTTCCCGGGCACGGTCGTCGCCGTCACCCACGATCGTTATTTTCTCGATAACGCCGCAGAGTGGATCCTTGAACTCGATCGCGGCCGCGGCATCCCGTACAAGGGCAACTACAGCTCCTGGCTCGATCAGAAGCAGCAGCGGCTCGCTCAGGAAGAAGCCGAGGAGTCCGCGCGCCAGAAGGCGCTCAAGAAAGAGCTCGAGTGGGTCCGCTCGGGCGCGAAGGCGCAGCAGTCCAAGAATAAGTCGCGCATGGCGCGCTTCGAAGAGCTCTCAAACTACGAGTATCAGAAGCGCAACGAGACGCACGAGATCTTCATCCCGGTCGCGGAGCGGCTCGGCAGCCAAGTCATCAAGTTCGAGCACGTCAGGAAGGCGTACGGCGAGCGGCTGCTCATGGACGACGTGAGCTTCGAGATCCCGGCGGGCGCGATCGTCGGCATCATCGGCCCCAACGGCGCCGGCAAGTCGACGCTCTTCCGCATGATTGCCGGCAAGGAGCAGCCGGACTCGGGCACGATCTCGATCGGCCAGACCGTGAAGCTCGCGGTCGTCGATCAGAGCCGCGAGTCACTCACCGACGAGAAGACGGTCTTCGAGGACATCACGGGCGGGAACGACATCGTGATGGTCGGCAAGTTCGAGATGCAGTCGCGGGCGTATCTCGGCCGCTTTAACTTCAAGGGCGCGGATCAGCAGAAAAAGATCGGGACGCTCTCGGGCGGCGAGCGCGGGCGGCTCCACCTCGCGAAGACGCTCCTCGAGGGCGGTAACGTGTTGCTCCTGGACGAGCCGAGCAACGACCTCGACGTCGAGACGTTGCGCGCGCTCGAGGACGCCCTCGAGGAATACGCCGGGACCGTCATGGTGATCAGCCATGACCGCTGGTTCCTCAACCGGATCGCGACGCACATCATCGCGTTCGAAGGCGACAGCCAGGTGTATTTCTATACCGGAAATTACATCGAGTACGAGGAGGCCAAGCGCGCACGGCTCGGCGAGGAGGGCGCGCGGCCGCATCGCCTGCGCTACCGGCCGCTCTCGATCACCTGATGAGGTCGGGCGCGGCGAGAGCTTTGGCGCCCTCGATCGCGAGCTGGATCGCGATCGCCGCCAGCAAGATCCCCGTCACGCGGCTCACGCCGTTGACGCCCGCGGAGCCAAGCACCCGGTACACCGAGCGCGCGGCGCGCATCGCCGCCCAGACCAGCGCCATCGCGAAGACCGCGACTCCGACGACGCCGACGACCTGCAGCGGCTGCTGATGCGTCGCGGCCATCAGCGTAACGATCGAGGTCAGCGCGCCCGGTCCGACGATCATCGGAATCGCGAGCGGAAAGACGGCCGGGTCATCGGCGTGCTCGGCGTCGGACTGGTCGGCATCGGTGATCTTGCGTTTGGTCGGCGCTTTCGCGAAGACCATGTCGAAGGCGACCTTGAGCAGCAGCAAGCCGCCTGCGATCCGGAACGCCGGAAAGCCGACGCCGATCGCGCGCAGCAGCGCCTCGCCCGTGAAGCCGAACACGAGCAGGATGCCGAGGGCGACGATCGCAGCCTGACGTGCGATGCGGAGCTGTTCGGCGGGCGACCGATCGCCGGCGAGGGTCGCGAAGATCGCCGCGGCCTCGATCGGGTTGAGGATCACGAGGAGCGTCACCAGATTGTAAAAGATGGGACCGAACACAGTTGCTCCGCATGACGCCGGGTCTCGCTTACATCTTCGGTCGAATCGCCGACGAAGTCTATGGTCGGGGCCGCCCTCCGGCTGCAACCGTAATGACGGAACGGGGAGCGATGATTCAGAACCCTTCGAAGCGCTGCGCGAGCTGCACGGGCGATCGCCTGCCGTTTGAAATTACGTTCGCGTTCCAACCCATCGTGGACGTCGCGCATGAGCGAATCGAGTCATACGAGGCCCTCGTGCGCGGGACAGATGGTGCCGGCGCGGCCGACATCATTGCGCTGGTCGACGAGCGGCTGCAATACCGCTTCGATCAGACGTGCCGAACGACGGCGATCGCGCTCGCGGCGAAGCTGGGCCTCACGACCAAGCTCAACCTCAACTTCATGCCCAATGCCGTGTATCGGCCCGAGCTCTGCATCCGCACGACGCTCGCCGCCGCGCGCGCCGCGAATTTTCCGATCAACCGCATCGTCTTCGAAGTGATCGAAACGGAGAACGTCCTCGAACCCGATCATCTGCGCGGCATTCTTTCGGAATATCGGCGCCTCGGATTCTCGACCGCGATCGACGATTTCGGCGCGGGCTTCAGCGGTCTCGGCCTGCTCGCGGACTTCCAGCCCGATCTCATCAAAATCGACATGAAGCTCGTGCGCGGCATCGATACCGATCGCCCGCGACAGGCGATCGTCCGCAGTATCGTGGCGCTCTGTCGCGATCTCGCCATTCGGACCGTCGCCGAGGGCGTCGAGACGTTCGCGGAATACGAGTGGCTCGCGGGCGCCGGAGTCGACCTCTATCAGGGGTATCTCTTCGCGAAGCCGGGGTTCAAGTCGCTGCCGACCGTCGATTTCACACGCTTCCGGCTCAGCCACTCGCCCGCGGCCTGACGGTGCCCGGCGCCCGCGCGAAGAAGCGCGCGCCATGGCTCAGGACGATCGGCGCCTCGTCTACTCGACGGACGGCTCGCTGCCGCTTCCCAAGCCGGCGAAGCGCGCGATTGCGAAGAAGGCCGATCCCAAGGCACCGCCCGACGACGGCATCGTGCGCGTCGGATGCGAGCGGCGGCGCGGCGGCTCGACGACGATCGTCTATGGGCTCGCTGCGGACGAGCTCGACGCCGTCTGCGCGACGCTCAAGAAGTCGTGCGGCACGGGCGGCACCGCCAAGGACGGCGTGGTGACGCTGCAGGGCGATCGCCGCGATGCCGTGCTCGCCTATCTCGCCGAGCACGGCCGCCGCGCAAAGCGCATGGGTGGCTGATCAGCGAAGCTGCAGGCGGTCGCCGACGCGGATACCGCGCTCGCCCGGCGCAGCGCCGAGTTCGAGCACGCTCTTCGCGCCGCGGCACGTGACCGCCAGGCGCCCCGGCGCGATGGCGGGCGCGATCTTGAGCACGCGATCGTGGCGGTCGAGAAAATAACAGTCGATCGTCGCACGCATGCCGAGCGTGTGGATCGCCGAGCAGCCGGAGATCCAGAGTCCCTCGCCTGGGCCGAGGGTCGCGCGGCCGAGCAGTCCGATCATGCGCGAGACGGGGTGACCCGCCCAACCGACGCGTTCGGCGATCGGACGCGCGGTGCGTTCGTTCTCGACGATGTGAATCTTCACGGGCGGCCTCCGAGCGGCAGAGCGAGTGCGATGGCGAGCGTCGCGGCGAGGTAGGGGACGAACGCGATCGGCTCGCGGCTGCGGCCGCGGCCGAGCGCGACGGCGGCTGCGACGAACGATGCGACGGCCGCGGCGACGAGGGACGCGCCGATACCGACGATCGCTGCGGCGAGCGCGAGGAGCTTCACGTCACCCCAGCCGAAACCGCGGCCGCCAGAAACGAACGCCACGAGCCCGAGCGGCACGCCGACGAACGTCATGGCGACGAGCGGTCGTGCGTCATGCGTGGCGAGCGCCGCGATCGCGACGACGAGCAGTGGCACGAGCGTGAGAACGTCGGGAACGAGCCCGAAGGCGAGATCGCTCCAGCAGCAGCCGATGAGCGCCGCGACCAGCAGCGCGGCGAACAGCGCCGCGCGGAGCGGCTCGGCATGGAGGCCGAAGGCCGCGCCCGCGATCGCGGCGCAGCCGACGAGCACGGCGGTGGGCGGTCGCACGGTTCGCGGACCGTCCGCGAACGGCACGGCGCCCGCCAGCGCGCGGGCGGCGACGGCGACGCCAGCGCCACCCGCGAGCCCGAAGCCCGCCGCGCACGCGAGCGCGATCAATCCTTGAGCGCTTTCCAGTGCGAGCCGATCGTGTGTGGCTCGAAGCTCGCCGTCACGGGCGTCCGGTCGTCGACGCCGACCCCCTCGGCTGTGTAGGTCGTCCCGGCGTAGAAGGCGGGCGCGGTCGAGATGTCGACTGCAAACTTTCCGGCGGCATCGGCGACCGTGAACGAGCGATTGAGGATGACCGTCGGTAATTCCGGCGAGACGTTCGCTTTGAGCACGATGCTCACGAGCGAGTTCGGCGTCGCCGTGCCGCTGACGAGAACGTCGTTATCGCCGGCGACCGCCGCGATCGCCATGTCCGTGACGTGTCGCTCGGCGGGTGCCGTCATCGCGTGCATCGGCGCCTGCGCGACGATCAGCTTATGCGGCCGCCCGACCGTGCCCATCTGACGCTCGAGCGTCGCGAGCTGCATCGCGAACGCCGGGGAGACCACGACGTCGCCCGACCGATACGTCGGCGTCATGCCCGCGACCGGCTCCTCGCGATCGTTGACGTAGAAGAACGGGCTGCCCGGCCGAACCGTGACCGCGAGGCCATGGCCCGTGAGCGAGACCGAGTCGTCAAAATTCAGATACGCATACGTGAGGCCCATGCGGTGCGCGACGGTCGCGAGCGGCATCGACGCATCGCTCGCGGCATACGCCGGAGCCGCCAGTGCGGTCACGATTCCGACGCTCGCTAAGAACGTGCGATGGTTTACCACTCGATTACCTCTTCGAACTCACTCATGTGCGCCGCCATGCTTCCGATACTAACGGCATACGTGTGTTGTCGAACCTGCGTGTCGCAGAGTTTAGGGAAGTTAACCGTGAACCTCACCTCCTCGTTGACTCGGCTCGCCGCACTGGCCTCGATCGCCGCCGTGGCGACGCCCTCGCTGCCGGCGACGGCAAAAGAAGTGGGCATCCTCTCGCTCGAGTCCGGCAGATCGATCGTCGTGCAGGCCCCGGGCTTGACGCGGCTCGCGATCGGTGACGGCAAGGTCGCGGGGGTCGTGCCCGTCGGCACGTCGGCCGTCGTCGTCAACGCGAAGGCGGCCGGTCACACGACGCTCTTCATCTGGCAGGGGAACCAGGAACGCGAATACGAGGTGACCGTCTCGCAACAGTCGCTCTCCCAAGTCGCGCGAATCGTGCGCACCGCCATCGCCGAGCCGAACGTTCAGGTCGAAACCTTCGGAAGCAACGTCTTCGTCCAAGGGACGGTCCCCGACATCGTGGCGTATCAGCGCGTCGATGCCGCGATCGCCCGCTTCAAAGACATTAAGTACGACGGCACGACGCCGACGTCGATCATCAACGCCGTGGTCGTCAAGCAGCCGCTCGGCTCGCTGCAGGATCAGATCTCGAAGATTTCCGACGGCAAGGGCGTCCGCGTCGATACCGACACGTCGGGCAACGTCGTCGTCAGCGGTTCGGTCCGCGACGCGCAGCAGCGTCAGGACGTGCTCGATCGGGTCAAGGCGACCGCGGGCCGCTTCCTCGGAGTCGACGGAAAGATCGTCGATCGTCTGAGCACCCGGACCTCGACGCAGGTCGACGTGAAGGTATACGTCCTCGAAGTCGACCGCACAGCACAGAGTCAGCTCGGATTGCGGCTCGGTACGGCGCAACCGGCGTCGATTAGCGGCAACGTCGGCGGCGGGACGTTCAACATCAGCCCACAGCCCTCGCTCACGGCGATCGAGAATCCGCTCAAGGCGACGAACCCGTTCAACCCGTTCAACTTCGGACCGTTCGCTCGTGTGAGCCTGCTCGCACCGACGCTCGACCTGTTGCTGGAATCGGGCCACGCGAAGCTCCTGGAATCACCCAATCTCGTGACGCTCCCCGGCCAAGCCGCGAGCTTCCTCGTAGGCGGCGAGATTCCGATCCCGGTCTCGAGCGGCCTCGGCACCGTCTCGATCGACTACAAGAAGTACGGCGTGCAGCTCAACGTGACGCCGAACATCACGGGCGACGGCAGCGTCGAGAGTAAGATCACGCCGGAAGTCTCCGATCTCGACTTCGCCGACGGCATCCAGCTCAACGGCTTCATCGTGCCGGCCTTCAAGACGAGTACGATCTCGACGGACGTCGTGACGCAGAGCGGCGAGAGCATCATCATGGGCGGCCTCGTGCGGCGCATCGAGCAGAAGAATATTCAAAAGTTCCCGATCCTCGGGGACATCCCGATCCTCGGGCAGCTCTTCCGCGACGTGAGCTATCAGAAGAACGAGCAAGATGTGGTCTTCATCATGACGCCGACGATCATCACGAAATAACTCACGTGCGAACCTGTCCGACCGAAGAGGAGCAAGGAATGACGCAACGCTTCTCGATTCTCGTCCGTCGACTCGCGGCGGACGAATCCGCATCGACGCTCGCCGAGTACGCGCTCGTCATGGCCGTGCTGACGATCTC
>JAABUZ0100003246.1_pt1 | contig 24632 bp, 22 predicted proteins | sample 5562091 | NCBI WGS metagenome assembly JAABUZ01 (sample SAMN12813069, study PRJNA571459) | rock metagenome | isolation source: Antarctica rocks | place: Antarctica: Victoria Land, Linnaeus Terrace sud | collected 2015-12-21 | reverse complement strand
TGGTGGTCATGGCGGGGGCGTTCCTCGACCGGCCGGATGAGCCGCTGAGCACGATGGCCGTGTGCGCCTCGCGCGAGGCCGCCGAGGAGTACGTCCGGGGCGACCCGTTCGTCGTGAAGGGGAAGGTCAGCGGGTGGCACATCCGCGCATGGGCGAACATGTTCGCCTGAGGACCGGCCGGCGTGTGGCGACGGGGCGGGCGGCGCGGCGCTCGTTCCGGCTCGTGGCTGATAGAGCTTGGGGGCATCCGCAGTGGAGGTAACGGATCGGGGCACGGATCGCGCGGCGCGTCGTGGGGTAGGACAAGCAGTGGAACAGAAAGTGAGGTTAAGCCGTTCAGTTTACTGGACAGATGGGCCGGCGGCCGCGTATCATGGCAGCTATGGAGACAGCGGAGGCTCTTCGCCAGCGCGTGCAACACACACGCCAACTCCGGGAACGGTTGCAACGCGCCGCCGAACGCCTACGCGCGGCCCAGCAGGAGCGGGTCTGGGCCATCGTGTCCGCCCATCAGCAGGGGCTCTCCATCCGCCAGATCGCGACGGCCACCGGGCTGAGCGCGGCCCGCGTCCATCAACTCCTGGCGGACAACGCCGCTGCCGACATCCCGGTGTGGCTGAGCCGGTTGCGGGAGCAGGACTGGCCAGGGGCGGTGACGAGCGCGACCGATCCGCCGAGTGCGTCGCTGGTGGCCGCGCTGACGGAGGAGGCCACGGCCTTGCGCCAGTGTCTGGGGTGGCTGGAGCAAGCCGAGCGCGGGGAGGCCGTGGTGGTCAACCTGCGCCCGGACACCGACGCCGAGAGGGAGTACGTGGTCTTCGAGTGGTGGCGCATCCTGCGCGTGCGGGAGCGCATCGCAGCGGATCTCGATGACGTGGCGCGCCCTCCTGGCGTGCCGGTGCCCCTCGCGCCGCCCGACGAGGATGCTGGCACACGCCATCGCCGCCGCTTAGCCGAGCCGCCAGCACGACCACGCCGCCGGAGCGTCCGCGACGAGCGGGCCGCTCTACGGGCTGAGCTTGGACGACCACCCGAGTAAACCAGCATGGATGAGGCCATCAGAGAAGGGTGTCCAGTAAACTGAACGGCTTAACCCCACTCTCTGTTCCACTGCTTGTCCTACCCCAAGAACGGGTGATTTCAGTGGAGGGATGGACGACCATTCGCTACCTGCACGCGCAAGGCGTGGGGTCGCGCACGATCGCCAAGAAGTTGGGGCTCTCGCGGACGACGGTGCGGCAGGCGATCCGCGCTGAGGAGCTGCCCACGCGCGCGAAGCGGCCAAACAGGCAACTCGCACCGTTTGAAGAGCGGATCGCCGTGATGCTCGTCGAGCAGGAGTTCATCGGCACGCGCATCCTGCGCGAGTGACGGCTGCTGGGGTATAAGGGCAGCCAGACGGCGCTCTACGATGACCTGGCGACGGTCAAGGAGCAGCGCACACGGGAGTGGGCGAGCGCCCGCTTCGAGACGGGACTGGGCGAGCAGGCGCAGTTCGACTGGTCGCCATATCGGGTGCCGCTGGGTGGGGTCGAGCGACGGGTGGTGGTGTTCGGGCTCATTCTGAGCTACAGCCGGCGCACGTATTACCTGGCCAGCCTGGACGAGACGCAAGGCTCGGCCTTCGAGGCCCTGGAGCGGGGCCTGGCCCATTTCGGAGGCGCGCCGAAGCGACTGCTGGTCGACAACGCCAAGGTGCTCGTCGCCGACGCGCGCCCGGAGCACGTCACCTGGAACCAGCGGTTTCTGGAGTTGTGCGGGCACTACCAGATAGAACCGTGGGCCTGCCAGGTGCGCCGGCCACAGACCAAGGGCAAGATCGAGCGCCCGTTCTTCTACCTGGAAGAGCACGTCATCAAGGGGCAGGGCTTCGACGATCTCGACGCGCTGAACGTGGCGCTGGCGCGATTCGGGGCGGAGGAACTGGACCTGCTGATCCACGGGACCACGCAAGAGCAGCCGTTGGCGCGGTTCGGGGACGAGGAGGCGTGCCTGACGCCGCTGCCGGCGCGGCGCTTCGTGAGCAGCAGGGAGGAGGCACGCCAGGTGAGCCGGGACGGCCTGGTTAGCCACGGCGGCAGCCGCTACAGCGTGCCGCACCGCTACGCCGGGACGCAGGTGTGGGTGCGGACCTCTCTGGGTCTTCGCCTGGAGGTCTACGATCCCGGCGGCGTGCTGATCGCGACGCATGTGCTGGCGGCCAAGAAGGGGACGACGGTGCTGGAGCAGGAGCACTATGCGGGGCTGCGGCAGCGCACGCCCGTGACCAAGGTGATCCTCAGCGCCGCCTTCCTGGCGCGCTTCCCCGACCAGCAGGCGTTCCTGGAGGGCCTGCTCGCCCACCACGATCCCACCCCGGCCATCCCGTTGCGCGCGGTGCTGGACCTGGTGGCCATCTACCCCGACGAGGCGCTACGGGCGGCCTTCGCCGCGGCCGTCGAGGTGCATGTTTGCACCCCGGCGTTCGTGCGCGGCGTGCTGGAGCGCGGGCCGACGCGGGCGGAGACACCGCACCGCCTGCCGGTGCTGGTGGCCACCGTGCCGTCCGTGCAAGTCGCCCGACCCTTGACGGTGTACCAGGAGATCCTGAGTGGAGGGCAGGTATGAGCAGCGACACGATCGCCGAGCATCTGCGCGGGCAACTCCGCGCCCTGGGCTTGCGGGCGATGGCCGATGTGTTCGAGGCGGAGGCGGCCAAGGCAGCGAAAAGCCAAACGACCTATACCGCCTTCCTGGCCAAACTCATCGACGAGGAACTGGCCGCGAAGGTCGACCGCTCGGTCAACACGCGCATCGCCAACGCGCGGCTGCCCGCCCGACACTCCCTCGACGACTTCGACGTCGCTTTCCAGCCGTCGTTGCCGGCGGCGCGCATCCGCGCGTTGGGGGAACTCACCTTTCTGACCCAGGCGGCGAACGTGCTGCTGGTTGGCCCGCCCAGGGTCGGGAAAACGCACAGCGCGGTGTCCTTGGCCTTGCGGGCCTGCCTGGCCCGCAAGCGCGTGCTGTTCACGCAGGCGACCACGCTGCTCGACAATCTCGTCGCCGCACAGATGGCCAACACATTGGGGCGGCTGCTGCAGACGTTGCGCGGGCAAGAACTGCTGGTCATCGACGAGTTGGGCTACACCGCCATGGACCCGTTGCGGGCCACCCTCTTCTTTCAACTGGTCAGCCAGAAGTATGGCCACAGTTCGATCATCGTCACGACCAATGTCGCCTTCGACCACTGGGGCCGCATCTTCGGCGACGACGACGTGATCGCCTCGGCCATCCTCGATCGCTTGCTGCACTATGCGGAGGTGTTCGCCATCGACGGACCGAGTTGGCGCCTGCGTGGCAAACTCGCCACGAGCGGGAAAGGAGGAACGCGTGGACAAAAGGCGTGAACGCAGGGGTCACTGGTCATCGCAGCCCTGCGGGGAAACAGGAACGGGGCATCGCCGCCCGCCCCGTCACCGCTCGTCGCGCGGTTCCTCGGTGTGTCAGTCCACAGAAGCGTCACAGGCCGCATGGCACCGACGAGAGCATCACCGACGGCTGCCACGAGAGGAGGAACGAACAATGAAGGAACTTCCTATATGAAGAAGCGGGCCGAGGGCAAGACGCCGCGCGCGGCGTTACGCTGCCTTAAGCGCCGCTTAGTGGATGTCCTGTTCCGTGCTCTGCGGCAGGGGGACGCTCAGCCGCACGCCACGCTAGCGGCCTGAGACTCATCAAGTCGCCCCGCGCCCCCATGAATCGCCTCTCACCGTCGGACCATTATGACATCTATAGAGCGATTCATGGGGGCGCGGGGCGAAATCGCGCGGAGCGCGAAACGCTGCCCTTACGCAGGCTATACTGATCTGCTCGGTAACGTCGAGCCCCTAATTTGGCCGCCCCCCTTGACACGGGAGGCTCCACTATACCATTTGGGTCATTGCACTCACGCGTCGCGCCCTCTATGCTTGTCTCATTGCGACAACTGGCGCAACCGCGCCACCGGCACCGGGGAGGACAGCGCATGCAACCCAACCACCCGCCGTATCTGAGCACGGGGGCGGCCGCGCGCCGCCTGCACCTCTCGCGCACCACCCTTCTGCGCACCGCGCAGCGCGGCGCCATCATCCCAGCTTTCCACATGCCCGGCGGTGCGCTCCGTTTCCGCGTGACCGACGTCGAGGCCTACGCGCATCAGCTCTCCCACCCGTGTGTCGCGTCGACCCCGCCGGTGGAGGAGTGGTGATGCTCCTGCGGCAACCGGTCGCCGCGCGACCGGTCGCGGCGCCGGCCACGCGGCTGTTCCGGCGCGGCGGCGCCCTGATCATACTCTTCGCGGGACTGCACGCGCTCTGGCTCGTCCTCCAGCCCGGTCCGCACGCCCTGTTCGTTGCCGTGGACAACGTGGCCCAGTTCGTCGGCCCGTTGCTCGCCCTGCTCGCGTATGCCGTCGTCGTCATCCGATCCCGGCCCCGTGGGTCCCTGGCCCCGCGCGGCCGCTCCGCGCCCCCCGATCCGCGGCGCTGGGCGCCTCTTTTCCTGGCTGTGGGTCCCCTCTGCAACGCGGTCGGGCAGATCATTTTCACCTACGACGAGCAGGTCTTGCACCAGGCCGCCCCGTTCCCCTCCTGGGCCGACGCCGCCTGGCTCGCCACCTATCCCGCCCTGCTCCTGGGTATCCTGTTGCTCCCCGCACACGCCCTCTCGCTGGTCGCGCGCACGCGCGTCGTGTTCGACGGCCTCCTGATCATGACCGCCGTGGTCACCCTCAGCTGGTACTTCGTCCTTGGCCCGACGGTGCTGCAGGGCGACGACTCCCCCGTCGCCCAGGTCGTGGGCGCGGCCTATCCGCTCGCCGACCTCGTGCTGATCTTCTGCCTGGTGCTGCTCTGGGTGCGCTCAACGGACGACATCCTCCGTCCCCTCATGACAACCCTCGCGCTGGCCCTCGGCATCATCGTCGTGGCAGACAGCGTCTTCGACTGGCAGCAGCTGCATGGCGCCTACCACACGGGCAGTCTCCTCGACGCGACCTGGCCGCTCGGCTACATGGTGGTGGCGCTGGTCGCCGTCGCCCTGCACACCGCCCAGTCTGGGGCGGCGGCGCGCCCGGCCAGCGCCCCGACCCCGCCGGACGCGCCGTCGCCCTGGCGCACGTTCCTCCCCTATGCGTGCGTGCCCGCGGTCGGCTTGCTCCTGGGCGGCGTCTCGCTCGCACACACGCGTACTGATGACGCCGTGCGTCCGGGCGTCTACCTCGGCGCGGGTGTCTTGCTCGGGCTGGTGCTGTTGCGGCAGGTCCTGGCCTTGCTGGAGAACGCGCGCCTGTACCGGGAGGCCCTCGCCCGCGAGCGGCAGGTCGCGCGGCTCAACGACGACCTCGCGCACGCTCAGGGCGAATTGCGCACGGTCTACGGCGCCATGGCCTGTGGCGTGGTCGTCCAGGATGGGCGTGGCCGTGTGTGCGACGCTAACGACGCGGCGCGGCAGCTCCTGGGCGACGGTTATGCGCGGCCCACCCGAGGGTGGACAGGGGCCGTGACGCGCCCAGATGGGACGCCGCTGGCGGATGACGACCAGCCGTACGCCCGGGCGCTGCGCACGGCTCAGCCCCAGCGCGATGTCGTGCTCTGCCTCACGGGTGCGGATGGGCGCCGGCGCTGGCTGCAGGTCGACGCCGTGCCGATCCCAGACGCGGAGGGGGCCGCGCCGCGTGTCGTGAGCAGCTTCATCGACGTCACCGCCCGGATCCGCGCGGAGGAGGAGCTGCGCGTCGCCGCCGTGAAGCTCGCCGAGAGCAACCAGGCCTTGTACGACTTCACGTCCATCGCCGCGCACGATCTGCAAGAGCCTTTGCGCAAGGTTCAGGCGTTCGGCGACCGCCTCGCGACCCGCTACGGCGACGCGCTGGGTGCGGACGGCCAGGACTACCTGGCCCGCATGCAAAACGCCACGCGGCGCATGCAAACCCTCATCACCGATCTGTTGGCCCTCGCGCGCGTGACCACCACGATCCAGCCGTTCGCCCTCGTGGACCTGACCCGGGTGACGCGCGAGGTGCTCGGCGACCTGGAGGTGCGCCTCGCGGAGACGGGTAGCCGGGTCGACATCGGCGACCTCCCCACGATTGAGGCCGACCCCGTGCAGATGCGCCAGCTGGTGCAAAACCTGCTCGGCAACGCGCTCAAGTTTCATCACCCGGACGCGCCCCCCGTCGTGACGGTCCGGGCCACGATCGTCGCGGCGCCCCCGGGCGACGGACCCACGCTGTGCCAACTGACTATCGCCGACAACGGCATCGGCTTCGACGCCCTGTACGCCGCGCGGATCTTCGGCGCCTTCCAGCGGTTGCACACGCGCGCCGCGTACGAGGGCACTGGCATCGGGCTAGCCGTCTGCCAGAAGATCGCCGAGCGGCACGGGGGCACGATCGTCGCCACCGGCGAGCCCGGGCACGGTGCAACCTTCACGGTCACGCTCCCCCTCGTGCATGCCGCCCGCGCAGAGGAGACCGCCGTATGAGCACAGCGCCCCGCGTCTCGCACCCGGTCAGCCCTGCCGCGGCGCCGCACACCGCGGCTCCCCCGGCGCGACCGCGCGACCGCGCGCGCGGCGTGTGGAGGGTAGCGCGGTCGCCGCTCGTCCTGGGCGTGCTGGGCGTCCTGCTGTACAATCTCCTGTTCTGGACGTTTTTGCTGCTCCACCCGGTCCGGCACGACGCGCTCGTGGCCGTCGACGACGTGGTCAGCCTCCTCGGTCCCCTCCTGGTCCTCCCCCTCCTCGGAGGCCGCCCCCGCCAGCGGCGGGGCGCGCTGCCAACGGGGACGGCCCTCGCCCCGCGCAGGGCGGCCGTCTTCCTGGGCCTCGGCGTCCTGAGTTACGTCGGCGGCGGGATGATTTGGGACTACTTCGAGCTGATCGTGCATCAGGCGCCGTTCCCCTCCTGGGCCGACGCCAGCTACCTCTCCGTCTATCCCTTGCTGCTCGTGGGCATCCTCCTCCTACCCGCACGCCCGCTCCCGGGGGTCTCGCGCCTGCGCGTGGCCCTGGATGGCCTCATGCTCCTGGTCGGCGTCGTCACCTTCAACTGGTATTTCGTGCTCGGCCCGACCGTGCTGCAATCCGGTATCCCGCTCGTGAACAAGGTCATCGGGACCGCCTACCCCGCTGGCGATCTGTTGTTGTTGCTCTCGGTCATCCTGCTCTGGGTCCGCGCTGGCGACCGTGCGCTGCGCCCCGTCGTCGTCCTGCTCTCGCTCGGCCTGGGCGCGATCATTGTCGGCGACAGCATCTTCGATTACCAGAACCTGCACCTTTCCACCGGCTACCAGACGGGCGGCCTCATCGATCCGCTCTGGCCTGTCGGCTATATGCTCATCGGCCTGGGCGCGCTGACGCTGCGGCGGCGCGCGGCGGCAGACGCGACGATGTCCCCGTCCCCGTCCCCGTCCCCGTCCCCCCGGGTCCTCTCGGCGCGATCGCTGTGGCGGTTGTTGCTGCCCTACGCCTTCGTCCCGGCGGTGGGACTGCTGCTCCTGACACCGGGCGACGCGGCGGTGCGACCAGGCGTCAACGTCGGGGCGGCGCTGTTGATCGGCTTGGTGCTGCTGCGCCAGGTCGTGGCCATGCGCGAACTGCACACCCTCTACGCCAACAACGACGCTCTCACGGCGGCGAACGCGCGCCTGGCGGAGGTGGCCGCGCAACTGGAGCGCAGCAACCGCGAACTGCACGACTTCGTGGCGGGCGCCTCGCACGACCTGCAGGAGCCGCTGCGCAAGGTGCGCGTCTTCGGCGACCGCCTCGTCGCCGTGGATGGGGCGGCGTTGAGCGACCGGGGGCGCGACTATCTCGGGCGGCTACAGGGCGCGGCGGGCCGCATGCAAGACCTGATCCGCGACCTGCTGGCCGTCGCGCGGCTGGGCGCGGGAGCGCCGTCGGTCGCCCCCGTCGATCTTGGTCAGGTTGTCCGCGACGTCCTCTCCGACCTGGACGCGCGCGTCCAGGAGACGGGCGCGCGCGTGGAGGTGGGGGACCTGCCCACGGTCGCGGCCGACCCGACGCAGATGCGCCAACTCTTCCAGAACCTGCTCGGCAACGCGCTGACCTACCACCGTCTCGACGCGCCACCGGTCATCACCATCCGGGCACAGGGCGCTGCGGGCGAGGGCGGTGCGGGCGAGGGCGCTGCGGGCGAGGGCGGTGCGGGCGAGGGCGGTGCGGGCGAGGGCGGTGCGGGCGAGGGCGGTGCGGGCGAGGGCGCTGCGGGTGGTGCGGGTGGTGGCGGTGCGGGCGGCGCAGGGCTGATAACCCCGGCCTCGCTATGGCGGATCGCGGTGGCGGACAACGGCATCGGCTTCGACGAGAAATACCTGGACCGCATCTTCACCGTCTTCGAGCGCCTGCACGGCCAGGAAACCTATGCGGGCACGGGCATCGGCCTGACCATGTGCCGCCGCATCGTCGAGCGCCACGGCGGCTCCATCACCGCGACCAGTCGGCCTGGCGCGGGCGCGACCTTCGTCGTCACGCTCCCCGCGGCGACGGCGGCAACAGGACGGGTGGCGGCATGACCGGCGCGGACGCGACGCTCCCCATCCTCATCGCCGACGACGACGCCGACGATTGCCTGCTGGCGCGCGAGGCGCTGACCGAGGCCGGCCTCGCCAACCCCGTGTACACCGTTGAGGACGGCGAGCGCTTGGTGGACTATCTCCACCGGCGCGGCGCCTACGCCGCCCCGGCCGCGGCCCCGCGCCCCGGCCTGATCCTGCTCGACCTGAACATGCCGCGCATGGGCGGCCTGGAGGCGTTGTGCGCGCTGCGCGCCGCCCCCGCCCTGCGCGCGATCCCCGTCGTGGTCTTGAGCACCTCCGGGGCGGGGGCGGACCGCCGCGCGGTCGAGGACCTCGGCGCGCGTGCCTACGTCACCAAGCCGGACAGCTTCGCTGGCCTCGTGGCGCTGATGCGGACATTGGGGCATAGGTGGCTGCGCGCGGACGCCCCCGCCCCGGAGGAGAACTAGATCATGGCCGAGGACACAATCCGCGTCCTCCTGGTGGATGACGACGAGGATGAGTACGTGCTGACGCGCGATCTGCTCGCGGAGATGCGGGGCTACCGCGTCGATCTGGCGTGGGTCGGAACGTACGAGGCGGGGCTGGAGGCCCTGGGGCGGGACGCTTACGACGCCGCGCTCGTCGACTACCGCCTGGGCGCGCGCACGGGCCTGGACCTGATGCGCGCCGCGGCCGCGGAGGGCGGCGCCACGCCGATCATCCTGCTGACGGGGCAGGGCGATCGCGCGGTGGACGTGGCGGCGATGGAGGCGGGAGCCGCCGACTATGTGGTCAAGGGCCAGGGCGACGCCGCGACGCTGGAACGCGCGCTGCGCTACGCGATCACGCAGGCGCGCCTCCGGGAGACGCTGCGAGCGAGCGAGGCGCGGTTCCGGCGCATGGTCGCGACCGCCCAGGAGGGCGTGGTGGTGCGCGACCTCGCGGGGCTCCTCACCTACGTCAACGCGCGGATGGCGGAGATGCTCGGCTATCGGGCCGAGGAGATGATCGGACGGCCGCTCGTCGCGTTCATGGACGAGGAGATGCGCGCCGCGGCCGAGGCCGGATTCCGGCGCCGCGCCGCGGGGCTCGCGGAGCGATTCGACTTCCGCTTTCGGCGCCAGGACGGAGCGCCGCTCTGGACCATCGTGTCGACCAGCCCGCTGCTCGACGAGCGGGGCGCCTTCGTCGAGTCGCTGGGCATGGTGACCGACATCACCGCGCGCAAGCAGGCCGAGGACGCGTCGCGCGCGAGCGAGGCGAGCCTCGCGGAAGCGCAGCGTCTGGCCCACGTGGGCGACTGGTGGCGGGACGCCGCGACCGGGGAGGCGCACTGGTCCGCGGAACTCTATCGTATCCACGGGATCGCGCCGGGGGAGGCCGACCTGGGCGAGCGGCTCCCCGCCCTGACCCACCCGGAGGACCGCGCGGCGGTCACGGCCTGGATGGGGGAGGTCCTCGCCGGGACGGCGTCGCGCACCGAGCACCGCATCGTGCGGCCGGACGGGGTGGTGCGCCACGTCCACCAGCGGACCGACGTTGTCCGCGACGAGAGGGGCCGTCCGCGGCGCCTGGTCGGGGTCGTGCAGGACATCACGGAGCGGGTGCGGGCCGCGGAGGAACTGCGCGCGAGCGAGGGCCTGTTCCGCGCCGTGTGGGAGCACGCCAACGACAGCATGGTCATCCTCAACCCGGAGGGGGCCTATCGCTACGTCAGCCCGTCGCACGTGCGCCTCCTGGGGCGGACGCACGAGGAGATCCTGGGCGGCGCGCCGACGGCCCACATGCATCCCGACGACCGGACCTGGGCCGGTCCACGGCTGGCCGCGCTGCTGCGCACGCCGGGCGCGGTCGATACGGTGGAGGTGCGGATGCGCCACGAGGATGGCTCGTGGCGCTGGGTCGAGTCCGTCGCGGCCAATCACATGGACGACCCCGCGGTGCGCGGGACCATTATCCACAGCCGCGACATCACGGAGCGCAAGCGGGCTGCGGACGCGCTACGGGCGAGCGAGCGCGACCACCGCGCGCTGATGGAGCAGGCCGCCGACGCCATCTTCGTCCTGGACCCGGCGGGCCGCTTCCTGGACGTCAACGCGCGCGCCTGCGCGCTGCTCGGCTATGGCCGCGACGAGTTGCTGCAATTCAGCATCCCGGACGTGATGGACCGCGCCGACCTGGCGGCGACCCCGGTGCGCTTCGCCGAGATCCGTGCGGGCACGACCGTCGTCAACGAGCGGCGGATGCGGCGCAAGGACGGCGCTATCGTCCCCGTCGAGATCAGCGCGAAGGCCCTTGCCGACGGGCGCATGCAGGCCATCGCGCGCGACATCACCGAGCGCAAACGGGCCGAGGAGGTGTTGCGCCACCAGGCCCGGTATGACGCGCTGACCGACCTACCCAATCGCACGCTGCTGCACGAGCGCGTCGCCGCGGCGCTCGGCGACGCGCCCGGCATCCCCCAGCCGCTCGCGCTGCTGCTGCTCGACCTGGACCACTTCAAGGAGGTCAACGACACCTTCGGCCACGAGCAGGGCGACGGGTTGCTGTGCCAGGTCGCCGCGCGGCTGCGCGTCGGCGTCCGCGTGGGCGACACCGTGGCGCGCCTGGGCGGCGACGAGTTCGCCGTGCTCCTGCCGGGCGCCGACGCGGCGGGGGCGGCGCGCGTCGCCGCGGACATCCGCGCCGCGCTGGACGCCCCCCTGCACGTCGAGGGGCAGGTGCTCCGGGTCGGCGCGAGCGTGGGGATCGCGCTCGGCCCCGCCCACGGCGCGGACGGGACCACCCTGCTGCGCCACGCCGACGTGGCCATGTACGCGGCCAAGCGCGCGCGGACGGGGTACGCCCTCTACGACCCAGCGCAGGACCAGCACAGCCCGGAGCGCCTGGCCCTCGTCGGCGAGTTGCGCGCGGAGATCGAAGGGGGCGCGCTGACGCTGCACTATCAGCCGCAGGTCGACCTGGCCTCGGGGCGCGTCTGCGGGGTCGAGGCGCTGGTGCGCTGGCCGCACCCGCGGCGCGGTCTGATCCCGCCCGACCACTTCATCCCGCTGGCGGAGCAGACCGGCCTGATCGCGCTGCTGACGGAGTGGGTGCTGGCGGAGGCGGTGCGCCAAGGCCGGGCGTGGCAGCGCGGGGGCCTGCTGCTCGGCGTCTCCGTCAACCTCTCGATGTGGAACCTGCACGACCCGGCGCTGCCCGCGCGCGTCGCCAGCCTGCTGCAGGAGCAGGGCCTGCCGCCAGCGTGGCTGCGCCTGGAGCTGACCGAGGGGGCGCTGATGGCCGATCCGGAGCGCGCCCTGGATGTCCTCACGCGCCTGGCGGGGTTGGGCGTGCGCCTGGCGGTGGACGACTTCGGCGCGGGCTACTCCAGCCTGGCCTACCTCAAGACGCTGCCGGTGGACGAGCTCAAGATCGACAAGAGCTTCGTGCGCGCGATGGCGACGGACGCGGCAGACGCGGCGATCGTGGCCTCGACGGTGGCGCTGGGGCACGCGCTGGGGCTGCGGGTGGTGGCCGAGGGCATCGAGGACCGGGCGACGTGGGACCTGCTGGCAGAGATGGGCTGCGACGTGGCGCAGGGCTACCACATCGCACGCCCGCTGCCCCCGGACGCCCTCGCTGACTGGCTGCGCGCGGCGCCCTGGGCCGTCGCCTAGCCTAGAGTATTCATGAGTATGTGTGTCGAAACAAAATGGACTAATCTAGTACCACGTCGATCGACTCGGACTTCTGAAGGGGCTGCAGAGCCGATTTTGGTGCTCAAAGGGGGCTGTAAGAACCCCCACAGACCGCGATCAGCAGCCAATTTAATGCGATAAATGTTTTCGTGAATACTCCAGGCTACGTAGACGCTGCTAAGTTCTTGCACGGCTCCTACGCTTGGGTGCGTGCCTCGCGCAGCCTGTTCAGGTTGCACGAACTTACCAACATCTACGTAGAGCAGCGTGCGGCGGCACGGGTCGCGCGCGTTGAGGTCGCACGGCATCCGACACGTGGCTCCCCATGACCGGCACGTGGCTCCCCATGACCGGAAGGAGGAGTGATGACAACCGACTTGATGACGACCAGACGACGCCTGATGTCTCCCACGCAGAGCCTCACGAGCGTCGCGACGACGCCTATCCACCGATGGGTCGCCCTCGTCGTGGCCCTCGCGCTCACGCTCGCCGCCGGGCTGACCTTGCCGGTGGCGCACCTACCGGGTCCGGTCAGCACAGCCTTTCTGCCAACCTGGGCCAGCCTCGCGGTGGCCGCCGACGCGCTGACCGCCTACCTCTTCTTCGGACAGTTCCTGTGCACGCGCCAGCCGGCGCTCGCGGCCCTGGCGGGCACGTATCTGTTTTCCAGCCTCATCATCGTGCCCTACCTGCTGACCTTTCCCCATGTGTTTGCGGCCGGCGGCTTCCTGCACGCGGGGACGCAGACGGCGATCTGGCTCTGGGTGTGCTGGCACGGCGGGTTCCCGTTGGGGTTACTGGCGTACCTCTGGGTGGATCGTCGCTATGGCGCTGTGCGCCTCTCCACGCGGGACGCGCGGAGGCTGACGGCGCTCCTCTGTGTCGTCATTCCCGCGGCGATCCTGGTCCTGTCCTGTGGCGCCATCGTCGGGCAGGGGTGGTTGCCGGTGCTGATCCAGTGCGGCCATTATACCGCCTTGTTTTCCCTGGCCTCCGTCGTGGGCCTCGCCACCTGGGGCCTGAGCGCCGTGGCCGGCGTCGGCCTGCTGCGGCGCACGCGCGGTCGGACCATGGCCCCCCTCTGGCTCAGCCTGGCCATGCTGGCCAGCGTGCTCGACGTGGTCCTGACGATAGCCGCGGGCAGCCGCTACAGCATCGGCTGGTACATGGCACGCGTCAATAGCCTGCTGGAGGCGGGCATCGTGCTGTGCGCGCTGCTCTACGAGATCACCTTTCTCTATGCGCGCCTGGCAGAGCAGGAACACCTGGCCCAGAGCATGAACCACAACCTACGTGACGCCAATGAGGCGCTGGACAAGCTGGCACGGGAAGATGCCCTGACCGGCGTCCCGAACCGCCGCACGATTCTGGAGATAGCGGCGGCCGAACTGGCACGCGACCGCCGCTACGGGGGCGTCTTCACGGTCCTGATGATCGACGTCGACAATTTCAAGGCGTTCAACGATCGCTACGGGCACGCGGAGGGGGATCGTGTCCTGCGCGCCGTGGCCGGCGCGATGAACCGCTCGATCCGTGCCACCGATCAGATCGGCCGGTATGGGGGTGAGGAGTTCCTCGTTATTCTGACGCAGACTGCGGCCACGGGTGCGGTGGTCGCGGCCGAGCATATCAGAGAAGCGGTGCGGCAGGAGCGCCTGGAGATCGAGGGGCACGCTGTCCCGTTGACCGTGAGTATCGGCGTGGCCGCGATGCGCCCCGACGATGGCGTCGTCGAGGATGTGGTGCGCCGGGCCGATGCGGCATTGTATGACGCCAAGCGAGCAGGGAAGGATCGCGTGGCGCAGGCGACCGACGACGGGCTCGTGGGGACGACGCCTGTTGCCGCACCGCGGGCAGCCGCGCAGCCCGCATCGGGCGCGAGGTCTATGGCCGTCGTGGCGAGCGACGCGCCCGTGGGCGTGTCTACCTATGGGGCTGCGGAGACAGGAGGGCTAGTGCGCCGGTAATGATCGGTGTTGTAAGGTGTCGAAGTTGTTGCGCCGGATGTGAGCGTGCGGTTGCGTCAGGACTCAGAATCAGCGGTGGTCGAGAGCCTGTCGGTCGGGTATCCTTCTTCTTTATATAGACGTGCATGAAGGAGGGGACGATGGCCTGCCCGTACTGCCAGGGGAACGCGACACAGGAAGTGGAGCGGAGAACAGCGTTGGGGTACCACCTGTTCCGCTGCCGACCCTGCCGGCGCACCTTTAACGAGCGCACGGGCACGCCGTTCAACCACCTGCAGGCGCCCACCGACATCGCGCTGCTCGTCGTGCTGTGGCGACTGCGCGACAAGCTCAGCCTGCGGGACCTCGCTGAGATGTTTTTGACGCGGGGCTTCACCTTCACGCATGAGACGGTGCGGGAGTGGGAAGAGCGCTTTACCCCGCTGCTGACCGAGCGGCTGCGTACCAAGCGGCGCGGCAAAGCAGGGGTGAAGTGGCATGCGGATGAGACCTATGTGAAGGTGGACGGACGCTGGTGCTACCTCTACCGGGCGATCGACGCGGACGGCAACCTGGTCGACTCCATGCTGAGCGAGATGCGGGATAGGGACGCCGCCAAGCGCTTTTTCACGCGGGCCCGCACGGTGGTCGGCCATGCGCCCGAGAAGGTGACGACGGACGGGCACGACGCCTATCCGCGCGCCATCCGCGAGACGCTGGGACCCGACGTCCAGCATCGGACCAGCCGGTACCTGAACAATCGGATGGAGCAGGACCGTCGTGGCATCAAGCAACGCTACTACCCGATGCGCGGCTTCGGCTCCTTTGACGCGGCAGCCCGCTTCTGCTCCGCCCACGACGACCTGCGCGACCATCTCCGCTGCCGCCCACACCTGAACGAGACGGTCTCCCTAGCGGACCAACGGCGGCTCTTCGTGGAGCGGTGGGGCGAGGTGTGCGCGGTGTTGCAGGCCGCGTAGGCGCGTTCGGGTGGGCAACACCACGTGCCGACGCGTGTACCGGTCCCATTGCGTTCCGAGTTCTGACGCATCCCGCCGGCCCAGCTCGAACACGGCCTTGAACAGGTCGGCGGCTTCCGTCGACGAGATCGACGCCGACCCGCGCCCGCCTCGACATCGACGCCCACCAGCGCAGCCACCAACCCACGCCTATCTATAAACCTATCATACAGCTTGACAAGAGAGGGAGTTAGTGCTAATAGATGGTGATGGACCTTCCGCACCCGTGGCGCATGGTTTGGGCACGGGCAGCGCGGATATCGCTCGAACAGAGCAGGAGTAACGGTTGATGCGGGTGGTGGTGACGGGGGCCGAGGGACACCTCGGCCGGGTGGTCGTGGCGCGGCTGCGCGACGAGCGTGTCGATGTGGTGCGCGTCGACAGGCGCATCGCCGGCCCGCTCGACGAGCTGACGCGCGAGGTCGACCTGTGCGATCTCGGGCACGTCTACGGGGCGCTGGCCGGCGCCGACGCCGACGCTGTCGTTCACCTGGGGGCTATCCCATGGCCCGTGGGCCGCCCGCCCGAGGTCGTGTACGCCAACAACGTGGTGGGCCAATTCAATATGTGCGAGGCGGCGGCGACCCTGGGCATCCGCCGCCTCGTGAGCGCGTCAAGCGTGTCCGCGCTGGGCTTCCCCTTCCAGCACCGCCGATCAGAGCCGCTCTACCTGCCCATCGACGAGGAGCATCCGCTGTTGCCCCAGGACGCCTATGGCCTGTCCAAGGCCAACGGCGAGGAAATCGTCGCGGCGTACTGTCGGCGCGGCGCCGGCAGCGCGGCCAGCCTGCGCTTCCCCACCATCCTGAACGCGGCGCTCTATCAGGACTTTATCGGCGACGTGCGCGCCGATCCGGGCGGGTCGGCGCGGTACCTGTGGTCCTACATCGACGCGCGCGACGCGGCGGAGGCCTGCGTGCTCGCCCTCACCGCGCCCTTCGACGGACACCAGCCGCTCTATGTCGCGGCGGACGACACGACGTCCGACCTCCCGACCGACACGCTGCTCGATCGCTACTATCCCGCCGCCCAGCGACGTTGGCCGGCGGGCAACGCCGCCGCGTACCGCTCCCTGCTCGTCACGGGACGGGCCACGGACCTGCTCGGCTTTCGGCCCCGCTACTCGTGGCGGTCGCCGACCGGCATGCCCGTTACGTAGCGTTACGCAGGGTAGAGTAAGGACTTAATGTCTGAGATCACCATCCGCGCTGTCCGCGCCATCCTCACGGCGCCGGGACACTACCCCGAGCACAGCCGCCTCGCCGTGGTCAAGGTCGAGACCTCCGAGCCAGGGCTCTACGGCCTTGGCTGCGCCTCCTGCACCACCCGCCACCTGGCGGTGCGCACGGCGGTCGACGACTATCTCGCGCCGTTTCTCATCGGCAAAGACCCCCAGCGCATTGAGGATATCTGGCAGACGGCGTACGTCAACTCGTACTGGCGTAATGGTCCCGTGCTCAACTGCGCCCTCTCGGGCGTCGATATGGCCTTGTGGGACATCAAGGGCAAGCTGGCTGGCCTGCCGCTCTACCAGCTCCTGGGCGGCAAGTGCCGCGAGGCCGCGGCCATGTATCGCCACGCCGACGGGCGCGAACCGGCCGAGGTCGCCGAGAACGCGCGGGCGCTGATGGCCGAGGGCTATCGCCATATTCGTTGCCAGATGGGCCTCTACGGCGGCCTATCCTCCATGCGGCAGGCGCCCGACGGGGCGCTCCCGGGGGCCTATTTCGACCCGGACGCCTACGCCCGCGGCGTCCCGCGCTTGTTCGAGCGGCTGCGGACGGAGTTGGGCGACGAGGTTGAGTTACTGCACGACATCCACGAGCGCCTCGCCCCCAGCGAAGCGGTGCGCCTGACCAAGGCGCTCGAGCCCTATCGACTCTTTTTCCTGGAGGACCCCCTGCCGCCGGAGCAGACGGGCTGGTTTCAGGCGCTGCGCCAGCAGAGCGCCACGCCGCTCGCCATGGGCGAGCTGTTCACCCACCCCAACGAATGGCTGCCCCTGATCACAAACCGCCTGATCGACTTTATCCGCGTCCACATCAGCGCCATCGGCGGCGTCACGCCGGCGCGCAAGCTGGCTGCGCTCTGCGAGGCTTTCGGGGTGCGCACCGCCTGGCACGGGCCGGGCGACGTCTCGCCGGTGGGGCACGCTGCCAACCTGCACCTCGACCTGAGCGTCCCCAACTTCGGCATCCAGGAGTGGCCCTCGTTCACCGCGGCGGAGCGCGAGGTGTTCCCCGGCTGCCCCGAGGTGCGGGGAGGCTACATGTATCCGAACGATCGACCGGGCCTGGGCATCGACCTCGACGAGGCAGCCGCGGCCCGCTATCCGTGTCCCGCCGACACGCCGCGGTGGACGCTGGCCCGTCTGCCCGACGGTACGGCGGCGCGTCCGTAGTAGCCGGGGTCGAGACATGGTGGATCGCGGGCGATCGTCCGCGCGCTATCAGCCTATCAGATAGCTTGACAGCCGGCGCTGGAATGCGCTATACAATCAGCAATGGGTGTGCGCATGTCTGTGATGATGCGACGCGGATAGGGACGAATGCTTCAGAAATTGCAGCGCGAGACATTGGCCGAGCAAGCGGCGGCGAGTTTGCTGGAGTTTATCCAGGCGCGCGACCTCAAGCCGGGGGAAGCCCTGCCGTCAGAGACCCGGTTGACGACCGAGTTTGGCGTGAGCCGGCCGATTATCCGCGAGGCGTTGAAATCCCTGCAGGGCAAGGGCGTCATCGAGATCGTCAACGGCAAGGGCGCCATTATCCGCTCCATCGACGGCGCGGCCTTGCTCGGCTATTTCTCGCGCGCCGTGCAGGTGAACCGCGATACCATCCTTGAGTTGATGGAGGTGCGCCGGGGACTCGAGGTGCAGAGCGCGATCCTCGCCGCGGCGCGGCGTACAGACGAGGAGTTAGACCGCATGGCCGACATCGTTGCCGCGATGCGGGCCCACGTCCACGATGCCGACGCCTACATCGAGCTTGATGTTGCCCTGCACCTGCTCATCGCATCGGCCAGCCACAACGCGATGATGTTCCACCTGGTCGAGTCGATCCGCGAGGCGTCGAAGGACACCATCCGCGAGGGACTGCGCCGCCGGCGCACGACCGAGCAACTCGAGCGCGTGCAGGCCCTGCATGAGGCGCTACTCGTGGAGGTGCGAGACGGGCACGCCGAGGGGGCGCGACAGGCCATGGATAGACACTTCGCCGAAGCAGTCACGGCTCTCATGGCCGACGACCTGGATACCGATACTGAAACGAGATCGCCCATCCTGCCGATTAGGGTGTGATGGTCCGTGGACGGAGAACGGAGCGGGCGCTGGACGCTAGCGATGGGCGGCCGCAGCATCGGCTGCGCCGGGCGTGATACGCGTGAGGGTGAGGCTCCGCGTTAAACTGACAAGACGCGAGACGATGCCGAAACCCGACCCAGCGGCGCTACTTTGAGCCGTGTTTGATCTGTCGGCGGAGAGGGCGAAAGGACAGGCACAGGTGGTCGTGAGCGACGCGTCGGCCGTGGCACCGGGAATCGGTCTCTTGTCCGACCCATTGGGAGATCGACGCCTCAACGTCTACGCGTTGGAGCACGACGGAGGGTGGGCGCTCTTCGACGCCTGCGTCCCTGGAACGCTGACGGGGCGCGTCGAGCGAGGCGATCTTGTCGGGGCCATCACCTTGCTCGTCGTGTCGCACGCCGACGCCGATCACCTCGGCGACGCCGCCGCCCTGCGCACCCTGTCCCCGGACCTGCGCATCTTCTGCCACGCCGGAGACCGTCGCTGGATCGAAGACCACGACGCGCTTGTGAGGGAGCGGTATGACCACGCCCGTCCGCGCTATGAGTATGGCTACCCCACGGACGTGCTGAGGGAGTTGCGCCGCCTCTGCGGGGCCAACATCCGCATCGACGCCACGCTCGATGATGGCAGTTCCCTAAGAATCGGGGCGCGCGAGTGGCGCGTGCTCCATGTTCCGGGCCATAGTCCGGGGCATCTTGCCCTATGGTACGAGCCGGACGGCGTGTTGCTGTTTGGGGACGCTGTCCTCGGCTTCGGTCCACCCGACGGCGACGGCAGGGCCTCGATGCCGCCGACGCACCAGTCTATCGGCGACTATCTGCGCACCATCGACCGCCTGGCCCGCCTACCGGTGCGACTGGCCTTGAGCGGGCACTGGCCGCCGCTCGACGGCGCCCTCTTTGGCCGCCTCCTGCGTGAGAGTCGGGCGTGCGTCGAGCGCGACCTGGAGGTGGTGCTGGAGGCCTGCTCCGGCCAGCCCAGGCGCTTCGCCGACTTGATCGGTGCGCTCAACGACCGCTCCCGCTCCTGGCCCCCAGTCGAAGATGCAAGTTACTCTTTCGCGCTGGCGGGGTACCTGGAATACCTGACGGGCCGGCGACGCCTGCGCGAGGAGCCGGGAGGAGTGTATATCCGATGAACGCGCCAGGAACCGCTCCGGACATCGCGCCACTAACAGCGTTCCCCCTCCTCCGCGATGTCCACGCCGTTGTGACGGGCGGCGCTCAGGGGCTGGGCTTGGCCGCCGCCCGCTGTCTCGCCATGCACGGCGCCCGCGTGGCGCTGCTCGACCTGGACGAAGGCAAGGCGCGCGCGGCGGCGGCGGCCCTGCCCGGAGACGGTCACATCGGCGTGCGCGGCGACGTGACGGACGCCGACGAGCGTCGCGCGGCGGTCGCCGCCGCGCGCGCCGCGCTGGGAGGCATCGACGTGCTGGTCAACAACGCGGGCGTCCAGTTCCACGCGGCGGCGGAGGAGATCGACGAGGCGCGTTGGCGACGGCTGTTCGACGTCAACGTGCATGGGATGATGTTTATGTCCCAGGAGGTGGGCCGGGTCATGCTCGAGCAGGGCAGCGGCTCCATCATCAATATCGGCAGCATCTCGTCCCTCCTGGCGATGCCCCGGCGCGGAGCGTACGTCGCGGCCAAGACGGCCGTGCTGGGCATCACCCGCGCGCTGGCCGTCGACTGGGCGGGGCGCGGGGTCCGCGTCAACGCCGTCTGTCCCGGCTATCACCACACCCCCCTGCTCGACGAGTACATCGCGCGCGGGGACCTCGACGCGGAGGTGATCCGCAAGCGCATCCCCATGGGCCGCCTGGGGGCGATCGAGGACGTCGGCAACGCCATCGTGTTTTTCGCCTCGCCCCTGTCGTCTTACGTCACCGGCCAATACCTTATGGTCGACGGAGGTTATACCACCTTCGGCGCCCCCGAGGAGGCCAGCCAGTGATGGGCGGACAACTGGTGTCCCTGGAGGCGTTCGAGGTGCGGCTCCCGCTGCCCCGCCCGTTGCGGCTCGGCGCCATTAGGATACCGGACCGGGAGTATACGATTGTGCGCGCCCGCGACGATGAGGGTCACGTCGGCTCCGCCTACGGCCTGTCGCGCAACGCTCCCCTCGCCGCGTTGGTCGCGCGTACCGTGGCCCCGTACTGGCAGTCGCGCGCGCTCGACGACCATGCGCTGTTCTACGCCCACGCCGTCGAGGCCAATGTCTGCCTGGGCCCGCAGGGCGTGTTCTGGCGCGCGCTCGGTCTCGCCGACTGCGCCCTCTACGATTTATTGGCCATGCGGGCCGGCCGGCCGCTGTACGACTACCTGGGCGGCGCCCCGCGCCGCGTGCCCGCTCTGTCGGTCGGCGGCTATCCGTCCCCGCACGAGACCGCCGCCTCGCTCACGGCGCAGGTCGCTCTCATGCTGGATGACGGCCCCGCGGGGATTAAAATTGCCAGTTGCTCCGACTACGCGCGCGACACGCCGCGCCTGCGCGCCTGCCGCGCCGCCATGCCGGACGCCCTGCCGCTGATGATCGACCTGCACTGGGGCGCCCGCGACGCCGCTGCCCTCCTGCCGGAGGCGCGCGTTTGGGAAGGGCTGCGGCTGGGGTGGATCGAGGACCCCGTCGCGTTCGACGATGTCGAGAGTATGACCCAATTGGCCGATCAGCTGGCCTCCCCCATCGCCGTTGGCGACGAGCAGAGCGGTCACCGGCATATCCTGCGGCTGATGGATGAGGGCCGTATCGACGTCCTGCGGCTGGACGCGACAGCCTGCGGCGGCGTGCGCGCGTTCATGGCGCTGGCCAACGCGGCGGCGGAGCGGGGGCTGCCCGTGTCTTGCCATGTTTTCCACCACCTGCACGCGCACCTGGCCGCGGCGGCGCCGAACGTCGCCTGGGTCGAGTACATGCGCCCCGAGCTCGGCATCGAATCGATCCATTTGCTGTGGGCGATGACCCACGCCCTACCGACGGCGGGTTCCTGGCGCCGCCGTCTCCCGGCGTTGGCTACGTCTGGGACGAGGACGCGATCGAGTGGTACCGCCGCAAGGGCCAGGATCTGTAGGGCGGCAGAGGGCAGAGGGCAGAGGACATCATGATCTACGAGTTGCGCGTGTATACGTGCCGTCCGGGGACGATGCAAACGGTGCTTGACATGTGGGCGCGTGAGGGGCAGGCGATGATCGAGCCCTATATGCGCATGGTTGGCCAGTGGACGGCGGAGAGCGGCACGGTCAACACGATTTATACGCTCTGGGCCTTCCGCGACCTGAGCCATCGCCAGGAGGCCCGCGCCGCGCTGATGGAACATCCCGGCTTCGCCGCGTACCTGGCCCGCTGCCGCGAATGCTACGTACAACAGGAGGCCGTGTTCCTCTCGCCCACGGCGCTCTCGCCGCTGGGCTAGCGTCGTCGCGCCGCGGGCGAGGCGCCGGAGGACATCGTCGCCGGGGAGCGGTCTCGGGATGGGCAAGTGGCGCACGGACGGGAGGGTAACGACGATGCTACGGTTTGACGGGAAGCGCGCGCTGGTGGTCGGGGGGACCAGCGGCATCGGGAGGGCGATTGCGCTGGCCTTCGCGCGCGCCGGCGCGGAGGTCGCGGCGACGGGGCGGCGTCCCGACCGGACGGCGGAGATGGCGGCGGAGTTGCGCGCGTGCGGGGCGCGCAGCCTGGACGTGCCGTGCGACGCCACTGACGGCGACGCGGTCCGCGCGCTCTTCGGCGCCGTCGCGGCGGAGTGGGGCGGCCTGGACATCCTGGTGGCCGCGCAGGGCGTCCACCAGCGGCAGCCGTCCCAGCAGGTCGACGACGCCTCGTTCCGCGCCGTCCTCGCCGCCAATCTGGAGAGCGTCTTCACCGTCTGCCGCGAGGCGTACCCGTTGCTGCGCGCGTCGCGCGGCTGCATCGTCACCGTGGCCTCCATGGGCAGCTTCATCGGGCTCAAGCATGCCGCGGCCTACACGGCCAGCAAGGGAGGCGTGGCGCAACTGACCAAGGCGCTGGCCGTCGACTGGGCCGCGGACGGCATCCGCTGCAACGCCATCGCCCCCGGATGGATCGTCACGCCCATGTCCCAGGCGCTGCTGGAGGAACCGGCGGTGCGCGAGGCGATCCTGCGGCGCACGCCCCTGGGCCGCCTGGGCCAGGCGGACGACATCGCGGGCGCGGCCCTGTTCCTGGCCTCCGACCTGGCCGCGTTCGTCACCGGAACCGTCCTGACGGTCGACGGCGGGGCGATGGCCAGCCTATGACGACCGTCCTGCGCGGCATCACCTGGCAAAATCCGCGCGGCTACGAGCCGCTCGTCGCGGCGTCCGCCGCGTGGAGAGAGCGGCGTCCAGACGTCGAGGTGATCTGGGATCAGCTGCCCTGGTACCGCTTCGAGGAGCAGGTCCTCGGCTCGCTCACCGCGGGCGACGGCCGGTACGACCTCGTCATGTTCGACCACCCATGGACCGGCACGTTGGCGGCCGAGGACCTGCTCGTCCCCTGGGACCGCTTGATCGAGGCCGCCGACTGGGCGGCGTTGCGGCAGCGCGTCGTGGCGCCCTCACTGGAGAGCTACGAGCTCGCGGGGCGTCTGTGGGCGCTGCCGCTCGATGCAGCCTGTCACGCCGCGCTGGCGCGCGCCGACCTCGTCGATCCCGCGGGACTACCCGAGGCGTGGGAGGACGTGGCGGCGTGGGCGCGCGAGCGCCATCGGCCTCCCGCGCGTTACGGGCTGGTGTTGAGCGTGGAGGGGGTGCTGGGACACTGTCTGTTCCTCTCCATGATGGCCGGCCTGGGCTATCCAGCGTTCCACGATGAGCAGCACCCGGCCTGCGATCGGGACGCCGCCGCCCACGCGCTGACGCTGCTCCGGGAGTTGCTCCATTTCGCGCCGCCGGGCTCGACGCGCTGGGGTCCCTGGGACATCTACGATCACCTCTGCCGGTACGACGACGTGGCGTACAGCCCCTCCATCTTCGCCTACGTCAACTATTTTGGAGGCGGCCCGCGGGGAGACGCGCTCCGCCTGAGCCTTGCCCCGCGCTGCAATGGCCACGAATTCCCGCGGCCCATCCTGGGCGGGGTTGGGCTTGGGATCGCCCACACCTGCCCACACCTGCCCGACGCGCGGGACGTCGGGCTCTTCTTGATGGACGACCACACCCAGCGCGCGATTTTCCCGGATCACCACGGTCAGCCGGCCGCGTGGAGCGCGTGGCGTGACGACGAACTCAACCGCCGTTCGCACTCTTTCTATCGCGACCTCGCCGCCAACATGGCCCACGCGTACGTCCGTCCGCGCTACCCAGGCTTTCACGCCCTTGAGTTGCGCAACGGCCGCATCCTGCAAGGGTGGTGGGAGGGCGCGCAAACGCTCGCCGACACCCTGGCGGCGCTCAACGCGCCACGGTGAGAGCGCGATAGAGACGCAGGGTTATCGGTCATCGAGCGGGCATGCGCCCTCCGCTGACGCGCGGGTTGGGGCGTAAGGAGAGAAGGAGGGGAGGAGGATGTTGATGACGACGCAAGAGCAGTCACTGGCGGGCAAAGTCGCGCTAGTCACGGGCAGTTCCAGGGGTATCGGCAAGGCCATCGCGACCGGCTTCGCCGCGGCGGGCGCGCGGGTCTACACCCACGGGCCATCCCCCGAGGAGGAGTCATCCGCCGGCCTGATCGGGGAACGCTTCATCCAGGCCGATTTCACGGACCTGGCGCAGGTCGCGCGCCTGGCCGACGCGGTGGCCGCCGCCGAGGCGCGCCTCGACGTGCTGGTGAACAACGCCGGCATCGACAGCCCCGCCCCGCTGGAGGAGCTCACCCCGGACATCCTGGACCATGTGCTGCGGGTGAACCTGCGCGCCCCGGTTGAGTTGACGCGCCTGCTCCTCCCGTTGCTCAAAGGGTCGAGCGGCGCCTCGGTCATCAACGTCACCTCGATCCACGAGGCGATGCCCTATCCCCGCAACGCCGCCTACTGCATGGCCAAAGCGGCCCTGGCCATGTTCTCCAGGGCCGTCACCCTTGAGCTAGCCCCAATACGGTTCAGTTAAGGGAAACAGGACGAGATGACTCCTACCGCGGAGTGTGGCATGCTGAGATTTACGACGATCACAGGGTGTCACACTCAGCAAAGGAGTCATCCCATGGGA
>JAABUZ0100003244.1_pt1 | contig 24647 bp, 22 predicted proteins | sample 5562091 | NCBI WGS metagenome assembly JAABUZ01 (sample SAMN12813069, study PRJNA571459) | rock metagenome | isolation source: Antarctica rocks | place: Antarctica: Victoria Land, Linnaeus Terrace sud | collected 2015-12-21 | reverse complement strand
CGTGTCCTATGGTCGCAGAATCGCCCCACGCGGCTCACAGCGGTCCAAAACAGCCGCAACTCAGCCGAACCGGAGCCTCGAATCGCTGGCAACAGCCCTTTCGACTTTCTCTCCGACAAACTGCTAGTTACCGAGAAAGGAGAGTGCGCTTCCGCTGTCGTCTGAAGGCGACAGTCCCCGCGCACACGTTTTATGGAGCCTGCTGAGCACTCCGCGACGTACGATGCCACACACGATCCAGCAACTGGTCGCCCACAGCCTCAAGCCGACGCACGGCTTCATCCCGGCGCTGGTCGCTCTGGGCCAGGAGACCAGCATTGGGCTGTTCGGGGACGAGCGCGTCGGTCAGGATGTTCGCCGCGTCCATGAGTTCGTCGGTGGCGGCGATATATTCGTCGTGCAGGTCGCGTAAGTTCGCTGGTGGTTGAATCTGGCGCGCTTCCAGATTGTACCGACCAATATCTTCCCCCAGTCGGTTGGCCCGAATGCGAAAGTAGCCATAGGTGATGGCGTGATTTCGCAAATCTACAGCAGACTCATCCAACGCGTTGGATACACTGGCGATGCTTTGAAGATTCAACCAGAGTGTCATCACATACGCATAGTCCGGACTCGCGCTCAGTTGCGATGGCAATGCCACCCTGTGGGCGGGCGCCGCCGGTTGCGATAGGCCGGGCAGTTGTGCCAGCCCGATGCCAAGAAAAATGAGCAACAACGACGACACAAAGGTGCGCAACCATTGCGCTGTCGAGGAACGGGGGGGTGGCGCATGGAGCACCGGTTCTATGTTGGCGGCAATAATGGCATGAGCGGAAGGAGGGGGCGAGGCCAGCACCGCGGTCGCCCTTTCATCTCTGCAGACGGGTCTTTGGGAGCGCATCCTGACCGGGTTCTCTGCCCGGACGCCGCCTCACCGCGACGATTGTACCACCGTGGGTGCGTGGTCACCATGACCACCCAGCGCAATAGGAGGCCACCGTGGGCGGACTTGTGATTCACCATGCCACCCTCATCACACCGTGGGATACCGTGCCCGACACCACGCTGTCCATGCGGGATGGACGCATCACGTCGATCGAGAACCACGCCGAGTCCGCAATGGACGCCGACCAGGCACTCGACGCGACCGGTTGTACGGTGGTGCCCGGCTTCATCGACATGCAGTTGAATGGAACCGGCGGCATCGACTGCATGCGCGCCAGTGCCGACGACCTGGCGCGACTCAGTGCGCTCCTGCCACAATTCGGCTGCACCGCCTACTTGCCAACGCTCGTCACCGCGTCGCGAGAGCGGCTGATCGATGGCTTGACGGCAATTGGCACGGCCTATAGAGCGCAGCCGGGAGGCGCGCGGATAGTGGGCGCGCACGTCGAAGGGCCGTACCTCTCTGCGGATTTCAAAGGCGCTCACGATCCACGCTACGTACGGCCATTTGATGAGACAGAGTGGGAGCACCTCCTGTCCGCTGCGGAGGGATGTGTGAAGCTGGTCACACTGGCGCCGGAGCCCCAGGGCAACGAAGGAGCAGTGCGCCGTCTACGGCGCGATGGCTGCGTCGTGTCGCTTGGCCACACGAACGCGACCTACGACGACGCGCGCCGGGCGGTGCTGGAGGGTGCGACGCTGGCAACGCACACCTATAACGCCATGCGCGGCCTGCACCATCGCGAGCCGGGCATGCTGGGCGCTGTCTTCGACCTGGACCCCTTGACGGCTGAACTTATCCCGGACGGAATCCATGTCCACCCGGCGGCGATGCGGGGGCTCATCAAGGCGAAAGGGGTGGATCGCGTGGCGGCGGTGACCGACGCTTCGTGGGTCGCGGGTCTCGCGTCGGGCACCTACTCCTGGGAGGGGAGGCCGATGGTGTACGACGGCTTCGCGCCTCGCCTCGCCGATGGCACGCTTGCTGGCAGCGGCATGACGGCTGACGGCATGCTTCGTGTGCTGGTGCGTGAAGTTGGCCTTACCCTTGCACACGCGCTCCGCATGCTGACGTCCACTCCCGCCCATGTCCTCGGCATCGAACGAGATGCCGGCCGCATCACCGTCGGGGCGTCGGGAGATGTGGTGCTGCTCGACACCGACCTGGCCGTTGTGGCCACCGTCGTTGGCGGCAGGATTGTCTATCAACGGGAGACGCACACGGGCGATGTTGTGACGGGGGCAGGTCTGCATCGTTGATTATCGTGGTGACCGACCGGGAAACAGTCATCTCACGGCGAGTCGTTTATACTGGTAGGAGTGTGGGTACGGGATAGCGTGAACTCCATGGGGTTGTGCGGATCACCGACGATGGGGACGAGGTTGATATGACGGTGCAGCCAGGGAGGCTGTCGGGTAAGAATTGCATTGTAACCGGTTCCGGTTCCGGGATTGGTCGTGCAATTGCCACCCTCTTTGCCCGAGAGGGGGCCTCGATCACCGTGGCTGACTTTAATCTCATTGCCGCGCGGGAGACCGTTGAGAACATCACGGAAGATGGAGGGACGGCCTGGCCGTACCAGGTGGATGTGTCACAGGCGACGCCAGTGGAGGCATTAGTGAAGGAAGCGTATGGCCGGGCGGGTCGGCTGGACATCCTGGTGAATAATGCCGGGGTCGGTGTGGCGGGCACGGTGGTGACCCAGACCGAAGATGACTTCGATCGCATGTACGCGGTCAACGTGCGAGGCATGTTCCTTGGCTGTAAGTACGCGATTCCGCTCATGGTTGAGCAAGGAGGCGGCATTATCGTGAACATGGCCTCGGTCGCGGGTATCGTGGGCATTCTCGACCGCGCGGGGTACTGTGCCTCGAAAGGGGCTGTCATCGCGCTCACGCGCTCCGTATCAGCTGATTTCATCGCGCAGGGCATCCGCGCCAACTGTATCTGCCCTGGCACCATCGATTCTCCCTGGGTGGAGCGCATCACCCGGTCGTATGATGATCCCGCGGCGGCACGTGCGGCTATGGTGGCACGTCAGCCGGTTGGCCGCATGGGCACGCCGGACGAGATCGCGCATGCCGCTCTGTATCTCGCGTCTGACGAAGCGGGCTACGTGCAGGGCAGCGCGCTCATCATTGATGGCGGCATTACCGCACGATAAGCAGGTGCAACAACAAGCGGTGGCTATAGCCAACTTTGGTGGTTTTGTGCCTTGCATACGCCGGGTGCGGGTAGAGTAACCTTTGATAAAGACGATGGATACAGGAGTGACTTGATGGCGCAACGCGGAATGTTGCCCCTTCCTTCGGGTGATGCTCAACGGACCGCCCGCCGCATGCCCGTGTGGACACAACGCGGCGTCCTTTTCGTGGTTGGTTCACTCCTCGCGGTGACGTTTCCGATTGGACAGTACGCCGCCACTGCCCATGGCCCTGAGCCGGTTCCCGCTCCCCAGGCTCGGGTGCTCATCCCGTTCACCCCAACAGCCGCTCCAGATCAGGCACCCGTGGTGGACGTGGTCCGTCAAGACCAGGTGACGGTCACCACGCCAGCAGCGACCACGCTGGTCGCACCAACCCCGGAAGCAGCCTCATCTTTACCATCACAGCCGGTGGATGCCAGCACGCGGACGCAAGATACGGTGGAACCGACGGTGACGCCACAGGAACCGCTGATGGCGGTGGCGTCCCAGTCAGACGTGCTGATGACGCCCGGCGCACCGGTGGACGCTCAGGACGGGGCGCAGAGCCTTGCACAGGCACTGCATGATGGCACGGTACACATTGCACCACCGCCATCTGCACCGGATGGGCCGCCAGCCGCTGCCGTCGTAGCGGTAGCTGTCGCTCCAACAGCCACCGCGGATGACCGTGACGGCGCGCAGAGTCAGGCGCGTGTGATGCACGACGCAGGGCCAGAGTTGCGTACCGCTCAGGAACAGCTAGCAACCGCGCTCGACGCACTCGGGCCACCGAGCGGCGGAAGCGCGGCCGACGAAGCGGCCAAAAAGCTGTTCGTCAATGACAAGATCACCGATCTGTCCAAGGTCCCCGATGCCCAATGGATAGAATGGCCAGCGTATACCCCGGCGCCGCACCGAACGCCGGTTCCCACCCTCAAGGGAAGTGGGCAGTTCATCTGGCCAGTACAAGGCTGGATCTCGACCGCGTACGGTCCCACCCACCTCGCGATAGACATCGCCGCTATGTCGGGCTCGCCGGAGGTGGCGGCCGACGGTGGGACGGTGGTCTTTGCGGGTCCCGACTATGGCGGACTGGGGATCGCGCTGTCCATCGACCATGGCAATGGATTCGTAACCACGTATGGTCATCAACTTGACATTGTGGTCAAAGAGGGTGACGTCGTGTCCCGCGGGCAGCTGGTGGGGCACGTCGGGTCGACCGGACACAGCAGTGGGCCACACGTCCATTTTGTCGTCAAGAAAAATGGCAGTACCGTCAACCCACTCGGATATCTCAATGGAAATACCGGCGTGGGGCCGAAACCGCAAGTGACCGTGCCAGACTTCACGAACTTGCCTCCCGTGAAGGCGCAGCAGTTGGCGCAGGTCTATCACCTCGTGGTGAAGGTGCAGGGCGAAGACAGTACCACTGCGGCCGTCGCAACCGGGAATCTGTTCGGGCAGTCGCCAGAGCCGAATACGCAGGCCGCGGTCGACACCGTCGTGCTCGTCAAGACGAGTCTTGGCACGCCAACGCCAACGCCGACCATCACATCGACTCCGACCGTTGTCGCCATATCGACGGTGACAGCCACGCCAACAGCCACGCAGCGGGCAGGTGCGCCAACCCGGCAAACCACACCTGCTGAACCCGGCATCACCCCTTCCGCACCGGAGAGAAGCGGGTCCACGCTGAGCCAGGCGGAGCCCACGTCCTCGGTTGTTTCACCGCAGCCATCACCGGCCACGGCGACGCAGGCCGCATCAACAGTCACACCGGTTGCGCCTCCGGCGCCTGCGACAGCGACTGCACTCGCGACCCAGCCCCCACCAACACCTCGCCCATCGGTTGCGCCCACGCAGGTTCCGCCGGTGACGGTACCCACGCTCGTTGCTACAGCTGCACCTGTGACACCAAAGTCAACGGCGACCACAGCAAAGAAATAACGGGGAATCGGATGGACTGCTGCCCGCCCATCCGGATTGACGCACCGTTATAGATCTGCGAAAGCGCCCTTTGCAGTGGTAGGCACGACTGTGGGCGTGTGCCGCGCCCAGCTATACTCGGTCTGCTACCGGTGCCAGATATAGGATCTTGCCTGTGCCGACGCCTATGCTCCATGTGTCTCATGACGCGCTCGCACGCGCATGCGATGCGCTGTTCCTGGTTGACATGGCCGACACGATTACCTATGCAAATCCTCAGGCAGAGCGGCTCCTGGACGCAGGTCCCGGTGAACTATCGGGTATCAGATTTGTGGATCTCGTGACTCCCGTCCCCGACGCTGGTGGTGCGTGGGAAGGCCCGGTCAGGACGATGGCAACAGAGGTCGGGCACTTCGAAGCCAATCTCTCTATGCCTCATGGTGGCCAGACGCCGGTAGGGATCAGCGTACTGCCCCAGAGTGACGACGAGGGCAACCTGTCGGGCTATCTTTACATCGTCCGAGACATGCGAGATCGGAGGCGATCCGAATCACTGGCCCATCAACGGCGCGCTGAACTGGAAGCGCTTACGGCCATGAGTGCGGTGCTCACTACGTCGCACGAGCCACAGCGGCTGCTTCAGGTAACGCTCCAGAAAGTGCTTGAGGTCGTGCGATGCGACGCTGCGGCGATTTCACTCCTGGACGTAGAGTCACAGACGATGCCCATCGTTGCGCAGACGAATCTGCCATCAGAATTCCTTGCTGACCGCGTGGGACGCGGTCTTGGCGAAGGATATATGGGGGAAGTAGCACTGACAGGACGACCGCGGGCACTGAATCTGGTGCCTATGGCGCCCGAGGGCCGCGACTACGGTCTGCGATCGTGTGCGGCTGCTCCTCTCAAGGCGCACGCTCGTACGCTCGGTGTCCTCGAGGTATTTCGACGGAGTGGCGAACCATTCGACGAACAGGCCGTACAACTCCTCATCACCATTGGTATCCAACTCGGGATTGCCTACCAGCATGCGTGGTTGTGGCGTGAAATGGAAGCCAACCTGGAGGCACAGCGCTACCTCCGTGCCGAACTGGAACGGCGAGCGGCCGAGCTTGCGACACTCTACCAGCGGGAACAACGGAGATTTGAGCAACTTCGCGTTGCGAACGAGTTGGGCCGACGGATCACTTCCATTCTAGAACGAGATCATCTGCTTTGGGACGTGGTGGAATTGTTGAGTGAACGGTTTGCCTATTACTACGTGATTGTTGCGGTCGTGCACAACGGGGAGCTTGTTGTCCAGGCCGCATACGGACGCGATAGCGGGCGTGACGACGAACTTGTGGGTATCAACTTTGGCCAGCAAGAGCGGGGCCTCGTGGCGTGGGTGGCTCGGCATGGAGAGACCGTGGTGGTGCCTGATGTGGCCAGTGATCCTCGGTATCTACGGGTGGAAAGCTTGCGTGATGTTCAGTCCGCCATTGCGGTGCCCATGCGCGGACGAGAAGGCATGCTCGGGGTGCTGGACATCGAAAGTGATCGCCCTGCCGATTTTGATGAGAGTGACACCGCATTGCTTGAAGCACTCGCCGCGCACGTGGCAGTGGCGATAGAGAACGCGCGTCTGTACGCGCAAATTCGCGAGGTTGGCAAACTGGAGGAGCGTAACCGGCTGGCACGCGAGATCCACGACACGCTTGCGCAGGGATTCACGGGTATCGTTCTGCAACTGGAAGCGGCGGAGCAGGCAATGCAGTCGGACCAGACGGGGGCATCGGAGCATCTGAGCCGTGCGCGACAACTTGCGCGAGAGAGTCTGGCGGAAGCACGTCGGTCCGTCTGGGATTTACGACCCAGTCCCCTTGAACACCTCGCGCTGGTGGAAGCAGTGCGTCGCGAAGTGGATCGCTTTCGCATGTCCACCGGGGGGCAGATTATAGCGCGGGTCACGCTTCCTGATCAATTGATGAACCTCCCCGTTACCATCCAGGCTGCACTCCTACGGATTGTGCAAGAGGCGCTCACGAATGTGGGCCGACACGCCCATGCGCACGAGGTACACGTAGTGCTCGCGCGGCACGAAAGGGGGATGGTGTTGCGTATTTCCGATGACGGCATTGGCATACGGCAGGGAGCGATCGCCAGCGAGGCCGGGTCCGGCTTCGGGCTGATCAGTATGCGCGAGCGCACCCAGTTGATTGGGGGAACATTCGCCATTCGGTCAGAGGAGGGGCGCGGCACATCCATCGAAGTAACCGTGCCGGACTCCTCCCTTCTCGCGCCCTCACCTGCTCAAGAGTCATGACCATCAAAAATGCTCCGTTTTCCTACGACGTGTAACATAACCGACATATTGCCGAGTTCGCGGTAATAATTGGTACCAATGTCCTATAGCATCTCTACTCCCTATGAGGTAAAGTAGTTGCACAGATGGCAGGGAGTGTTACGAATCGGTGAAGGACATTACATGGCCGACGGCGTCATCGGACGTAACACGAAGGCCCTTATGGGGGAGCGGCGCTGGCAGCAATCGGATCTGGCCAGGCGTACGAGTCTGAGCGAGGCGTCGATCAGCCGCATTTTGTCGGGTGAACAACCAAACCCGACCACCCGCACGCTGCGGCTACTCGCGGAGGCATTTGGCTGCACCGTCGGTCAGTTACTCACCGATACGACGGATCCCGATTCGCTCTCCGAGACCCAGGACGCGATTCTGCTGGAACTGTCACGGATGTTGCCCCCGCACGAGCGGGCAAAGGTCATCGAGTACGCCGAAGCGCTGGCGTTGAAAAGTGAGCGCGACCAATACCTCCTCAGTGTGCACCACGAGAACGTCGAAAAAAAGGCGGGTGTTCACGAATTCGTGTCTTCCCTGGTGTCACGTGGGACGGCGCGCTAACGACGCGGCCGCAGCAAAGTAGAGGAGTTGTCCGTGTTCTCTCGTTTTCGTCGATGTCTTGGATTCGCAGCCACGATAGCCGCATCCGCAACGCTGGTGTTTAGCTCAGGCGCCCTTGCGTCGGCGGAGTGGTGCGTCCTCGATCCTGCGGCGGTGATCGACGGACATTACATAAGTGTAATCATCACACCGCACGTCGCCATAGCCGACGTGTCAAAGATTACCGGAGCGCAGACGCGTTTTGTTGTCGCGTCCACCGTCTCCGCAGCCCCCGTTTCGCTGGCTCCCGGCATTTTCCCCTCGACAGAGACGTTCGGTGCTGTCGGGAAGAGTGGCACGAAAAATGTAACCGTCCGGGCGACTACGCTTGTGACCGCACCCGAGCTCAACGTGGTCACAGACCTCCATGTCGTCGTCTATAAGGGAGCAACGAATTCTGGCCCTATAGCGACGGATACAATGTTCCACGGCAAGACGAACCGTCCCATCGAATACACGATCCATTTGACGAGTACCGACAGCAAGAAATAGGTTCTCCGCCCAGCGACCAGATGATGTTGAAAGGGTATGGCGTGAAACCTACTATTGCTCGTTCGCTTCGCTGGTACATTGTGTCCGTCTGTCTGCTTGCTGTGGGTGCTGCGCTGGTCGTCTTTTTGTCCTGGCCAGAAGGCACCCTGTCACCCATCATGTCGTTCCAGTCGCTCGCCTTCTGCGCACTGGTGGTCCTGGCAACCGTACAGCCGGTGCTCCTGGCTCCCGACAGCAAAGTTGGCTTTAAGGTGAATGTGGCCACGACCCCCATCTTTGCCAGCCTGTTTCTACTCGGCACGCCCACCACGGTCGCCATCGCTTTCACTGGCGTGCTCATCGCAAACACCTGGCTGCGCCGTCCCTGGTATAACGTTCTGTTCAACCTGGCCCAGACAACCATCTACGTCTCCTGTACCGGTTTCTTGATCTCCCTGTTTCTCCGCGTGGACCAGCCGTTTCAGTTCACCGGATGGATGACTTCCATCGTTGTTGTTCTTGCTGCCGTGTGCAGCTATGTTGTGAACACCGCGCTCGTCGCCGGGGCCACCGCGCTGCAAATTGGACGGTCACCGTGGGAACTCTGGTACAGCCAGCGTCGGCTGGACATTGTGCACGAGACAGCCCTGTTTTTGTTGGGTTTTCTCACGATCCTTACCGTGGGGCCATACCCGTGGTCTATCGTCCTCCTGGTTGTCCCGGTTGTCGTCGTTCACTGGTCGTTCAGCAGCAACTTACAGGTACGGCAGCAGACGCGGGAGGCGATTGAAGAACTCGCGGAGGTCGTGGAACTCCGGGATGTCTACACGCGTGACCATTCTCAGCGCGTGTCTGATTACTCCGTTAAGATCGCGACGCGACTACGCCTGCCGCACGATCAAATCGACGTTATTCGTCTGGCCGCCCGGGTCCATGACATCGGCAAGATCAACCTGTCCAACGAAATCCTGCGGAAGCCAACACGGCTTGATGGTGAAGAGTGGGCACAGATGCAACTCCACCCGGAGATGGGCGCACGGATTATCAGCAAGTTCCCCGACTATCGCAGTGGCATGGACATCGTGTTGTGCCATCACGAACGCCTCGATGGCACCGGTTACCCTCACAGGCTCCAGGGAGAGGCAATTCCTCTCGGCGCTCGGATCGTGGCCGTCGCCGATACGTTCGACGCCATGACCAGTTCCCGGTCGTACCGTTCCGCACTTCCGATCACGATGGCGTTGAATGAACTCCAACGTCACGCGGGGACGCAGCACGACGCCCGCGTCGTCGATGCGATGGTATCGATTGTGCGTGAAGAGCTTCGTGATAGCGAGTCGCGCCAGCACCGTGGAGCGACAGCGGGACGGCAACCAGCCGTCGCGGGTTGAATGTCAGAGCATCCTGGTTCGAGCGGCGCATGCTTCTGCAAGCACGCACCGCTTCTATCATTGTTGCTCGACGTCCCTCACGGACGTGATCTGACCTCCGTCCGCGATCCTCGTGGACGGAGGTCATGACCGTCGCTGGCTTAACAACCAGTCGCAAATCTTGCGGAAGCCAATCCGCGCATACACCCGCCCCGCAACCGGATTCCGCCAGAAGAGACAGGGCACACGGTTGGCGGCCAGAAGGTCCCTGCTTGCGGCGGTGACGCAGGCGGTTGCATAGCCGCGACCGCGTGCGGATGCCGCTGTGAGCACGGCGACAATGAGCCCCGCATGGCGCGTCGGACCTACCACAACAAGACTGGAATAGACGTATCCGTCAACCTCGGCGATGTAGACGCGTTCAGTTTGTACGGTTCGCTGGACCGACGAGCGATCACGGCGTGTCTCACCACTGTTATAGTGCCGCGTTAGGGCATCGACATCATCCAGCGTAGCATTCCGCACATAGGCCGGTGCCTCAGGCAGCGCAGTACCGAGTGGGAGCGTGCAGAAGTGCTCCGGGTGTACCACGAGGTCGGTGCCAGTGATGCGGGCGATGACCGGGTGTGTCTGGGACCAGATGCCGTTGATGCTGCTGATGGCCGGTTGCTCGTTGAGCAGCGCGGCAGCCTCTGTCGCGTACGCGTGAGCCGGGTCGAACACCAGGTAATTTGTGCCACGTCGCCCAACTGCGGCGCGAAGCTGCCCGGCACGGTCGTGCATACCCCAGTGCGTGACGTCCGGATGGCGCCAGCCATATACCTGTAAATTAGCGAAGAAGAACACGTTCTCGTAGGGGGCCTGTTCAAGCAGACGATTGAGCGGTCCTTCATCGTGTGGGTCAAGTTCCACGAAGCCAGTCTGCGGCGCACGCCGCCCCGACGGCCCGCCTGCATGAAGCACGCTGTCGCTTCCTCCTCCGGGATCACAAACCGGGCGCTTCACGGTGTGGTGTCGAGCGGTAGACTGACCCTCGACCCTGTCCCAGACGACCGTTCTGCCGCCTCAAGAATTTCCTGACACCGCATACCGTCCGTAAAGTTCGGCACGGTTTGCTGGCCACTGAGGGCCGCGCGAGCAAACTCCATAATGATCTGCATATTCGACTGCGGCAGCGTGGCGGGCACGGCAACGGGATGAAAGTCGCCACCTGCGGGCTTCCATGTATGCAGAATGTCAGCGCCAATGTCGTCCTGGTCCATCTCGTAATAGGCGGAGCCGCCGCTCCCGTACAGATCCAGTCGTTGAAAATTTTTCCGACCGCCAGCATTGCGCGTTGATGCGATCGTCACTATGGCTCCGTTCCGCATACGCAGGAGGAGCGTCGCCGAGTCATCGACTTCAACCGGCGCGGCGCCACCTCCACGAAGGGGACGTTCTTGTACGAACGTGGTGAGGTCAGCAAAGACTGCGGCAACCTCGCCGAGCAGATACCGCACAAGATCTACGCCGTGGGACGCCAGATCCCCCAGCGTACCCGATCCGGTGATCGACCGATCAAGACGCCAACTCATCGGTGTCTGCGGGTCGATCATATGTCCCTGGAGGTAGTGGAAGAGTAGATGATATGGACGTCCCAAGTCACCCGCGACGACCTTTTGCTTCAACAACTGAACCGCAGGGAGGTACCGGTAACGAAAATTGACGGCGGTGGTGACACCAGCCTCACGTGCCGCGGCGTCCATCTCGACCGTTTCCTGATAGGTCATCCCCAGTGGCTTTTCACACAGGACGTGCTTGCCAGTGCGTATCGCAGCCAGGCTCAGTGGTGCGTGATAGAGGTTGGGAGTGCAAATGCTCACGGCATCGATGTCGTCACGGGCGAAAAGTTCTTCCGGTGTTTCAAAGACACGCGCACCTGACTGTTCGGCCAGACGCTCGGCGTTCACCCGTACCAGGTCGTAGACGGCCGTCACCGCCGCCACACCGGATAGCTGATAGCCGGGAACGTGACGGGCACGGGCAATACCCCCAGCGCCAAGAATCCCCACCCGAAGTAGTTTACTTGTGCCCGTGGCCACCCTGTCGTCCCCCCATGTGCTTTTTGTTGTCAGCGGGCTGCGTCACCCGCTGTCGTGGCCAGTACTCCCTGTGCCAGTGCAACCTTACATGGCGGTGTTTAGAACATCGGTCGCCCGGCATCGATGAGCACCACGTTGTCCACGACAAGGGTGACCCCTGTGATGATGCCATCGGCATGAAATGGAACATCGACGGTTCCACCAATAACCGTATTGGGACGATCTTCGACCACGAGGACCGACTCGCCGGCGCGTAGACCGAGACACTGAAGGAGCACCGAGCCCGCCGCACCTGTTAACGCCGGACCGTCGGGTGCTAGAAGTGACACCCTGGCTCACCTTCGAATCCGACTTCCACCACGCCATCGCGTACGAACACCGGCACCGTCGTCTGACCGGTGAGGCGAAACACCTCCTGCTGCCACAACTCGTCATCGTCAATAATCCGTTCTTCGAACGTGATGCCGCGCTCGCGCATGGCTGCTTTGGCTTTGACGCAGGTGGGACAGTCGGTGAGGGAATAGTAGATGAGGCGCTGTGGCTGCACGGGTGATGTGGCGGCCACGGCGTCGGGCCGCGGCGGGAGTGGCGAGGCCGTTGCAGTGGCAGGGGCGAAGCGGATCGAACACCCAAGAGGTGGTGTTTCTGCCACGTTCGGCAGACCTCCCGCCAGGATTGCCGCGATCGCGTCGTCAGCAAACCGCTGCGTCACGGCGTCGGGGTCATCGTAGTTGTCGTCGATCGCTCCGTGGTAGCGCAGACAATGCTCCCCATCAAAGATGAACAGTTCCGGGGTGCGGGTGGCGCCATAGGCCCGCGCGACATCTTGCCGGTCGTCCAGGAGATAGGGAAATGGGAAGCTTTTGCTAGCGGCGCGTTCTGCCATAGCGGCGGCACTCTCGCCCCGCTCCCGCTGGGTAGCGTTGGCATTGATGGCGACCATGCCGACTCCCCGTTGGGCGCACGCCGCGGCGAACGACACAAGGCGATCTTCCCAGGCCTGAGCATAGGGGCAATGGTTACAGGTAAAGCAGACGACGGTCGCGCGACCGTGCCAGTGATCGTGCAGACTCACGGCGTTGCCGCGCGCATCTGGCAGCGTGAAGTCGGGCGCATGCGCGCCGAGGCTGAGGGCCGTCATACCGCCCGTGCCTTTCCCGCGAGGATGGCATCGCGAATGAGATCAACAGGGGGTAATGGCGTGATCCTGCCGGTGGAGGTGCGGTAGACGCGGCAGGCCAGGCTGTAGTCATCGCGGTCACCCACTGGATCAATGTCGGCGCCGTTGACGCGAATTGTTGGTGAGCCGGGAAATTGCAGTGCGAGCGCGTCTTCATCGGTGGCCACTTCGTGGATTGCGATGGCATCGGTGACGTTCTCTTCCTCCAGCACCTGCCGGAGCCGGATCAGCGCCTCACCGTGCGAAGGACAGTCTTCCCAGTAGTAGAAGTCAATGTTCATCACGGAGATTAGCTGTCGCGCTCGGGTGCCTGGCCCGCGTTGACCGCCACAGGCTGCTTCACTCCAGCCTGTTCGTCATACACCTGCCTGGTAATCTGCATGTGACCGACGTGCATGGCGGTGTGCTCAAGGGTGTGGTAGGCAGCCCAGCGGACAGTGACGGTGCGTCCGCGTCGTTCACGCGTCTCATCCATCTGCGCGGCAGTGAGCGACTCAAGGCGTGCTTTGGAGCGGACGAGCGACTCATCCATCATCCGCTGGAGCGACTCCGACGAGTCGGCGATGGCCTGATGCGCTGTGGCAAGGCCTTCGGGGACCGGATCGCCCCCGATCACCGTATCGAGCCAGAGCCGTTGCACTTCTACCACGTGGTGGACCAATCCCGCCAGTGAGTCACTCGGAGTGCTTGCGGGCTTCCAGTTGAGCGCCTCGGCTGTGGTGTTCTGGATCGCATGTCCCGCAAACGTGTGCTGATCTTCGAGTAACGCGATCAGCTCGTTGGCCTCGGATGTTGCCATGGTTCCTCTCCCCGTATCGATATCCCTCCTCTGCCGATTATAAACGGAGGACCGTCGTGGCTCATAGCACCCGCGTTCCCACTGCTGTCGCGCGTCCAACCCCCCATATATGTCGGATTGCCGTCATGACCTCGCATTTCCTGCGCGATACGGACAAACGGTACTGGCATGAACTGTGCTTCAGATACCAAGGGTATGAGTCGCCATCAAGTATGTGGGCCGACAGAAGCTCGGACAACGGTCCAGACAGCAGGGGGGAAACAGAGCATGGGGCAGTATCGCTCGCTGATTACCGGAACACTGCTCGCCGCAACAGCTGTCCTCAGCGCGTGTGGCGGGGAGACCCCGGCGGCTACGGGTGGCAACGCGGCATCCACCATCGTGTCTGTGGCGACAACTGCCGTACCCACCATTGCGTCCGTAGCGACGACTGCCGCCAGGACGGCTCCAACAGTCGTTGCCAATGCGCCAACCGTTGTGGCACAGACGGTACCGACTGTTTCGGCTGCCGCCACCACGGTGTCAGGCATTGCCACGACCATTGCTCCAACGGTGAATGCGGCCATCGCTGGCGCCGCACCGACGGGAGCCGCGGCCGCCACGACCATCGCACAGCAAACGGGCGTCAAGATAGCGCCAGCCACCCTCACCGGTTTGCAAAGTATCGCGGGCAGCGTCGTGCAGACCGGGGTGGCACTACAGATGGGCGACATGGGAAAGGCACAGACAGCGTTCAAAAGTGTCGACACCACATGGGCATCCATCGCCCCTGATATCCAAAAAAACGCGCCAGCGGCATACGCCGGTCTCAACGACACCATCAAGCAGGTTGATACCGTGCTGGCATCAGCGGGCGCCGACCCGAAAACGGCCGTCGCCCTTCTGCAGCAGTTGTCCACAGTGCTGGCACAGTCGATGGCTAGTCTGGCGGGCATGTAGAGAAATCTAACTGGCTCTGCGCCGTTTTTCCAGATGCACCAGGATCAGGTTTACGTCCGCGGGGGAGACGCCCGCGATACGTGACGCCTGGCCAAGAGTTGTCGGCGCGAAACGGCGCAACTTTTCCTTTGCCTCGTTGCGAAGCGCGACGACAATACCGTAATCAACGTCTTCTGGAATGCGATACGACTCGAGGCGTCGGGTCTTCTGGACCAGTGCCTCCTGCTTGGCGATGTAGCCGTGATATTTGGCCTCGGTGGTTACCTCGTCTCTGACACTCGGTTCCAGCGCGGGCAACGTCGGGAACACCTGGCGAAGCATGTCGTACTCCACAGTCGGACGACGCAGCAGTTCCAGCGCACTTGTGCTCCGGCTGAGCGTCCCGACGCCTGCCCGATCAAGGGCGGTGATGCTCCGCTCGTTTTCTGAGACCCAGAGCGTGGCGAGCAGTTCAAGTGACCGCTGGATGGTGGCGTGCTTTGCCATGGCAGCGTCATAGTCATCCTGATCGGCGAGCCCCACGCCATGACCTAGAGCGGTCAGCCGAGTGTCTGCATTGGTCTGGCGGAGCAGGAGACGGTGCTCGGCCAGACACGTCATAATGCGGTACGGCTCCTGGAGGTCGTGCGTGACGAGATCATCGATCAGCACGCCGATGTAGGCTTCCTCACGCCCCAGTACCAGCGGCGGCAGCCCGCGTACGGCCTGGGCCGCGTTGATCCCCGCCATCACGCCCTGTGCCGCCGCCTCTTCATACCCCGTGCTCCCGTTGATCTGCCCGGCAAGAAACAGGTTATCCACGCTCCGGGACTCAAGCGACGGCCGCGTCTGATCTGGTGGGACGAAATCGTATTCGACGGCGTAGCCCACGCGCGTCATCTCTGCGTGCTCAAGGGCGGGGATGCTCCGGAGCATGGCACGCTGCACATCCTCAGGAAGGCTCGTATTCGCGCCCTGAACGTACACCTCCTGCGTATGGCGTCCTTCCGGTTCGAGAAAAAGGCCGTGCGACTCCTTGTGAGCGAAGCGCACGATTTTGTCCTCAATGGAGGGGCAGTAGCGAGGCCCACGACCTTCAATGCTGCCGTTAAACATGGGGGCGCGCTGGAGATTCGATCGGATAATTTCGTGTGTTACGGCATTGGTATGGATTAAGAAGCACGGCAGTTGCTGTATCTGCTCCCATGCCGCTGTGGTGCTCCGACGCTCGTTAGCAAAGCTAAAGTGCAGCGGGGTGGCGCTTCCCGGTTGGATCACCGCCTTGCTAAAGTCAATCGTGCGGGCATCGATACGTGGCGGTGTGCCAGTCTTCAGGCGACCGAGACGGAAGCCCATGTCCCGAAGGTTGTCCGAGAGGGCGTTCGCGGGTGGTTCACCCGCACGTCCCGCTGGCTCAGAATAGGTGCCAATGACAATGCGGCCACGGAGAAACGTGCCCGTGGCAAGGATGACCGTCGTCGAGAAGTACTGACCACCCAGCGAGGTTCCCACCCCGGTGATACGCCGCCGCCCGTTGGACGTTGTTTCCCACAGGAGACGTTCGACCTGGGTCTGCTTGATGGATAGATGCTCCTGCGCTTCAAGCACCTGCTTCATGCGCTCGGCGTAGGCATGCTTGTCAGCCTGGGCACGCATTGCTTGCACCGCGGGGCCCTTGCCCGTGTTGAGCATGCGCACCTGGATCGCGGTAGCGTCGATCGCCCGGGCCATCTCGCCACCGAGTGCATCGACTTCGCGCACGAGGTGGCCTTTGGCAGGTCCGCCAATAGAGGGATTGCACGGCATGGCCGCGACTTTATCAAGGTTCAGCGTTAGCAGGAGCGTGCGGCACCCAACGCGTGCGGCCCCAAGAGCAGCTTCACAGCCCGCATGTCCGGCACCGACAACAATGACGTCGTATCCATTGGTAGATAGGGCCTGAGGATCGATGTGTGGTCTCCTTCGCTACAGTAGCCATGGTATCGCAGATACGCGATGGCTGCAGGCCGACCTCGGATGGTGACAGTACTTCCGGGTGGCAGGCATGCACGATGCTTGACCGATACAAGCGTGACATCCTAGTCTGAAAACATGCCCGGACGACTGTTGTGAGCGTGTAAACAGGTAAGGTTGGTACGCAATGGATGTGCCCGCACACAGGGCTCGCAGACGGGCGCGCAACTGGCAACTGGTGTTCCAGGTGGGTTTTTTCGCGCTTGGGGTGGCACTGATCGCCCGCCTCTATGGCTGGCAGGTGGTGCAGCACCAGGACATTGTACGACGGGCCACGTCGGAACACGTCAAGCAGGAGACCATACCTGCAGATCGGGGCGCAATTTACGACAGCACGGGCGAGCCGTTCGTCTCGAATGTGAGTTACGATCTGGTCTTTGCCGTCCCATCGTCGCTGGACAACCCGACGGTGACAGCGGAAAAATTGGCCCCTATTTTAGGCACGACGAGAGAAGCACTGATCGAACGCTTTAAAGCCAGTGAACACTGGGTCTCACTCGCGCATAAGCAACCACCGGACGTGAGTGCACAGATCCGGGCACTCGGGCTCAAGGGCATCGGGTTGCAGCCCGAGAGCAAGCGTGTCTACCCGGCAGGCTCGCTCGCGTCGCAGGTGCTGGGTTTCACCAGCTACGATGGCAAGGGGCAGTACGGGATCGAGTGGCGTTATAACGACGAACTGTCCGGTACGCCTGGACGGCTTACCGTGGAGCGTGATGTCGCAGGCAATCAGATCAATCTGAACGACCGCACGATGGATCCACCAAAGCACGGGGCTGATCTCTACCTCACCATCGACCACACGATGCAGTTCATTGTGGAGCAGCAGCTTGCGGCTTCCATCAAGCAGCACGACGCAAGTGGCGGCAGCGTTATCGTGATGGACCCAAGAACTGGCGCAATTCTGGCCATGGCGAACTATCCCACCTACAACCCCAACACGTTTGAGACCACCGAGGGGAAACTGTTTGTCAACACGTCGATCTCCCAGGCGTTCGAGCCGGGGTCTACGTTTAAAGTGCTCACCATGAGCATGGGGATCGATCAGCGACTCGTCACGCCGGAGACGACGATGATCGATAAAGGCTCCGAAGTCATCGGCGGCCACACCATCTGGGACTGGGACAGAAAGGTCCATGGGGAAGTGTCGATGGTGGACGTCCTGGCCCACTCACTGAACCTTGGCGCGGCATTTGTTGGTCGGAAAGTCGGCGCACCGGACTTTTATCGTTACGTCCGTAATTATGGGTTTGGAGTCCGCACCGGTATTGATCTCCAGGGAGAGGTGGATGGCACCGTGCGTACACCGGATGGCGGTAACTGGTACGTCGTTGACCTCTCCACCAACTCGTTCGGGCAGGGCCTGACCGCGACACCGTTACAGATGGTGACGGCGGTCGCGGCAATTGCCAACGGTGGTACGATGATGCGGCCCTATGTAGTGCGCCAGGTGGTGCGTAATGGGGAGGGTCGATCCATCGTGCCGGTCATCGTCGGACATCCTGTCTCCCCCACCACCGCACGAACCGTCACCGACATGATGGTGCAGGTGCTGCTGAAAGGCGAGGGCTGGACAGCGCGGGTCCCCGGCTACCAGGTTGCCGGAAAGACAGGAACGGCACAGATTGCGGAGAACGGCGTGTACATCCCTGACGCGACCATCGCGTCGTTCGTCGGCTTTGTCCCAGCTCAGAATCCAGCATTCGTGATGTTGGTGAAAATTGACCGGCCAAAGGATACCCCGTGGGGCTCCGAGACTGCGGGCCCGCTTTTCCAGTCGATCGCTCGAGAACTCTTGCTCTACATGCACGTCGCCCCGACGGAGCCCATTCCCACACCAACGCCTCTTCCTGCGACGAAAGCGGCTGGTACCCTGGACAGCAGTCGAAAGACATCCACACCGGAAGCAGGTGGGGTAGCGACGGCGCCACCGAGGGCACAGCCGACACGCGTGCCATCTGGCACGCGATAGCGAAACGTCTCGCGCTCCACCCACGGCCGAGCATGTCCACAGTCCACTATTCCTGGATCGCCTCAGGACGCAGCACGCCAACGTAGGGGAGGTTGCGGTACAACTGTCGATAGTCCAGGCCATAGCCGACGACGAAGCGGTCGGGAATATCAAATCCAAGGTAGTCGATGGGCACGTCGACGACGCGCGGGCAATCCTTCCGCAAGAGCGCACAGATCTTCAAAGACGCGGGCTGGCGCCGGAGAAGTTGGTCGCGCAGATAGGCAAGGGTCAGGCCGCTGTCAACGATGTCTTCGACGATGATGACGTGGCGGCCCTCTATGGACGTCTCCAGGTCCTTCAAGATGCGCACGACGCCACTCGTCCTGGTGGCGCCTCCGTAGCTGCTGACGGCCATGTAGTCGATCTGGAGATGGATCGGCGTCGCACGGGTCAGATCAGTCAGGAATGGGGCCGCGCCTCGGAGGATACAGATGCACACGGGCACGTTGTCTGCGTAGTCGCGAGCAATCTCCTGCCCAAGTTGTTCGATGCGCACCGCAAGTGTCGTTGCATCCAGCAGTATTTCCTGAAGGTCGTCCCGCACGCGTTTCTCCCCACCCGTAGCGCTCACCGTCATGGATGATCGATGTCGACCTCTGGCCCACACGGTGGTGCAGTCTCACGGCGCCACGTGAGCCGCACCGCCATGGTTGCTTCATCGGCGTTGGCGTCTACGGTAGCTGACTCAGCGACACGCCCGTGACCCATCCAGACGATCGTGTCGCCACTGACAACGAGAGGTATCTGGTCTCGTAACTCCCGCGGTACCTTCGCATTTACCAGGATATCCTGCACTTTCTGGTCGTGTGCCATTCCCGAGGGACGCATGCGGTCGCCATGCGCGCGCTGCCGTACAACGAGCGGTCGGTGCAACACCTCGGGGTTGAGCCAGGCAACACCTGGTTCCTGTGGCAGGGGCATCCCGGGAATGGGAACGAGCGCTACTTCGAGGCGCCAGTCAACGCCCGTGGGTGAGAGCGTGCCCGGCACCGGCAACTCCATCGGGTCCCAACGTGTCTTACCCCCGGGCGTGGCCAGTCGCAGCGTGCCCTGCTGGTAGCTCACAGAAAGAATCCACCCACCCGGCAGCGACAGGCGCGCCCCTGTCCTGGCAGTAAGGAGCAGGTTATCGGCGGCCAGCAGGTGCCCGTGGTCACCTGCCCGGCCGATCGGCAGGTGGATCTCAAAAAGGCGCTGGAGCAGGTGCCGTCGCACGGCGATCGCACATGATTGATACGCGGCACGATGGAGGACTGCGCCATCCGATCGGTTATCCACGACCACATGGGTCCAGGCGTCCTCCACAGAGTCCTCCAGGAAACGGTAGTCGTGGCGCAAGGCATGCGACGTTCGCGCCACTGCGGCCTCGATGGCAGGGTTGTAGGTGCGGAGGAGCGGAAGCAGGTCACGCCGTATCCGGTTACGCCGCGCCACCGGCTGGTTATTTGATGGGTCATCCTTCCAGGGAAGTAAAGCCGCACGACACCAGGCCCGCGTCTCGACGGACGTCAACGTCAGCAAAGGGCGAATGGCCAGGCCATTGTGGGGAGCTAACCCGACGAGACCTCGCAGCCCGGTTCCGCGCACCAGATGCATCAGTAGTGTCTCAACCTGGTCGGTCGCGGTATGACCAAAGGCGATGCGATGAGCCCCCCTGTCGTGTGCCACCAACTCGAGATAGTGATACCGCGCATGGTGCGCCGCGGCCTCAATTTGGGGCCAGGTCGCGCCGTCGTCTCCCTGTGCGATGACTGGAGGCTCCGCCCACGCGCCGAGATGTAATGGCACACCCTTCCGCTGACACGCTTCGGTGACGAACGTGGCGTCGTGCCACGAATCGGGACGCAGGCGATGGTCAAAGTGCGCTGCTTCGATCTGGATACCCATCTCCTCGCGCAGGTGCTCCATCACATCGAGCAGGCACGTGGAGTCGGCGCCACCAGACACAGCAACCAGGACGCGGTCGCCACGGTCCAGCAGTGATTCGTCGGCAATGAACGTACGGACACGAGCCAACAGATGCAGGCGTATGTCAGATTCCATCCAACTGCCGTTCACGTCGCTGACGGTCTACCTCGTACAGCAGGATCGAGGCGGCACACGCCACATTGAGCGACGTGGCCGAGCCCGCGATGGGAATCGTCACGATGACGTCACACATCTCCCGGTACGCGGCGCTCATACCCCACGTCTCGTTGCCGATGATGAGGATGGTTGGTCCCGTGAAGTCATGGCGCGCTACGTCAAGCGTTGCCTTCGCGCTGCTCCCCACGATCTGACATGGCCCGATGCGGTGTGTCACGTCGTCGAGCCAGGGGAGCAGATCCCTGGAGGATGCCAGGCGCACTCCAGGGATGGCAAAAAAGGACCCGGTCGAGGCACGCACCGTGAGCGGATCGTAGAGATCGGTCGCGTGCCCCGTTATGACCAAGCCATCCACGCGGAACGCATCGCAGGAGCGGATCAGGGCGCCCAGGTTGCCCGGGCTGGCCGGGCGGTCGAAGATGACCATACACATGTCCCGATGGATGGGTAGACGTGCCAGGGAGTCCTCAGGCATGGTGACGATGGCCAGTAGCTCTGACGGGTTGTCCCGAATGCTGATCCGTTCCCAGAGGTGCGGCGCCACGACCGCGTGGAGCGCGGCGCCAGACGTCCTGAGGATCGAACGGGCCCAATCAGAAAGGTCCCGGTCCTGACACGAGAGGAGACTCTTCATCTCCCACCCGTAGTTGAGTGCCTGGTTCAGGTTGCGTACGCCTTCCACCAGGAACTCGCGGCTCTTCTGTCGGGTTTCGCGTTTGCGTCGAAGTGCGTCAACGTGCTGAAACGCCGCATTCTCGGTGGAGATCCGGATCAGTCGGGGCGGCATGGCGCTCCGCGTGCTGTTGTCACATCATTGAGCGGGAGTGACCGCTTCGAACGGCTGGAACTGTCGCCACAGCGATTTCGGCAGTCTGCCACGAAGGATTGTCCCACGGGAGCTATGCCGCTCGCTCTCGATGTTGCCCCGTTCACGAAACAGGGAGACCAGTTCGGTCCGATCAAACGGAATGCGGACGGCCACCTCTAACGACTCCTCATTCAGAGTGCGGGCGATGGCTTCCCGGAGCGCATCCAGTCCTATGCCGTGCTCGGCGGAGATGGCGATGCTGTCCGGGTAGTCATCAAGGAGGCTCGCCGGCAACTCGCTGAGGCGATCGATCTTGTTGAGAGCGACAACCGCTGGCTTTTCGTGCAACTTCAAATCGGCAATAGTCTGAATGACGGTGTCGTACTGTTTCAGATGGTCGGGGTCGCTGATGTCCACGACCACAAGAAGCAGGGACGCCTCCTCAAGCTCTTCCAGCGTGGCGCGGAACGCTGCGGCAAGTTTGGCGGGTAACTTCTGAATGAACCCCACGGTATCAGTCAGGAGCGCTACCTGCCCGCTTGTCAGTTCCATCCGCCGGGTGGTCGGTTCGAGCGTGGCAAAGAGCTTGTTTTCCACAACCACACCGGCCGCGGTGAGGGCATTCATAAGCGTGGACTTTCCGGCGTTGGTGTAGCCAACAAGCGACACCACGGGGATTCCTTGGCGGTCGCGGTGTGCCCGATGGAGCCGCCTCCCTTGCCGCACTTCCTCAATCTCGCGGTGAAGCACCGCGACGCGATGGCGGATACGTCGGCGGTCACTCTCAATCTGTGTTTCACCGGGGCCGCGGGTGCCAATGCCTGCGCCGAGGCGCGACAGCACATTTCCAAGGCCGGTCATGCGCGGAAGCATATATTCAAGCTGCGCAAGTTCGACTTGCAGTTTTGCTTCGTGCGTATGGGCACGCTGAGCAAAAATGTCGAGGATGACCGCCGACCGGTCCAGCACCTTGACCTTCAGTTCCTGTTCGAGGGTCCGCTCCTGTGTGGGTGTCAACTCGTTGTCAAGAACCAGGACATTGAACTTGAGTTCGTCGCGAAGCGTTTTCAGTTCTTCGACTTTCCCCTTGCCCGCAAGGTGCGAGGGGGAAAAGCTCACGACACGCTGTACCTGGCTACCAACCACCTCGGCTCCCGCGGTTTCCACCAGGTTCTTCAGTTCAGCGAGCGAGCGTGATACCGGCCATGATGGCCGACTCCCCTTGAGTTCCACCGCCAGCAACATGGCTCGCTCGGCTGCGCCAGCGGATCGTTTAAGTTCAGGCTCCCAGTGAACCGTGTTGTTTCTCCTTTACTGATCCCATATGCTGCGAGTCGTCATCCTGGTTGTCCACCGGCAGCTCTGCCGGTGCGACGGGAACGGCAGCGATACGTCGCATGGCCTCATCCAGCCGCTCGTCTGCGACACACAGGGAGACGCGGATGTAGCCTTCACCCCGCGAGCCAAAGCCAACGCCGGGCACCACCCACACTCCGGTCGTCGTCAACATGCGTGTGGCAAAGTCAAGGGAGGCCTGTCCGGGTGGTACGGCAGCCCACACAAATGGCGTGGTTCTTGGTTTCCTGGCGCGAAGGCCGAGTTGATCGAGCGTCGCAAGGGTAAGGTCGCGTCTCCTGGCGTACTTTTGATTGAGCTGAGCAAACCAATCGGCGGGGGTTCCATCCAGTGCCGCGAGGGCGGCACGTTGGATCGCCTCAGGCAACGGAGTGCCCACGACACTTTTGAGATTGGCAAGCGCTTCGACCAGTTGCTTGTTCCCAACGGCGATACCCACACGATAATCACTCATATTGTACGTCATTGAGAGTGAATGGAACTCGATACCCACATCCATCGCCCCAGGTATCTCGAGGAAGCTCAGCACGCGACTACTGTCGTAGGTGATTCCGGCAAAAGCCATGTCCTGGCAGACGACGATATCGTACTGTTTCGCAAATGCGACCACCTCGTGGTAGAACTGGGCGGGAGCGGTAGCTCCTGTTGGATTGTTTGGATAATTCAGGTACATGAGCCGAGCACGCCGTGCGATGTCTGGCGGAATCGCTTTCAAGTCGGGCAGAAAGTCCTGCTGGCTCAGTAAGGGCATGGTTACCACCGTTGCACCCGCAAGTTCCGCCGCTGTCGTATACAACCGATACCCAGGGTCGGGCACCAGTACCAGATCACCCGGGTTGGTGACAAGCCAGGCCACGTAGGCGAGACCCTCTTTGGTGCCGTTGATGGGCAATACTTCACTGTGTGGGCTCAGGCTGACTTTGTAGCGACGGTTATGCCAGCGAGCGATCGCCGCGCGCAACGCTGGCTGGCCACGTGCTGGCCCAAGTTGATGTGCGGAAGCCTGCCCGCCGGGTGTCTCGATCAGGGCAGCTACGACATGTGGCGGTGGTGGAAGGTCGGGCACAGACGAAGCCAGGGAAATGACATCGCTGCCGTGGGCCCGCTGTTGGGCAATGAGGCGCTCGCTATCGATGACTGGGGTCGTGGGTAGTGTGCGCAAGCGTGCGGCAAGTTGCACCGGAGCTGCCCTCCTTTAGAGCGGCCAGACACCTTCAAATACGACCGTTGCCGGACCCGTCATTATGATCGACCCCTTGCCATCCCATGCGAGCCGGAGATGGCCCCCCGGCAGACGCATATCGATCACGGGATCAACATAGCCGTGGCGCCGGGCAACGGCCATCACCCCACACGCGCCGGTGCCACACGCAAGGGTTATGCCAGCTCCGCGCTCCCAGACCCGCATGGCAAGCCGACCGCGATCCAGCACCTGCACAACTTCGAAGTTTGTCCGACGTGGAAACCATGGATGCTGTTCGACGAGCGGACCAATGCGATCGAGTGGGAACGCGTCCACGTCCTCGACGAAGGCAACGGCGTGGGGATTGCCCATGCTGACGCAACTGATCGCCAATGTCT
>JAABUZ0100003243.1_pt1 | contig 24652 bp, 25 predicted proteins | sample 5562091 | NCBI WGS metagenome assembly JAABUZ01 (sample SAMN12813069, study PRJNA571459) | rock metagenome | isolation source: Antarctica rocks | place: Antarctica: Victoria Land, Linnaeus Terrace sud | collected 2015-12-21 | reverse complement strand
GGCCGCTGCCAGTCAGCTCTTTGTGCAAGATGATAGCACGGGCGATACGATTTATGTGCTCCGTGCTAGCGATGGGAGCTTGCTCTGGAACCGGGAGATGGGGCAGGCGGCATATTTCCAATCAGGAGCTTTTCTGATCATGGACCGCGTCATGTATGTGACCACTGTAGACGGAACCGTGAACGCGCTGCGGAAAAGTGATGGTCATCTGCTCTGGTTCAAACGTATCTTGCGCCTGCCCCAACTGTGGGATGATATGCTCTATGTCGCCGCCGCTGAGGGTGGTGTCAACGCACTCTCTGCGTATACAGGAGCTACGCGCTGGCACGCCACTGCCTGACAACTTGACACAAACGTCGCTCTCTCAGGGAGAGTGTTTGATTCCCATTACCGCGGACCTCTCTCCTCGCTCACGCATCTGCACACCTTCGGCGTGCCCGATTCTTTTCATATGTTTGCTTTTTCTGCATAGTTTGGGCAGAGCCCAAACTATGCAGAAAAAGCAAACATATGAAAAGAATCGGAAAGAGCAGCAAAGCTGCGAAAATGCTGGGTGTCAGAAGGTGGAGACGATGGTGCTCGAACTACTAGTCCTAACTTTTACAACACGTTCTTAAATTAGTATTTTTAGATTTAAGAATATGAGACGCTTTATACTGCCTATGCCCTCTTCTCAAGCCACTACAAGGGTGTTAGACAAGGTCCGTATTGAGCTTATAGACTTGCATCTAACACGTCAGTAGATTATAGTTTCTTTAAGTCCAGCAAGAATAAATATATGTATCCTTTCCTTTCCTTTCTGATGCATAGAAATGTCTTACAAAAACTCTCTATGCTGGACTTTTTTTTACTTCTGCCTTGCCTTCACCTTTCTATGTCCTACGAATATGCAGCCTCGCTGCTCTCTACAAGTCTTATTAAACTTCATACATGTTCTCCATTTTTGCAAACTTTTGTGCAATGCACAAAAGTTTGCAAAAATGGAGAACATGTATGAAGTTTAATAAGAAGAAAAGATTCTACAAAACACAAAGGAAACTATTCTATGCTGAAAAAAATAGCGCGCATCACCCTGGGCCTTTGTTTCATCCTTGCCTCTGGCCCCCATTTTTTCTCTGAAGTTGAGATGGAGATTATTCCACCCTTTCTGCCCTGGCGCAAAGCTGCTCTCTATATCACTGGCGTCTTCGAACTGCTGGGCGGAATCGGAGTGCTTATTCCGCGTTTCCAGCGTGCGGCAGGATGGGGTCTCGCGGCATTGCTCGTCGCCATCTTTCCTGCTAATGTCTATCATGCGCTCAAAGATGTACAGCGAAGAGGTATCAGGAAGCTGAGCCTGTATCACTGGCTGCGTGGACCAGTGCAGGTAGTGCTCATCTGGTGGGCGTTGTGGTCGACCAACGACTGAGGTTTCGCTGAAATCTGGCTTCTCTCCTGGCCCTAATGGGCCTTTTGGAATGGATGAGGTGACTGATCCATTGCGTTATTCGTATGGAAACAAGGCAGAGGATGCATATCTATAAGTGATATCTATTACAAAACTCTTTGCTCGCTCCTGGCAGGATTTTTGTTTGTAAAATAAGCTGTGATCTCTACTGAAAAATGAAAACGATAGAAAAAGCTGAAAAATCTATTTCTAAATCTGTTGTTGGCGAGCAAAAGATGCACTTCTGGCTCCTGCTATTCTGTGTCTTCGCCTTTTTGTGTTGTTTTGCCCTGACTGGTCTTGCAGCCCAGCGCGTGATGAAGCCGTTAGAACACTACACACTACCCTTCACTACTGGCTTTATGCGCCTGGGGGCTTGGTTGCCAGCGACGCCCTCAGCGTCCAACGCCTCTCCATCACTACAGGCTACGAGCTATATAGAAATGTTCCTCTTTATTTCGCTCGTCTTCGTAGTCTACGGAGGGACGGCGCTGCTAGTCTGGCTCTACGCTAGTGAGACAAGTAGAAGGGCCGTCACGCTGCTTATCTGGCTGGGTGCGGTGGCCACAGGCTTGCTGTTAGCGAGTACGCCGGTCTTGTTATCGCAAGATCTGTTTGTGTATGCAGATTATGGGCATCTTATCGTAGCCTATCATGCCAATCCTTTTTTTGTCGCGCCCGCCGCTATTTCGCATGATACAATCACGAGCATCGACAATTGGAGCTTTGCAACATCGGCTTATGGGCCTGTGTGGATGTACATCTGCGCGCTGGTTGCGCTGGTGGGAGGGAATCATCCGGGGCGCTACTACGTTATGTTTCGCCTGCTCGCCTTTGCTTGTTATCTGATCAATGTAGCATTAGTAAGTAATATTCTGAGGGTAGCTGGTTGCTCGCTGCGTACGAGAGTACTGGGCACGCTGCTCTATGCTTGGAATCCTCTCGTGCTGCTTGAGAGCTGTCTGGGTGCTCACAATGATGTGCTGGTCGATACGTTTATGCTGCTCGCTGTCTTTCTGGCGTTGCGGGTGGAACGAGAGAAATTTTCGCGACTGAGACAGTATTATGGACCGTTGCTGGCGTGTAGCTTAGCTGTGCTGGTGAAGTTTACTGTCCTACCGCTGATTGCACTTTTTCTGTTGCTGTTGCTACGTAGGACGCTTGATTGGCAGGTGGGTGGCCTCTGGATGCGTTGGAGGACGGCGTTGGGCAATGTGTGTCTGGCCGGGACACTTTTTGTGGCGCTTTCACTTCTCTGCTATCTGCCGCTCTGGCTTGGGCACAGCATTGCGGAGATTGGAAAAAGCTTCTCGACTCCGCCATCGGCTCTGTGGGCAGAAAATTCTTTTCTCCGCACAATCCAGGATTGGCTGAAGGTTCATGGTTATCCTGCTCCTACTTCACCGTTGTATATACCCGTTTCTATATTGAGCCAACGTGGAGTCTGGGACCGTATTAGTGCTGGCGCGCTGGCTTGTACGTTGCTAGTGGGCGCGTTCTCGCTGTGGCGTGTGCCTACAGTGCAGCGGCTGATAGTGGTCTCGCTGGCCTCGTTGTCTGTGCTATTGGTTGTCACACCCTGGTTCTATCCCTGGTATGTACAGTGGGTTGTGGCGCTGGCAGTCGCGGCTCTGGCGGGCCCGCTGCGGCGACTGGAGAGAGCCTTGCTCGCCTTCGCGCTCACTTTCTCGGCGAGTGCCCTGCTGACATATCTTGATCCCGTTTTTACACCACTCGGCCGCTCGCTGGATACACGTGTGCTCTTCATTACAGGGATTCCAATGCTTGTCGCATTGGTACTATTCTGGAGGGATGGGCGCTTTGAGAGGCTGGGCGCGAAAAGATAGATTGTTGTTGAGGCTATTCAATACATGAAATTGCAACCAGTTATTACACAACGTACGCGCCTGGTAGCGGAGCCGCTCGCGCGTCTATCTCATTTGTGTGTATACTTCTTTGTCGAGGAAGGAACGGTGCTCGACTCTAAGGTAATTGCTTTGCAGCGGCGAGCTGTGTGGATTAGCTGTGGCTTGATAGTGCAGACTATTACCTTTATCGATATCTCGTTTATAGGGGCTAACCCCGATTGGTCGCGGCCAGAGGTGGTGCTGTTCGATGCTCTCCTACCATTAGTGTTAACGTTGCTGAGCTTTCTGGTTTTAGGGATGGCGTTTCGACCTGTCAAGCTTTCGTGTCCTACGCAATATCGCGCGACGAATTGGCAGCGCCTCGTCTTGTTGCTGCTAGTGCCAACAGCGCTCGCTGGCTGTGTGCTGTGTTGGGATACGTTCGCCGAGAGCTTTTCTCCGCCCAGGTATATGAACGATGGAACCTCGCTGAGCCTAAATGCGGCTATGCTGCTTCTGCAGGGGCAAAATCCCTACGCTGATTCAAATATCGTTGCCGTCGCGCAGCATTTCACAATCGAGCCATCCTGGACGACGCCCTTGCGCGAGAATCGATTTGCCGGTCGCCTGGATTATCCCTCGGCTGCGGAGCTGCAGGCGGCCTTCGATTCTGCGCAGAAGACGGGCGATGCGCGGGAGTTCGAGTCAAAAGTAAGCTATCCCGCGCTCTCCTTTCTCATTCTGGTGCCCTTTCTTTTCCTGCCCTATCACAATGTCTTTCCCTTCTATCTCCTATGCTACCTCCTGCTTGTTGTCCTGGCTTGGAGAGCGGCACGCACTGAGATGCGTCCCTGGGTCCTACTGCTCGGCATTGCCAACGTCCCTATGTGGACCTCTGTGCTGGGGGGGAATCTGGATATCTTCTATAGCCTGCTGCTCGTCCTCGCCTGGCTGCAGCGCGACTCCCGCTGGCGCTCCGCTCTCTTGCTCGGATTAGCGCTGGCCAGTAAACAGATCGCCTGGTTTTTTCTCCCCTTCTACATCATCCTGATCTGGCGTACAAAGGGCTGGAAGGAAGCGCTCCGGCGCACGCTCATCGCTGGAGGCTTGATGATGGCGATCAACCTGCCTTTCCTGCTCTGGAATCCCCAGGCATGGCTGGCGGGCATCCTCGCCCCGGTCGTCGATCCTATGTTCCCGCTGGGCATCGGCATCATCAACCTCAGCATTGCCCATGTCTTCCCCTTTCTCCCGTTCTTGCTCTATCCGCTACTAGAGTACGGTACTCTCTGCTGTTCCTTTGTCTGGTACTGGTGGATCTGTCGCCGGCACCCTGAAGCCGCCATGCTCCTCGCCGTCATCCCTCTTTTCTTCGCCTGGCGCAGCCTCCCCTCCTACTTCTGCTGCACCGCCTACCCCCTCTTCGTCATCCTCGTCGCCCGCCCGCTCACGTTCAAAAGAGCGTCGCCACCTATTTCCATACATGAACCCATACGGGAAGAAGTTTATATTTCCACATCGGAACGCCGATAATGCTTTGCACAGATTTGCTTTACCGAAGGATTGCTGATATCCTCCCTTCTTACCATAAGTCTCCTTCACGCCACTCTGCGGTAATTGCTGAGTGAACGTTAAGAACAGATGTCCAGGTAGTACGAAGAACCATGACATCCTCATTAGGCGTTTCTAGCATAGTATTGGATGTGCGAATAGCTCTGGGACCATGCCATATTTCCCATCCCAGACGCTTGTAGAAGTCAATGTGATCACGTGCAGCACAAAGCCCTCCTAACGTGTAGTCCTGAATCTCATCTGCAACTCGTTGCATAACTTTACTTCCGAATCCTCTTCCTTGATAGGCTGGAGCTGTTGCGACAGCTTCGACATACGCCGTTTTTAAGAGCGGCAACCCATCTGGCTGAAGCCAGCGAGTAACCCAGCAGGCATGGCTCACCACCTTGTCTTCCAGGCGTGCGAGAACATGAGTTGCATCGGGAAACAGTGCAAGGACTAGTGTGAAATCCTTCTCATATGCCTTTGTACACACATCGATAATTTCTTGCCGTTCGCTTGACGAAAGATCGTTTGTGAGGACAGTAGTAAGTTCAAGTGACATGAATATTTCCTCCCTTAGAAAACACATCTAGTCACCCTGCCACAATCTTCTCATCTCTTCATTCGTCGCTAGTAACTCGTAAGACCAATATTAATCAAAATCAGTAGGCAAGCTTGGATTTTGATGCAGCTCAAAGAGGCGCGCAATCACAGCAGGCGTGATGCGCTCCAACGACAACGGCGGTAGCTCCTTCACGTCGAAGAAATCAACACCGTCTGTCTCATTACTTCCACTCGGTGCACCACCGACCAATTCGCAATCAAAATAGACCTTGTAGGTATAGTAGGGAGAAGGAGGATGATCATGTTTTGCCTTATCATAGAGAGCGAGTAGTCGGGTCACGTGTACTTCATAGCCCGATTCCTCGCGCACCTCCCGCACTGTAGCCTCGCTGGGACCTTCCCCAACATCAGCCCAGCCGCCGGGCAACGTCCATCCACCATCCGAGCGCTCTTTGACCAGCAGCACACGATCGTCGCGAAAGGTTGCTCCACGTACATCGACTTTGGGCGTCGCGTAGCCCTCTTCATGGGAGAAGAGATCTTTGATATAAGCATAATCTGCGTCGGTCTGCGTCGCCATCATCTCCGCCGCCATATCACGAATAATCTTATAGCGCTCAATATCATACGGATCTTTCGCATATGTCAGCCCTGTCTGGGACATCGTCTGTAAAGATTTCGCCCACTCTAACCATTTCGGGTCCATCAAATCCTCCAACTTGCATAAAATTGTCAGCTTTTTAAATACTGCTAGCTAATCTTTCTCCTTATCAATTCGGGTGTGATGCTGGTGAGATCTGGGCAGCCGGCGAGGGTCATGCTTACTTCTAGTTCTTTGCGCAGGAGTTCGAGAACGTGGTGAACGCCTTCGGTTCCGTTGGCGGCGAGACCCCACAGTATTGGGCGGCCGATGAGGACGGCGCGTGCGCCCAGGGCTAAGGCTTTGAGGACGTCGGTGCCGCGCCGGATGCCGCCGTCCATGTAGACTTCGCAGCGGCCAGCGACGGCGGCGACGACTTCGGGGAGCGCTTCCAGGCTTGGGATGACACCGTCGAGTTGGCGGCCGCCGTGATTTGAGACGATGATGGCGGCGGCACCATGCTCAACGGCGAGCTCGGCGTCTTCGGCGGTGAGGATGCCTTTGACGATGATGGGGAGGGAGGTAACCGAGCGGAGCCAGGGGAGGATCTGCCAGGTGAGTTTGTTGCCGGCGTAGATGCCTTTCTCCTTGCTTTTAGTGCTGCGGGCGACGATAGCGGTGTGCTCGGCGTTGCCCATGAAGGCTTCGGGATGATGGGCGAGTTGAAAACTGGAGAAGTCGTTACGGATGTCACGCTCTCTTTTGCTGGTGACGGGTAGGTCTACGGTGAGGACGATTGCGCGATAACCTGCCGCCTCGGCTCGTCTGACCAGACCTTCTGCCTCCTCCAGGGTGTAGATGTAGAGCTGGTACCAGAGGGGGCCGCTGGCACATTGTGCCACCTCTTCCATGCTGCGCGTGGAGTCTGTGCTGAGGGTCATCAGGGTCTGGGCAAGTCCTACGCCCTGGACAGTGGCGCACTCTGCCTCGGTATGTGCCAGGCCGTGAGCCGCCGCTGGTGCGACCAGTATGGGCATACTCACTGGTATATCCAGAACAGTTGTATTGAGCGTGCAGGTACTTACATCTCTAAGAACGCGTGGACGCAGCCAGAAGTGGTCGTAGGCGCTGCGGTTGGCTCGTAGCGTGACCTCGTCGTCGCTGCCACCTTGATAGTAGTCCCAGTTTGGACGTTCCATCCGCGCTTCCGCGAGGGCTTCATAGTCTTTCAGATTGACTGGCTGCATGGTTTTTCTAATCCTTTCCACTTTTTTACCTCTTAAGAGGGAGACCATAAATATGAGCGTACGCGGCAGAACTCGCGAAAGCCGAGCCTGGCATACACAGTATACCCGATGGAGGAGGATTCAAGTACGGCAAGGGTGTAGCCACTGGCGCGTGCTCTGAGGAGTGGCGCGAGCGAGATAGCAGTTCCGATGCCGCGCCGCCGTGCCGCTGGTAGTGTACCAACAGAATAGAGTCCGGCTACGCCTGCGCCGAGGAACATTGCAGAGGTTGCTACTGGATCGCCGTGCAGACGGGCGAGGAAGCGGCGGTAGGGTTGATCTGATTCCCAACCCAGGCAGCGTTCAAAGGCAACGTAGTCAGGATCGATCTCATTCGACGTGCCCGCGAAGATGAGGGCCGAGGTCTTGATCCACTCGTCGAGCACCTCCTGGCTCTCCACTGCTTCGATGGTGCATCCTGCCGGTAGGGATAGTGTCGCGGGCAAGAGCTCTAGATCGCCAGCCATGCCCGGTCCATCCTCATAGTAGGTGAGCCCGTGCGCGGTCAAGTAGCGAGCGAGATTGGCTGGCTGTGTACCGGGGAAGATCCACCAGAGCATCGGGACCTGACGGCCTTTGAACGGTTCCATGATCTCTGCAATGCGCTCGTAGGCATCGTCCTCTCTAAAACGCGTGCGCATCACAACGTTCAGTGAGGGCTGGAGAATGCCTGTCAGCGCGGAGATATGGTCCGCTTCCTGCTGAACCTGAGCCCCAGGAATACAGCTACAGTACATAATATAGGCGGCTAGATTTCCCTCCATTGCCTCGACGATGAGAGGCGTAGAAAGCTTTCGTCCTCCGTTTTCCCCGCTCATACTCATAATATGCTTTCCTTCCAGTGCGACCGCTTCTTTGCATCCCTCGCTTTCTTTCATAGTATCATGAAGCAGAAGCTTTATTCTATTGAGGCGGCTAGCACGAGTACTAGAGTCCGTTCCAGTTATAGACCGTTTCTGGCTTCACGTCGGGGCTATTATAAGCCAGCGTGACTAGTGTATGATCCTCCATTGGAATGCTGCGAAAGTTTTCCTTGTAGACGCGACCATTCACATAGACTTGCCAGCCGTTCGTCTGGCTTAATTGCGCTGGATAGCCCAGTCGTGCAAAGCGCCCAGACCAGATATCGAAGAAGTTGCCAAGAGTATAGGTACGCTGCACTGGTGATTCGATGTGCACAATACCAGTGATATCGTGAGTGTGTAGCCAATACAAACATGGACTGGAAGCGTTTGTATTGATACCAATATTTTGTGGGACGGCAATCGCCTGACCATTGATATACATGCTCAGGTGAATATGATGATGGTAGTCGTAGTGTTCACCGCTATCACAGGAGACACCATTGATGGAAGCAAAGGCGGAATTTGCGGAGGATGGAGTGGATGAACTTATGTCCGTCTGTGCTGGCTGGTTGCTGCCTGAAGACGTGTGTGGTCCGAAGGTGAGATAGGTGATGCCTGCAAGAATGACGATGGCAGCGGCGAAAATGAGGATGCGTCTCGTACGCGTCCTTCTATACTGGCGCTCTAGCTCTTGGCGGCGTTCTTCCTCCTTGCGTTCCTGCTTCTTTGTACGTTTCTTTGCTGCTGCAATGTGCTGCTTGCTCATTAAATTTAACTACCTCGATAGATGTGATAACCAGCGCTTAAAAATTATCTGATACAATAACTGGCGGAGGTGGCCGCGCAGCATTCTTATAGGGTGCCGATACACCATGATAGATATATTATACATCCTTAACTAGGCTAGCTTAAACGAGCGCGCCTCCTGAATAGACGCTCCAGAAAGTACTAGGAGAGAACGAATTTTTCTTCGTTTTCCTGCTGTTTACGTTATAAGGCAGAGGTCGGCCGTTATATTAAGTAGGGGACTCGTGTCCTCGTTGGATTGTGTTATACTCTGCTGATGTCTGAAAGCGATAATAGAACAAGGAACTGTCTATGCTAAAATCAGTAATGTATGATATTCCGTTTTCGTTCGAGCAACCTGATTACATAGTGCGTGCTTTACTCAATCCAATACAGCAGAGGCTCAATCAGGTTCCGATGTCTGCGAATCCACGCGAAGCGATAGTGCGTAATGGACTCACTATTTTGATAATTGATGCCTATGAGGAGCGGGCAAAATATATTGCTGGTCTATTAATTACCGCCGGGTATCGATCGGTGATTACTCCGAATGCCCTGACGGCGTTTACTCTCTTTTTGCAGGGTGCATATCTGCCACTTGCGATCGTCCTGGGGCAGGAAGATGGGTCGAATCGTCTGTTTCTGCTGCGTCTCCTGCAGCAACTCGTGCAGAAGTATAGCTGGCAGGCTCCTCTGCTACGTCTGCTTGCTCCCGCCCGCCCAGCGACAATAAGCGGCCCGCCGCCTCCAGTACAGGGCCAACTTGCGCTTCCACCTCCTGCACTATCTATGCCGCCTTCTGAATCTCTGACTCCGCCACCAATGCCGCGCTCGCTGCTGTCCCCAGCTCCGCTTCCGGAACAGAGCCGGTTCTCGATACGCAATAAGAATAGTTCTGCATCTTTTCCTCCTCTCGCTCCTGTTTCAAGTGGACCATTATCGCCGCTGTCTGATCCAATTAGTGAGCCACTTGGTCTGATCGAGCCGCCTGTTCCTCAGCGTGACTTTGCTAATTCAGCGTCTGTTCCGTTGCCTGAATCTCCGGTCTCAGCCCTCCCTCATCTCGACTTTGCTACTCAGATCCCTGAACTCCCTACTCCCGAGCCTCTTTCTCCCACTCTTGTCACTCGCAATGTATCGCTGGCGCTGCCGGGTGAACAGCATATGCAAGACGCCGAAGAGATGTTGGCGCGCATGGCTGCGTATAGAAAAGCTCGGACCTCCCTGGAAGGGCAGGCAGTGATCATACGCTATCAGGTGCGCAGGTTGCTGGGAGGAGGAGCCTATAGTGATGTCTACCTGACGTACGACCGCTTCCGCGAACAGGAGTGTGCTTTGAAGGCAATCCAGACTGATCTTTTGCCCGCGCATCTCCTGCAGGCATCCTTAGAAGACGTGACAATTTTTCAGCAAGAGATCGAACTGCTCAACAAAATCAAGCATCCGCATATTTTACCGGTCTTGAATAGTGGAAAATCTTATATAAGTAGTACTCCATTTGTTTATAAGAGTATGCCCTATTGTGCAGAAGGTTCGTTGGTCAGCTGGATGCAGCGCCATAGTAATCCAAATCTCTATGCCTTGAAAGACCTTCTGCCCGTCATCCTTCAAATAGGTGATGCTCTACAATATGCGCATGCGTCTCACATTTTATACCAGAACTTCAAGCAATCAAATATCCTCGTGCTACATCCAGGGAAACGGATACAGGCTCTAGAGGTAGCCCTTGCGGACTTCTCTACGATTCAGGACGTGCCGCTGGCTCCCATGTCGCCGGAAAATTTGCTTTACATTGCCCCTGAACGCTGGGAGGGAACTGTCTCGCCTGCCTCAGATCAATACGGTCTGGCCGCAATTGTCTATGAACTTTTGACCGGCCGCCCACCCTATCAAGGGATATCAGAGCGTATATTGAAGTTATTGCATACAACAAGACTGCCTCAACCTGCCTCAACCCTGAATCGAAAAGTATCACCCCAGGTAGACGATGTTCTTCTGCGTGCCCTGGCTAAAAGACCTCAAGATCGCTTTGAATCGATTGCTCATTTCGTCCAGGCCCTGGAACGCTGTAAATAACAGAACAGCAAAAAATTGCTTCACCAGTACAATTTCTAAAGACAGAGACAAGCTTTAGTCACTACGCGGACTATCTTTGTGTCATCTTGCTCCAAAGAAAATATATGTAGCCCGATAGGTGTGCAAATTGACATTCTATTCTAGTTCAGTTTAGTATATAGATAGATATATAAGTATGTCTATTGTATGTTAAGTCTTTTAGGTTTGCTCTATTCCTTTAAGGAGTGTGGACAACTGTGATACCTGAAAAGAAGACATCCATAGGGGTTAGTACACAAGAGTTCTGGCATCAACGTTTTTTTCGTGGGCGCTCGAAGATATTCTCTCTATGGTTGAGCGTGCTACTCTGTCTCGTCAGTTTATTTTTATTTTTTTCGCAGGACAAGATACTCGCCTTCCCTGACCTGAATGCAGTACAACATGCCCAGAATGCAGTAACGCCAGCATCTCATGCTCATGCTACGCCTACTTTGCAGGCGGCGCAAGCGGAGGAGAAAGGAGCTCCAACTCCTATTTCTGTGCAAACAACGTCAGCAAGGAGTGCGCTACCAGCGCCGATCTCTCCCTTTCCTCTAGATGTGCGGCAGCAGGTAGGTGTCTTGCAGGCGCATGGGCGTTTCTTTTTCGGCGGCAATCCTAATTTACCAGAGATTGCATTGACCTTCGATGATGGTCCTGATCCGCCGTATACCAACGAGATTCTCGCAGTGCTCAAGCAGTATGATGTCAAGGCGTCGTTTTTCTGTGTAGGGCGTCACGTGACCGAGCATCCTGATTTGGTGAAGCAGGAGTTTGATGCGGGACATACCGTTGCGATTCATAGCTGGAATCATGTCTACCTGACTGGCTATTCGGCGGCTGGCATCGATAAGCAACTGGGTGATACATCAGATAGCTTAAAGAAAGTTACTGGTGTGCAGCCGGGCTTTTTTCGTCCACCTTATGGAGCGTACAACTCGGTTGTGCTGGCAGAGGCGAACAAGATGGGCTTGACGACCTTCTTATGGAACGATGTTGCCAGTGACTGGCTCTTGCCCGGCTCCCAGGTCATCAGCGCGCGCATAATCAACGCGGCACGCTATGGTTCGATTGTCCTGTTACATGATGGAGACGGCGATCACTATAATCCTATCGCCAGTCGTGAGCAGACAGTGCAAGCGTTGCCAGCAATCATCACAACCCTACGCGCTCGTGGCTATCGCTTCGTCACACTTGATCAGCTCGTCGCCGATCTACACAAATAGAGCGCCATTTTTCAGGAGATCGCTGAGAGAAGAGAGCAGCGGGTATCCCTACCCAACGCTCTCTACTTGTTTGTTTGGAATGTCCTCCGATTCCTGTGCTGGCGTGGGGGCTGGACGAAAGACGAAACGCTTCGAGATAAAGAAGTTGTAGAAAAAGGCGCTGATAATACCGATAGGGCTCGCAACATAGGGATTGACATGCAGCAGATAAGTCAGTGAAAGCGCGACTACAAAAGAGATTGCTAGAGCAGAAAGGCTGGTCACCTGCGCTTTGAGTGCGCGTCTCACCCAGCCCCAGCCTCGAATATGTTGCTGATCGGCATAGGTGAAGCATTGGTTGAGAATAAAATTGACCGTCGTGCTGATTTCAAAAGAGCAGGCTAGCGCCAGAGGGTAAAGACCATCCCCCATCAAATGGAGAAAAAGTACCAGAGCCAGATCATTGACAGGAATTCCAATACCACCAACCAATGCGTAGCGCACAATACGTATACCTAAAAGCTTTCGTATAGATGTAATGATAGACTGTTCCCCTCTCTATTACTGGAAAGAATATGTGTTTTCATCCTATCATGATCTTCCCATCCCTACAAGTGCACTACCAATAGATAACCTCTTTGTCTTAATGTAAATGTATAGATAGATGTTCAGCTTTTGCAACAAGAACTTCATCTTAACGTAGAAGACTAGAGTGAACATGCTGAAATGCTTGGATACTTCAGTATTCTCTGTTTTATCTGAAATTTTCAGGTGCATTCGCTGCATTGATAGGATGGTATGTAAAGAAAGAGATCAAATAACAAAAAGATGCGGATGTTTTCTGAGAGGATCAGAAAACACATCCGCTTGACAGCTAGTCAGTATCTGTATGCTTGCTAAATTTGGATATCTCTATGCGTTAGCAAGCTCAGTAGTAGTGTTGCTACCGAGTAATTTTTCGAGTGTTTCGCGTTTGATCCGATATGCCTGACGCTCGTTGACATGTGGGAGAATGATGGCCTCAAGGGCCCCCTGTTTCACCCAGCGACGGACCGTTGTATCATCGACGCGCAGGATCTCAGCAACTTCTGAAACTGTTAATAGCTCGCTCATGTGTATTAGCTCTCCTTTTTCGTTTTTGGTCACTTCCGAAGTACAGCAGACTTCAGCATCATATTGTGTACGAGGAATACTTGGTAGCATTCCTGAGAACGCTACTTAGTAACTCTAAACGTATTATAGCGCATTAGGAATAAATTGTAAAGGTATAGGAGTATTTTTATCAGACAAGGCTATTTTTCTGAAAAATGATTCTCTAGACGAGTCTTAAGACTGCAAAAGCTATCCCGATAGGAGGAAGATTTCGTATGTTAAGATACGAAGTAATTAGTTAGACGATTTTAGCTTGCTTCTAGAGATTACGAAACCTGGAAGATTTCTCATGTGTCCTCTCTATGCACTAGGATCTTAGATCTTTATACGTATTTGGACCGCAAATCGTAGACACATGGTCTATCAGATCATCACAAGAAGAAGACAGAAAAGAGGACAGATTATTTAATTAATAGGAACCCACTTGCTCACGTTTTTTGCGGATCACTGTTATCCATGTGGAGTTTCTAAAAGCGTAAGACTCATTTTTGGTAGATGAGATGTTCAATGCTGAACGCTTTAATGCGGATTCTTTTCTCTATATAGAACGTGTAAAAATCAAAAAGGGTTACATAATAGGGTAACCGTCCTATGCAGGTGATTGCTCTATATCACAATTGTGTGTCTAACCAGGCGCGAATATGATTTTCCAGAGTATAGAGTACTTTGCGAAATGCTGCCATGCGAAGTGATTCGGCCATAACTGCGGTGGCCGGGTCGGGGATGTCCCAGTGGATGCGGATGGCTGGTCCAGGGAAAAGGGGGCACTGTTCGGCAGCCTGGTTGCAGACCGTGATGACATAATCGACTGGATATGGCAAAAATTCTCTGAAATGTTTGGAGCGGTGCTGGCTAATGTCGATGCCACGCTCACGCATCGCGCGAATTGCCATTGGATGCACATAGCAAGGATTGGTACCTGCGCTGGCAACATCCATTCGATCACCTGCCAATGCGCGCAAGACGCCTTCCGCCATCTGTGAGCGTGCTGCATTTCCTGTACAGAGGAATAAAACGCGCCTTTTCAACTTGAGCTCCTTTTGCCGTACATCTCTACCCTGTCTGTTCTTAGTCTACAAAAAAGTATAGGTAGATCGCTTTTCTATTTTACTCTTATTATGAAACACGTAAGCTGTTACAACTAATCCCGACTATGTATTATGTACTATTTCCCCAGTGGAGTATTCTGTGTGATATGCTTAATATTGATAGAAAGAGCAGAAAAATTATAGGTAGAGAAACGAATATCGATGTCTTCATCATCTAATCCTGAATTCGAGTATTACCGCAGGCTGCTCCTGCAACGCCGCCGTTATTATCCTATCTATGGACTCCTCTTGTTTATCATAGGGTGGCTAGGGAGCATGGCTCTGATCCCGCTCTATTTGCGCAATCCCCAGGCTCTCTTTGCCTTTAATCAGTATCCCCGCTTGTTGCACTTTGTCCTGATGCTTGCCTTTCTGACAGCGATTATTCTGGGCCTTTCTCTGATTCGACGTGCGTTTACGCGACCAACGATACAGAGTATCCAACGCTTTCGCCAGCAGCAGCGACAACGCCTCTTTCTAGAGGCGCATGGACGTATCCCCTGGTGGAGTAGTCTCCTCGTGCGATTTCTTATAGTCGTAGTGGGAGCTTTCTTTACGGTTGGAGGGATGGCGGTCATCGGCCTCTTTGGTGTGATGGCCTGGGATGGCTGGATCTACCTGATTGTGGGCGGCTTCTTACTGATGCTAGCTTGCTACTGGATTCCACGCGAGATGAAGAAATTTCCAACCTTGAGCGCGGAGCAACTGGCGCAGGACTGGATTACCGGCGAGGAGACGACGGGCAATAACGAAACTCCCAACGCGTAGCCACGACCCTTGCGGTTGTCGTTGGAAGCCCGCTTGAGAATATGCCCGAATAACGACAACCGCAAGGGTCGTGGCTACGCGGTACCTGTGAAATAAGCTGGGCCAAAAGGCATATTATCACTGATCATGTTGATGAAGTGACGCGCTGGTTGTGGAATAGATCCAAAGCGATGATAGACGAGGGCAAAGGTAAATTCCTCTTTGACATCAGCAAGAGGGAGTAGCACGAGTTCATCTTCGATTTCGCTGGGTCTGAGAAGTGCTTGCAGCATAAAGGTGATGCCGCGCCCCGACTTGATCAGTTCTTTGAGTCCCGCGATCGATTCGATCTCTAGAATCGGTTGTGCGCGTAAGTCGTGGGTAGTAAAGATGCTCTCAACGGCTCGACGCAGACGTGATGTTTCACGCAGGAGAAAGAGCGGTTCGCACTGTATCTGTGCCAGTGTAACTGCTGTTCGTGGTGGTTGTGCCAGAGGGTGATTGACGGCAACCAGAACTTGTAGCGGCTGGCGAAAGAGCTCTTTGACGACGACGACCTCTGGCTGTACGTCGTGATGAAAGATCAGGCCAAGATCCAGCTCGCCCTGCTCAATCAATGTGAGCAATGCATCCGTCCGATCCACGCGTACTTTGAGTTGAATGTGTGGATAGCGCTCGTGAAATGCTGGGAATATGGCGGGCAGAAAAGCAGTGGTCAACGGCTCAACACAACCGATCTCGACCGTACCATGCTGTCCATCCTGCAACCTCGCCATCGCCTGCTGCCCCTGCTGCAACTGGTCCATCGCCCTCCTAGCGTACTCTGCAAACTCCTGCCCCGCCGCCGTCAACACAACCCGCTGCTTGATTCTTTTGAATAGCTCAACTCCAAGCTCCGCCTCCAGCGCTGCTATCTGGCGGCTCAATGCGGGCTGCGCGACTATGCACATCTCTGCCGCCTTACGAAAATTCTGTGTCTGCGCGGCTGCAAGAAAATAGGTAAGCTGACGAAATTCCATGTATCTCCTCTATACCCGTTAAAAAATCTCTTATAGATGCCGTAGCCTCTGCCTTACAGGCGTCGCGGGAGAGAGTTGTCGTCGTGCCCATATCTGAGCGGCCCATGTAGCGACCATCCCTCGCATCTGTCTTTGGTTCAGTCCAGGAAGGGTCTTTACTATGTGATGCCGTAGTAGTATCATAGATAGTCAAGATTAGCATTAGACAGATCAACTAAAGCCTATTATACTCTAGGTAGAGCATTCGTCTAGCTCCTTCTCCAACAGAACTTATCTTCTTGCATAGAGCAGGAGCACGACGGATAGATTAAGAAAAGTAGGCGCACCTTTTAATAGGGCGTGTTGGTCGGTAGCCCTCCGGCTGAAGCCGGTCTGCGCGCAATGAATTGGCGCCTCTGCTAGTGAAATCGAGCGTGTTTAGCCACATTTTCTGTCGGCAAGAGAGATTCATCTAGCAAAGAAAAAAAGAGGTGGTATATGACAGCGGAACATCAGGCTGTAGACAACGATGCTGTACAGCCAAAGCAAGCGACTCCTCGCACTCTGTTCCAGAAGATCTGGGACGCACATGTGGTGAAGATGCAGGGTGAGCAGGCGACCCTTTTATACATTGACCGGCACCTGGTGCATGAGGTGACCTCACCCCAGGCGTTCGCGAATCTGCGCACTGCACATGTACCTGTTCGCCGCCCCGACGCGACCATCGCCGTTCTCGACCATAACATCCCCACGATGCAGGGACGGCGCAAACTGGATATAGCTGATCCCGTCATTGGCACGACTATTACGACGCTAGAGCAGAACACTCATGACTTTGGTATCACACTCTTCGACATGCAGGACTCGCGGCAGGGCATCGTCCACATCATCGGTCCCGAACTGGGAATCACGCTGCCCGGCACAACCATCGTCTGCGGCGACTCGCATACCTCCACACATGGCGCTTTTGGCGCGCTCGCCTTTGGCATCGGTACAAGCGAGGTCGAGCATGTCCTGGCGACGCAGTGCCTGTGGCAGGAGCAGCCAAAGACGATGAACATCCGCGTCGAGGGAAAACTGGGCGAGGGCGTCACGGCTAAAGATCTCGCCCTAGCCATCATCGGCAAACTGGGCACCGGCGTTGGTACAGGCCACGTCATCGAGTTCAGCGGCTCAACCGTTCGTGCACTCTCAATGGAGGGGCGGATGACCCTCTGCAATCTCGCGATTGAGGCTGGTGCGCGCGCGGGCATGGTCGCACCCGATGAGACCACCTTCGAATACATCAAAGGCCGCCCCTATGCTCCCAAAGGCGAATTGTACGAGCAGGCCGTTACAGCCTGGAAGCAGCTCCCCAGCGATCCTGGTGCTCAATTTGACGCTGTCTACCAGATCAACGTCGAGGACCTGGGACCACAGGTGACGTGGGGCATCAACCCTGGTATGGTCATCGAGGTAACTGGAATTGTACCCGATCCTGCGACCGAGACCGACGCGTTAAAGCGCGAGAGCTATGAGCGCGCTTTGAAGTACATGGGCCTGACTCCTGGGCAGAAGATCACCGATATCAAACTCGACACGGTCTTTATTGGCTCATGCACCAATTCGCGCATGGACGATTTGCGCATGGCTGCTCAGTACGTGAAGGGCAAGCATGTCGCTGCTGGTGTGCGCGCGCTGGTCGTGCCCGGTTCCACCAATGTACGCCGGGTGGCGGAGGAAGAGGGACTAGCCGATATTTTCCGCGAGGCTGGCTTTGAGTGGCGCGAGGCTGGCTGTAGTATGTGTATCGCGATGAATGGCGACCGCTTGAGCGAGGGCGAGCGCTGCGCCTCGACCAGTAACCGCAATTTTGAGGGGCGGCAGGGCAAGGGCGGGCGCACGCATCTGGTGAGCCCAGCTATGGCGGCGGCTGCGGCGGTTGCGGGCCACTTCGTCGATATCCGTACAGTAGAGGTTCCTGCATAGCTTTGTGATTGCCGTGAATAATTTGGTGCAATGGAGCATGTTTTTTGCTATATCCTGAAAGGTAGTTACTTATGGAACCATTTACTACACTCACCGGCCTGGTCATGCCGCTGAATCGTGTCAACGTCAACACTGACGAGATCACGCCTGCCCGCTTCCTCAAAACGGTCAAGAAGACGGGCTTTGCCGAGGCGCTCTTCGCCAACTGGCGTTACCTGGGTGATAGCAATACGCCCAACCCTGATTTTGTGCTGAACGAGCCGCGCTATCAGGCGGCCAGCATTCTGGTGGCTGGCGATAACTTTGGTTGTGGCTCCTCGCGTGAGCACGCTCCGTGGGCTTTGGCGCAATACGGTTTCCGTGCCCTCATCGCACCCAGCTTTGCCGACATCTTCTACAACAACTGCTTCAGCAACGGCATCCTGCCCCTGACACTCGACGAAGCAACCGTAGAGGCCCTGTTCAAAGAGATCGAGGCCACTCCGGGCTACACGCTCAACATCGATCTGACGGCGCAGACAGTCACTAAACCCAATGGACAAGTGCTCTCCTTCGAGATGGACCCGTTCCGCAAAGAACGCCTCTTAAAGGGCCTGGACATGGTCGGCTGGACACTACAGTTCGACAACGACATCTCCGCCTACGAGCAGCACCGCCGACAGGAAGCTCCCTGGTACTTGGCGGCGAAAGCCTGAAGCTAAAGCAGTTAAAAAATCATTTGCGTTTTTCTATTTTTACCATTTTTTGCGATACGCAAAAAATGGTAAAAATAGAAAAACGCAAATGATTTTTTAACTGCGATCTTAGGCCATTGAATAGACACCAAGCGTGAATAGTACCATACCAATTGAGAGTAAGAGCGCAAATGAGATGATGATGAGTTGATGACGCGTAGATTGTTGCTCCTCGCCGCCGCGCGTGCTCCACCATGCCAGGAACATGTACACGGGGAAGACGGTGAGATAGTAGCGGGCAATACTATCGAGCTTGCCTGAAGTCAGCGGCATGAGTACAAAGACCAGCGCCAGAATGCCGTAGATCGAAGGCAGCTTGCGAAAGATTGGGATGAGGAGGAGCACAAAGGCGAGGATGCAGAGCATATTCAAGGCATAAAAGTTCCAATCCTGAGGATTAGCGGCTAGAGGATGACGAATGGAGGAGAGTAGGAGGGGAAGAGGATTGCGCACAGAACGGTTCCAGCCATATTTTTCCGTGATGAAGTACGCTTGAAACGTTCCCACCTTAAATTGTGCATAGAGAAAGAATAGGGAGAAGACCACAGGCACCAATGCAAGCGCGGCGAAGCCGAGCCAGGTGCGCCAGGAAGCCAGAGAGCGCCAGAGGCCAAGACTACGTGAGCGCGCCCATTCGCGCGTTCGTGCTACCACGCCTGACGTCGTTTGTAGAGGTGCAAACTGTTCGCTGCGCCACTGCCAGTATTCCCAGGCTAGCGGAACCAGTAAAACGATTCCCGTAGGACGGGTTAGAGCGGCCAAGCCACCGAGCAGCCCCGCCAGCCCCCAGCGCCGCAGACGCGCATAGTAGATCGAGCTGATCGCTAAAGCGAGAAAGAGCGACTCAGGATAGATCGCAAAGAGGTAGAAACCCATGGGGAAGAGCAGCAGATAGAGCACCGCACGGCCAGCCACCTTCTCACCCAACTCCATCTCCGTTAGCCTATAGAAATATATCGATGCTACGAGCGCGGCAAGAATAGAAACCAGGCAGGCCATAACATAATAGAGCGTCCAATTTGAGCCAAAGGGGGCGGCGACCAGGTGGACCAGCAGAGGATACAGTGGGAAAAAAGCCCAGTTCGTGGCTGAATGCAGTGTATCGGCTCCCGCATAGCCATCATGAGCAATCCAGAGATAGTAGCCACTATCGAAATGCTTCCACATCAGCAAAAGGACATCGCGCCCATGCAACCCACGCAGATCAGAGCCGACCGGCAACTTGCGATCCAGCAGCGGCTGCACATAATAGAAAGTAATCAATCCAATCAATTCCAGAAGTAGACGGATAGCCAGGAAAGGAAGGAGAACTTTTGACCAGAGCACACGCAATGGAGTATGCTTCGCCTCTAAGGGCAGCATTGGCTCCTGTGCCTCTACTTCAGGTTCTTTAGAAGCTGTTTGATTGACCAGATTCATAAATAGAAGCTCCTCATTTATATCCATAAATACACAAATAAAGTTCTATGAAACATATATGATGATTAGCGCTGCTTACAATCAAAGGTTTTCCATGTCTGCCAATCGATATCACGACCAGGATAAGCAACATGCTTGAAGAACCAGTCATGGTCAATCCACGCTTTGACAGTTGCAAACAGTACAGAATCTAGCCCCTTCTCAAGCTCGCTCGAACGGACCCAAAGATACACATGAGCATCATAGGTTGATTTGCTGACAGGGTAAATGTAGACACAGCCCAAACAAAGGTGCTCATCCAGACTTACAACAGTATAAGCGAAGGCAGTACGAGTTTCAAATTCATGCTGGTGCCTGCGTAGATCTTCTAAATCTCTCTCTAGTGTCATATCATCGGCGGGCCATGTTGTATGAGCAGCAAAGATTGAACGTAGATGCTCACGACTCGTCATTACTGCCTCATAGTCCAACTCAACATCCTTTATACTAAGCATGCGTAAACGAAACTGGTCTGTCTCAAGTAGTGTTGGTACAACGAAATCTTCAGGCAAAAGTGCATTACTCATAAAAGTACACAAACTTCCTCTAGCAATAATAACGCTTTTACTTTATTTTAACTATTTAAAATGTTAAAACAACCTGGTCTTTTTATAGAGTCTGCTCACGGGGATCTGAAGTCCAAGATAGAATAGGTCGATGGTAGCATCTCGCTTATAGGTAAGGATTTGCCATATATCTCCGCTACGGCGATAAAGTTCGACATGAATATGTCGCGAGTCGATGATCAGATACTCTTGTATACTTGCGCATTCGCGGTAGTAGATAGCCTTTTTCCCTCGATCGATGGTTTCGGTAGTTGGCGAGAGAATTTCGGCCACAAATTTTGGTGAGCTGATGTTATCTTCCTGGTCGATGTCGTTTTGATCACAACTAACGGCTGTATCAGGATGAACATAGCGTCTCTCTGAGAGTTGAAGCCGTATATCAGACGTATAGACACGGCATGGGCTCTCTTCTAGAGCCTGCTGCAAAATGCCAATCAGGTTGGCTGCGATGATTGAATTATCGTTGCTACCTCCGGCAAGCATAGATAGTTCACCGTCAAGGTACTCATAGCGAGCCTCCTTACTGATTTCGTCGAGTGTGAGGTAGTCATCTACGCTCATGAAAGATCTATTTGGTAATGCCATGTTGTCCTCCTGTTCGCTAAAATGGGCTGACTTGCTCGCGTCTGCGCTATTATAACATGCTATGCAGACTTAGCATAGAAAAGTAGAGGGATAGTTCCTGGATGTGATAAAATAGGGGTTAAAGACAACCAATTCCTTCTTCGATGAGCCACATTACACCTATCGTACACACCAGAAAAATTCAACAGCATTTCACCTTTACGGGATGGAGGATAGAGAGAGATGTCAAAGGAGATAGCAGGCAAGATTTACTCAGCATTTGACGAACTGAGTCAGCGCAGCACACGGCCGCGCAAGCTGATCGCGGAGCGTTTAGTCGAGTTGGCAAATAGCGGCGAGGACTTTACGACCGACGATCTCTGGCAAGAGCTGCGTGAAAGTGAGCCGCATATTGGGCGTGCCACCGTCTTCCGTTCGGTTGAGAAGCTGGTAGATAAGGGCCTGCTGGACCGCATCGAGTTCGCCGACGGCACTCATCATTATCGCGTCTGCGGTGGCACGCACCACCATCACCTGACCTGCACACAATGCCATCGCGTCGTCGAAGTTGACCTCTGCCTCCCCAACGAGCAGCTCAACGCCCTCGGTGACCAGAACAACTTCTCGATCGAAGGCCACTCGCTCTCAATCTTCGGGCGTTGCGGAAACTGTCAGTAGCACAGTTGATACATGGATCTACTTCTCTCCCTCTTAAAAAGAGACGGCAAAAGTGTCGCGAATTAACCTGCTCAAACGTGAAAGATAACGGGGGAGTTCTTGCTTATAGTCGAGTACGCTTTGTAGTGGAAAAGTAGCAGGTAAAGTAGAATGCAATATCAGGATGAGCGGCCGACAGATGAACATGTGCCAGACGTGCACAAGATAGCGGTCCTGCGGGCGAACGCACTGGGCGATTTTATTTTTACGCTACCCGCCCTGGAGGCATTGCGCACCGCTTATCCCCAGGCTGAGATTGTACTGCTGGGCAAGGCGTGGCATAAAGCATTTTTGCAGGGAAGGCCCTCGCCGCTCGATCGCGTAGTTGTGGTGCCGCGTTATGGTGGAGTGGGCGAGGAGCCGGGGATTGAGGAGAATGCAGAGGAGATTGAGCGCTTCTTTCAAGAGATGGAGCGCGAACACTTCGATCTGGCGCTTCAGATGCATGGTGGAGGCCACTACTCAAATGTTTTCCTGCACCGTCTGAGAGCACGCATGACGGCTGGATCGCAGACGCCGGATGCCCATCCGCTGGGCCGCAACCTGCGCTACATCTACTTCCAACATGAAGTTATCCGCTACAAAGAGATAGTCTCCCTGGTCGGCGCGAGCAATGGACTGATTGAGCCGCGTATAGCGTTGACGAAAGCGGATGTGGATGAGGCACAGCGCGTGGTGCCTGAGGGGCCTGAGCCACTGGTAGCCCTGCATCCAGGTGCAAGCGATATAGGGCGGCGCTGGCCGATGGAGAAGTTTGCGAGGGTAGGGGATACACTCGCGACGGTGGGGGCGAAGGTTGTGGTGACGGGGACACTGGAGGAGCGGGAGTTGGTGGAGGCGGTGGTGGAACAGATGGAGGCACCTGCGATGGGCCTGGTGGGCAAGCTTTCGCTGGGAGGGCTGGCGGGACTGCTTGCTCGCTGCCGTGTGATGGTCTCTAATGATACGGGACCACGACATCTGGCGGCGGCTGTAGGAACGGCGACGGTGGGCATCTACTGGTGCGTCAATCTCGTTAATGCCAGCCCGCTCACGCGCATGCGCCACCGACCGATTACGTCGTGGAGGCTGGAGTGTCCTATCTGTGGTCGCAATCAGCTGCACAATAAATGCGAGCACAACGTTTCATATGTCGCTGATGTGGAAACCTCCGAAGTTATTGAGCAAGCACTAGAATTATTTCATGATTCTTATTAAATTTTTGCATCTTTTACATTTTGTCAATTTTTGCCCGGCAAAAAATTGACAAAATGTAAAAGATGCAAAAATTTAATAAGAAGTAGAGAGGGCAGCGAAGCTGCAAAAAATCTGGTCGCAAGAAGCAGAGTGGGATGTAGTTGCTATTTGGGAGCGACGAAGCGGTAGCCGACGCCAGGCTCGGTGAGCAGATAGCGAGGGTTGGCGGGGTCGGCTTCTAGCTTGTGGCGCAGGCGGTTGATGTAGACGCGCAGATATTCGGCCTCGCCGCTATACTCAGGTCCCCAGATGCTCTGCAGCAGAGTGCGATGAGTGACGACCTTGTTGACGTTGGTGACGAGCTGCTTTAAGAAGGCGAACTCTGTCGGCGAGAGGCGCACCTCAGATCCGCGTAGACGTACGACATGACCGGCAAGGTCGATTTCGAGATCGCCGAATTGTTTGCTGCCCTCAGGGACGGAAAGGACTTCGCTCTGAGTACGCCGCAGCACGGCTCGCACACGAGCTAGAAGCTCTTCTACGCCGAAGGGCTTGGTGAGGTAATCGTCGGCACCCAGATCGAGCGCCGCGACCTTATCGCTTTCGGCGTCCAGCGCAGTCAAGACGATAACGGGCACGGCTGAATGCTCACGTACACGTCGGCAGACCTCCAGGCCATCCATTCTTGGCATCATAATATCCAGTATTAATAGATGAGGATCTTCAGTCTGCCAGAGGGCCATTGCCTCCAATCCATTGCTAGCCTCTAATACCTCGAAGCCGCGTGCGCGCAGATTGCGACTTATAAAGTCGCGCAGTGCAAGCTCGTCTTCAGCGAGAAGAATGCGCCTGGCTTTCACTGTCATAGAGACCTCCTGTCTTGCCCTGAGGGCAGTGCCACCATCTCATCAGGCTCTATAGTAGCTATAGAGGCAGTTAGTGGAAGTGAGAATGAAATCTTTGTACCCTGAGTGCCGCTCTCCGCCCAGATACGGCCTTCATGTGCCTCAATAAAAGCTTTGCTGATCGTCAAGCCTAATCCGGTACCGCCAGAGTGCTGCTGACGACTCCGTCGCGCACGATAGAAGCGCTCAAATACATGAGGTAGCTCGTCGTCGGCTATGCCAGGACCATTGTCAGCAACTGAGACGACAATGCGCTCTTTCTGTCTCTCAGCAGCAACACACACATGGTTTCCACCATAGAGTAACGCATTGGCAACGAGGTTGCTCAAGACAACCTCTATACGTGCGCTATCCATATCTATAGGAGGAAGGTCAGCAGGAATAGTGACAGA
>JAABUZ0100003242.1_pt1 | contig 24653 bp, 24 predicted proteins | sample 5562091 | NCBI WGS metagenome assembly JAABUZ01 (sample SAMN12813069, study PRJNA571459) | rock metagenome | isolation source: Antarctica rocks | place: Antarctica: Victoria Land, Linnaeus Terrace sud | collected 2015-12-21 | reverse complement strand
CTACCGCTCATCGCTGATGACCTCCTCTGTAAGGGCAAGGTACGCTTGAGCTGCCTTGCTCTGCGGAGCGTGGACGACGACGCTGAGCGAGTTGCTATGCGCCTCCTCGACATCCTTGTTTCGTGGAATGACGCTCTTGAAAAGGCGGTCGCCGAAGTGCATCCCCAACGCATCGAGCGTGTCCTTGGCCACGCGTGTGTGATCGTAGAGCGTCGCAATTGCCCCTGTGATCGTAAGGTCGTCGAGTTCGAGATTTTCCTTGAGCTGCGCGATCGTGTCCTCCAGCAGGGTGATCCCTAACAGGCCAAAAGTACCGACACCCACGGGGATGAATACTTCGGATGCGGTGGTGAGGCTGTTGACAGTAAGCAGGCCAAGGGACGGCGGAGTGTCAATCAGAATATAGTCGTAGCCATCGACCGCGCGTAGCTTGCGCGACAGCAGCTTTTCCCGGCCCGGTACACCGGCAAGGGCCAGATCGGCGGCCGACAGGGTAAGGGTGCTCGGCACCAGATCGACGCCCTCAGTCCGGGTTGGTGTTATAACCTTAGGTATTTCCGAAGATCGCTCGATAAGGACGTCGGCGAGTGTTAGGTCGGGCGGTTCGGGGCCGAGCAACGAGAAGGTTGCGTTGGCCTGGGGGTCCGCGTCGATGACCAGGACACGCCTGTTACTAGCGGCCAGGCCAGCAGCCAAATTGACGGCGGTTGTCGTTTTTCCGACCCCACCCTTATTGTTCGTGATCGCGATGACACGTTTTTTCATGGCACCCGTAGGGACGTAGACACGTACACAGGTACACACGTATGCGTGTGTACCTACTTAGTCTAGATGCCACCAAGTCTATGAGTCAAGAGACTTATTCGACGTGTAGCTACGGGTAGGTATGTGTACGTGCTTACGGGTACACATACCTACTGGTGTACGTGTAGGCGTGTGTACATGCCTACACGTACTTTAAGGCAAAAAGGAGGACATCCACGCTATTTCACACACATACGCTCATCCATAGCCACTAGCCGGGCACGGCCATGTACGGTAAGATAGGCTATTATTCGGGTGCGGCTAGTTTCATGAGCGTGAAAAAAACATTGCGCCTGCGAGCTGGGTGCGCTATTATTGCAACTATGCGGAGGATAGACCTACTGATTTAGCCCACTCGTGCTACATGCACGAAGCCCACCAGGTTTCCCCGATGGGCCACGTCTAACACCTATATTAGGTGCGGTTCTGGTGCAATTGTTTGGAAGACGATCACCAGGCCGCTAGATCCGATCCAGGAATCCCACCGGAGCTACCAACTCCAAAACGGGTCTCCTGGCTCACAAGGGAGCTTTGCGCTTCCAAGGAGTACCTATGACCAATCATACGGAAACGGTGCGTGTATGTCAATATCACGCCCACAATCCCAGGCTCGAAAGTACACCACCGCCCTCATCCCCATCGCCCGATAGCATCGACCGCCGGCTGGTCCAGCGCTACGGCGTCGCCCTCCTCACGGGGGGCTACACGGCGCTGCCGACCTACGCGTGGGTGTACTACGCGCGGCTGGGCGTCACCGAGGCCGAGATGGTCCTGATCGCGCAACTCTGCACCTACTGGTGGTCGGCGCGCGACCCGTACCCCGGCGAGGCGGCGTTGGCCACGCGCATGGGCAAGACCGTCCGCACGATCCAGGGCTACCTTCGCTCGTTGGAGGGGAAGGGGTTACTGCACATACAGACTCAATTCTCCAACCACGGCCGGCAGCACACGAACGCCTACGACCTCCGGCCCTTCTTCGCGGCCGTCGAGGGGCTGGCCCGCCTCGACGGGCTGCTCCCCGCCGACGACGCACCCCCCGCGACGCCGGCGACCTCCACCAACAACCGCGATAACCGGCCACACGCCAGCGACAACGAGTCGTGCAATTGTGGGCCGTTTGACCATAACAACGACGTACGGAGGGAAGCGGAACAGAGGCCGCTATGTGCAGAGGCCGGTCGCACTGGGCCCGAAAACACCGCTAAGGCCGACGCGTCGACCGACCCACAGAGGGATGAAGGATTCTTCGCGGGGAGGGTGAAAGATTCTTCACCCCAAATAAACCCAATCGAAATAAAAGCTTTCGATCTCGATTCGATACCCCCTACCCCCGTTTATCCGACACAGGCGGCGACGAGCGGCGACGCTCGACCACTGACGAGCACGGACACGAACGACCAGGCGCTGGCCGCCGAGATCGCCGCCCTGAGCGACGCCCTGGGGGACGACGCGCCGCGCTCGAGTCTCGGCCGTGCCCGTAACCTGTATCGTGACGCCGGCGTGTCGTCCGCGCGCTTCCTGCGCCTGCTCGACGAGGCGGCGGCTCGGACCCGCGCCCGCCAGGCCAGCATCGTCAAGCGCCGGCGCGACGGCCAGGCTCCCAACGGCATGCCCTACCTGTTCGCTGTCCTGGCCGACCTGCTGCACCCTGCACCGCCCCGCATAGCCGATGGCGGCCCGGACACGCGCCGGCGCGCTGACTCACTCGATCGTCGACGACGCCGGCGTGCTGGTGGCGGGAGCGCGCCCATTAGCTCCTACGCCGCGTGGTCTGACAGCCCCGCGCCCCTGCCCATCGTCGAGGAGCATCCGGTGTGGCGCGCGGTCCTCGACGAGCTGGCCCAGGTCATGACCAGCGAGAACTTCAACGCCTGGCTAGCCACCACGCGCGCCCTCGGCCAGGAGGGGGAGACGCTGCGCGTGGCCGTCCCCGCCGCGTTCAACAAGGCGTGGCTCGACACCAAGCTGGCCGGCTGCGTGGACCGCGCGTTGCAAAAGATCGACTATGACGCCCTCGGCACGGGGCGCGTCGCGCGGGTGGAGTACGTCGTCGAGGCGGTGGCATAACAGTTATGCAATTAACGGCAGTGCCAAATTGGAGTAATCATGAGTGTCCCTAAGATTTTGTATAGCACAGGGCTTGACGATGTAGCCTCGCGTTGGCTCAAGAACACCCAGCCAGCTGACCAACGCCAAATCAATGCTGATATCAAGCGGGAAGTGGTGGCCGCTGCGGAAGCCCTCATGATCGCGCCACGCGTCTGTTTTCGGGTCTACGGCGAGAACGTTGTCCTCGTTTTGCTCATCCGGGCTTTCGGTGTGAAAGAAGTTGAGAGGCTACTGGAAGAACGCGCGTTAGAGTTTCACCTTTGGTCCCACCAAATCTTCACTATTGAGGATGTAAACCTCGTCAGGCAAGGACTCAACCCGCTAGCGGCCGGCGGCCGACCAACGACGGCAGTGCACTCCGACCCAGAGCCATCGGCTCAGGAGGGCTTAGCTAAGTGGGGAGCTAGCCTTAATCTTGATCGAAAAGTCCGGCGACATCTTGCGCGCTTGGTCGCCAAGAGAACTACTTTGCCGAGTACCTGGATATCGGAGTGGGCCGTCAATCGCACGACTGTAGCCTACGCCAACGGGGAGATCGAGTCGCTCGGCTTCGATTCAAATGTCCCCTTGCACGAGGCACCACCCGCGCAGTGGAAACAACTCAGTTCATTGGCAGCCAAGTTCGCGACGACCGCCGATCTCATGGAACACGAATACGACCTCTACCAAAGCGCGGAAACGTGGGAAACGTTGCTCTCCCTATTCTCGCAACTCATGGCGCGCGACCGCACACGCGCCGTAACCGAGCAAATCTTAGCCTTTCACCATCTACCATCAATCCCGCGGCTTCTCACCGATGGCGTTGTCTCGATCCGTGATATTCCTCGACTCCGAGCTAAGCAAGAAACCGCCGACTTCCGTGCATGGTTATGGGCTCAGCCAGACCCGCTGAACGCGGAAGCGGTAGCGCAAGCCTATCTAGCAGCCCTCGACCCACGAATTAACGTGACGGAGAAACGCTGGTTTAAAGCCGCCCATATTGGAACGGCATGGGGGATTGGAGTAGCTTTGGGAGCACTCCCTTTTGGACCCATTGTCAACGCTGCGCTTAGTGCGGCTCAGACGGCCAGTGACACGATTGCCACAGACAAGCTCGCTCGAAAGAAGGACCCCCGACGATTCGCGACGGACGTAGTTGGTACCGCCGTCGCTCGGTTCGAGTTTGCTTCCAAGCCCCGTCCTTCTGGTTAAGAGTTAGTAAGAGTGAATTGTACGACAACTATCCCCCTTTCTTTTCCAACGAGCCCCGCGCGCGTCGCTTACGGGCCGGGGGCGACCGTGTAGGCTGGTGGACGGGCGTTCGCGGCGTGAAACCGTACAGCTCCAGCCCCACTCAGTGCCCGTACAGGCCGCACCGGCACGGTCTCACGGCATGGATAGGGAAGGTGGCTTGTGCGCGCACTGCGCCCCACTCCAGTCGTCCAGCAGCCTATCCCACGTCCCCGGCGTCACACGTTGAGGCGCGCCGGGCGTCGGCCAGACCTGGAGGAGTAGCGACGGCGTGTCATCGAGCGCGCCATCGCCCTCCGGCGCGCCCAGGACATAGGTGGGTAAGCCGCGGGCGACGATAACATCATGCATGAGCCGCTCGTAGGCGAGCAGTCCCTCCTCGTCGTGGGCCTGGTCGCCGAAGATGAGCAGGAGCAGGTCCTGGCCGCAGCGGGCGCAGGCATGGACCATCGTCGCGACACGCTGCGGGGCGCGGAACGGCAGGCTGTAGGTCTGTTCGAGGCGCCGTTCCTCGGCCAGCAGCCGGTCGAGTTGATCCAGTGCCTGCACGTCGGCGCGGGTGAGGCGTCCGGTGGACGGGGCGGATTGCCGGCGGCGTGTGGTGCGCTTCTGTGGGCGTTTCGATGTGAGGGAAAGCCGGAGTGCGCGGCAGTCGCGTTCGCCCTGCACACGCGCGATCTCCCGCTCCGTAAACGTCCAGCGGCCGTCAACCTTGCGTCCGATCTCGTCGGTGCGGGCCAACTCCTGCACGCGGGCGGGACTCAACTCCGGACGGCGGGCGGCCTCGTCGGTCGTGAGATGGCCGCGACGCGCTGTGGGGGATGTCGCCGCCTTGACGGTTGGGGCGCGTGGCGCCGCTGCCTTGGCCGCCTTGGGGAGGGTGGGACGCAGTTGTGTGGCTACGCTGTGCAGGACGGTGGCGAGGCGGCCTTCGGGGGGCACCGCTTCGTCGAGCCAGGCGACCAGGCGGCGGCGGTCGGCGGGCGTGAGGGCGAGCGTGACGACCTCGCCGGTGAGCAGCGCGTCGATAAGCCGGCTGGCGCTGCCCTCCCCGGTGTGCGGTCCGCGCGCGGCGTAGAAGCCGTGGCGCTCGGCGATGGCCCGCAGGGCCGCTTCGTCTTCGGCTGAGAGCGGCCGCATGCGTCCTCCTCGTCGTACAGGCTGGGGTCTCTACAATATTTCCGGGGAAATCCCGGCTAGGGGGGAGACAACGATTCCCGCATTTTTGGGGCATTTGGGGTACAGCCAGGATACGTGTAAAAATAGGACATAGCGAGAGGCCATTGCTCCCCTGGCCGAAGCCAACGAGAGGCGGCCTTCGCACGATCACCGCCCTATCATCAATGGGATGGCGTGGCTAGATAGAACGGGCGCTCTGGGGAGGGACTGACCGGATCAGCGCTACTCCTGTGCGCGCGATGTCTGGATGACGCAGAACTCGTTGCCGTCGGGGTCGGCCAGCACGACGAAGTCCGGGTCGGGCGGATACTCCCACGGCACCCGCGTCGCCCCCAACCCCTCTAGATGTCTTGAACATGCGAACTTGTTGCGATTGAGTCAAGTTTTTGCGTCGCATATATCTCGTCGGTCTGAGGCGGAGCCTCGCTAGACTCCTAATACAGGCAAACATGATGCGATTGAGTCAAGTTTGCGCGTCATGTCTCGTCGGTCTGAGGCGGAGCCTCGCTAGACTCCTAATACAGGCAAACATGGTGCGAATGAGTCAAGTTTTCGCGTCATGTCTCGTCGGTCTGAGGCGGAGCCTCGCTAGACTCCTAATACAGGCAAACATGGTGCGAATGAGTCAAGTTTTCGCGTCATGTCTCGTCGGTCTGAGGCGGAGCCTCGCTAGACTCCTAATACAGGCAAACATGGTGCGATTGAGTCAAGTTTTCGCGTCATGTCTCGTCGGTCTGAGGCGGAGCCTCGCTAGTACTACAACGACGCTTGTGTAAAACCGCCGTTTTCAGCGGCAAATCTCGACCGATGTCGCGGCTATGCTGGCCTTCGGCACCCATTATTGCTGCCATTAGGGTGTCAACAGCTAGCACAAAAGCGCCTCTTCATGGCTATTGGAAGAATCCGTCGTTGTAGTACTAGCAGCCGCCCCACGTCGCGTGCCGACGCCCCCAGTGCCGCCAGAGCGCCCCATGGCGCAGAGGGGGCGCTAACGCTCCCAACGCTCGCCTACAGCCACCTCAGCCCCACAAGGACGCGCACCGCCACCCCGACTCTCATCAACGGACGCGACACGTACCCCGACAGCGGAGCGGCCCGCTTCCTGTGACCGATTGTGCCGCCATACGTCCTACGTTGATAGATGAATGTAGAGTGAGGATAGCCTTGTGAACGCGCGGGCAGCGGAGCCTCCGTCGATCAAGAGGATAAGAGGGACGTGATGATGCATCGGGTGTGCGTCGGACTGACCGTGCTCGGCCTGGCGCTGGGACCTCTGTGTGGCTGCGCCGGCGCGCCGTCAGCCCGCCGCGCGTCGGGCACGACGGCGCGGCCCACGCTATCTCCCGGCCGCGTCCTGGCGCAGGGCATCGACGATCCCGTGGCCCGCCACACGGCGCTCCGCCTCGGTCCCCACAACCCGACAGATGTGCTCGACCTCGACATCGGCCTGCGCGTCGACGCCCCGCCCGGCGCGACGGGGCCGATCACGACGTGGGCGCGCCGCGTCGGCTTCGCCGTGACCGTCATCACGCCCGATCAACTGATCGCGGTGACGGCCCCCGTCGCCCGCGTCGAGCGGGTGCTGCGCGTCCACATCGACGACTACCGGCTGCCCGGCCCCGGCGGGTACGTGTTCCTGGCCAATGATCGGCCGCCCACGGTCCCCGCGGCGCTCACCAGTATCCAAGACATTGGCGGGCTATCCACCTTTCTCCGAGCGCACGTCGGGTAGGAGTCGGTCGAGGTGCGGGACGGTCCCCGTCGTCGCGCGGCGACCCGAACCTCAGTAGGGCGCGCGACATCCCCCGCCTGACAGCCGCCGAGGCGCCACCGTACGGGCACAGCTAGGACACATAGGCCCCTCCAGAGCCCTGTGCCCCGCGTCGATATAGACGGTAGGGGCCGACCCGCCCCACGACCGCCGACGCCCCCCGGCCCGCCAGGGCACGGCAACCAGGCTGGCATAGGACAGAGGGGCCAGACCGGATAGGACAATGGTCCGGGGGGTGTAAGATGGGGCGTAAGATTGAGCTACTCCCGCCCATCATCATAGATGGAGCGCCCCCGCGCGCTCAGAGACACCGAACGGACAAGTGGAGGATCGACATGACGACACGACACACGCGCTACAGAGGTTTCGCGCTCGGGCTGGCCGCCGCGCTGGCCCTCGCCGCCGCCCCCGCCGGCCTGACCGCGCACGCCGCGACACTCCAGCTCCAGGGCCACCAGGATATCACCGCCACCGTGACCATCTCCGCGACCCTCACCCCCGGCGCCCTGGCCGCGCTCGCGCCCGGCGAGCGCTACCTCACGTACGCGGAGGCGCGGCAGCGCTACACCCTCCGCTACCCCGCGGCCTGGCGCACCGCCGCCATCGCCTCGCCGCTGCCCGCCAGCGTCGCGGGGTATCGCTTCCCCCCCACGATCGTCGTCTTCGGCGATCCCAACGGGCCGACCAGCGACAGCGTCTCCGTCGTGACCGCGACGCCCCCCCCGACGGCGGGGCCGCGCGCGCTCCGGGCGATCGAGCGGACGCTGCTGCTCACCGGGTCGCAACCGCTCGGCGCGATCGCCTATGGGACGCGCCGCATCCATGGGGTGACCTACCAAACGGCGCGCCTGCGCGTCAAGACGGGCACGGCGCCGCAACAACAAACGGTGATCGGCGCGGTGCGCGCCGGGACGGCCTACTTCTTCATCGGCCAGGTCGACCAGCACACGTCCCTCACGGCCCGCGATACCGGACGGATCGAGCAGCTGTACGAGAGTATCACCGTGCGCTAGGGACGCGGCGTAAGGTTAGGATGCACGCCCCTGTTTATGTCAACGACCTGGCCGGCCAGGTCGCCGGTAGGCCGAGGCCCGCAGCCCCCCCGCCCGCCTCGCCGTCGCGCGCCCGCGCCGCCGGCATCCCGTCCGCGTCGCTCTGGTTAGCCATGTATCCCGACGGCCCCACGGCCGCCAGGAGCGCCCGGGGAACTACGGCGGATCACCAGGGACTATCATGGCCCCCCAACGCCCTCTAGCGGTCCCCTCAGCGCGGCTGTAAGGCGTCAAAGTCCCTGCGCCGAACGTCAGAGGGCCTGCGCCAGAAACATCACAGGGCCTGCGCCAATCCGCAGCACAGGCCCTCTCCCCGGGGCAAAGTATCCTCTTTCGGAGACTCCGTAATTGACGTTTGCCGAACCCATTAGATCTTCAAGTGGGACGTGTCAATGGAGTCGATGTAGGTGCCAGAAGGCTTGGCGGCCCCTACAAAGCGTGCTTATTGGCTGGCGGCACACGGGTCTATGCAGCCGCAAACGTCAATTACGGAGTCTCCTCTTTCACACTCACGTGACCCTCCCTGGGGACGCCGTAGACTCCGATCCACACACACCCCTTCCGTGTGGATCGGCGCAGGCACTTTGACGCTCCGGACGGATCGGCGCAGACACTCTGACGTTTCTGGCGCAGACACTCTGGCGTTTGGGGGCGCCTTGAGCGTGCATGTGGCGCACGCACTTTGACGCCTTACACCTACCATCAGCACCGCCCGCCTGCCCCACGCGGGCGCCACCGGCCGCCACTATCAGGGACACGGAGATGTTCGTGCTGCCCGACATGGTGCTAGGAGGACAGGACGACTCCAGCGGGGCACAGGCCCACCCCCCGTCCTGTGCATCCAGGAGCGGCCCGGAGGCGGACGCGTAGTATGAGCTGGGGGGTCACCGGGACCAGCCGCGCGAGGGTCGCCCCAAGGAGCGGGAGGGCGGACACATGGGCGAGCAGCTCGGCGGCGGGTGGGGCTGTGGGGACTGATCGCGTCGGCGAGACGAGGAGAAGGGCGCGCATGGACGGCCCGACGGGAGGCGACAGGCGATACGTCCCGTCCCGCGCCCGTGCCATCACCGCCAGGTGCGATGACAGCTGCAGCGCGGTGCTCCCGCGCGGTGCCGCGCCCGGCTGAAAATAGAACCAGGTGGCTTGGGGACACGGCCACGACGGGCACACGATATAGCCCGACACCACGATCACCCCTGCCACCCGCACGGTTCGCCCCGCCCACGCCTGCGGGCGCTGCGCGAGCCCTGCTTGAACCTGCGCGACGGTGTACGCGGGCGCGGGCGTCAGCGCCCACGCCGCAGCACCGGCCCCCGCGACACCGACGCAGAGGGCCGCGGAGATGACGGCCGCGACGCGATACCCCATGGCACGAGTATAGCCCCTCCGCTCTCTTCCGTCAGACGGCCGTGTGTGGCGTGGGCGCACCGCTGTCCCGCACCGGCTCCCGCGCGCGTCCGCTGGACCCCACACACCCGCCGCCTCACCGCGCGCGACAGCACCGCCGCCGGTGTGCTTCTGCGTGGAGCACCCTCCCGAGACCCACGGCCACCACCTCTCTGCGCACGCGGCCACCAAGAGCCTTCTCTCAGCACCCTGGCGCCGCCAGTGACTAGTACCAGTGCCGCAGGACCATCCGTCGCGCGCACTGTAAGGCGTCAAATTAGATGAGCCAAACGTCACAGTAGGTGAGCCGCTTGCGTCACATTAAGTGAACCATCCCGCACCATGATCCCCTCGCCGCCTCTCTCGCCCTCAATCTGAGCGTCAAACCGCCGCATGGAGCACCGCGCGCCACAGGCCGACGCGCACCCCTCACGCGCGGATTGGCTCACCTACTCTGACGCACTGTGCAGGTTGGCTCACTTAATCTGACGTTTTCCGCTCACCTACTGTGACGTTCCACGCCGCTGTACGGGTGAAACCCGCTCACTTAATTTGACGCCTTACAGACGCGCCAGCAGCCCCGCCAGGCCCCCAGCGGCACAGGAGCGTCCCACGCCCCCCACCACCCGCCAGTGGCCACCACAGCGCCACACGCGACGCTGAAGCGAGACACAGCGTGGCAGACCAGAGTGCCAGGGCGCATAGGCAACGCACGAGAGCGCCGGGACGGCAGGCTAGCACACGGGGGCTGTACGTGTCAGCTTTGACGTTGATGGTAGGCGCTTTTGACGACGGCTTACAGACGGCGTATGCCGTCCTGGTGTAAGCGCCAGTTTTGATCTGCACATGATGCCGCTATATGGAGTGAGAGAAAGGAAGCACGCTGCATGCACCGTCTGAATCGCCGTCGCGTCTGGCGAGGTGTCTGCGCTATTTCGTCACACTCAGTGCGGTCAGCGCGATGTGTGCCTTATCGGTTGCGTTGGCTGAGCAGCAGGGCGAGAAGCGTTCCACTAAGCATTAAGTTCACCACGTACCCGCCTAGGTCGATATGGCCCGCTACAAGGTTTTGTATAAAAGACCCAAGCGGCCATCCTACTGCGCCAGCAAATACACTGGCGAGAATCCAAGTCCCTGTCCAGCGCATTGCGCCAAGCAGTACTATACATTGCACTGCTCCTACCACGAATCCCAATAGGCCGCCTATCCATGCGCTCGCCGTCATAACGGTGATTGGGTTCGTTGTATCGATAACCAAACCTAACGGGACAAGGGTACTCAGTACATTGCCTATCAACCACAACAACACGTTCCACAAGTTAAGAACTATGTGCTGACGCAATGCAAAACACTGTCCAACTCCTGCCACGATTCCGCCCACGCTTAGCAGAGCAACAAAATCCCTCAAGTACACAGGAGAGCCATCACGCAGTGGAGTCTTATGCAAATACTGATATATCGCAGAGTAGAATTGCTGCGTTAAGAGCCAACTGACAGCGCCACCTAGCACACTTGCACCAGTCCACTGTAGCCACAAACGCCATCTCCAGCGCGCACTAGTGAGGCGAAAACTCGACCACATTGCCAATACCCACACCTTAAACTCATCGTTCGCGCAAATCTTGAGCGAGTTCGGCGGCTGGTGCCGACAATCGCCGCCGGCTTGTGAACAAACGGCTCGGTGCCGTGGTTATTGTCAACAAAAGGCCGTGATGGCCGCAGAGTCTATGGTCGTGACAGGTCAGCATGTTGCTGGGCATTCTGCTCTCCCTTCAACTCAACCAGGGACGCTTCCTATATATAGTAGCGTATCCGCTATAAATACTACATGTAGTGGTCGCGGCGCTATCGAACTGACTTCCAATTTGCGCGAACGATAAGCTTAAAGAATCAGGCTCACTAAAGAATCAGGCTCACTACAATCTGGAGTTTAGACTAAATTGGGATGTCCAGGTGTAAGATCCCACGTTCAGTGGGCCGTTACCCACATTAAGTGGGCCACAAATCTCACACGCCGTGGGCCATCCGCCCCGCGCAGCCCCGCCCCCGCCCCCGCGCGACGCTCTCAGGGTCAACACGCCCTCAGACAAGCGCCACGGAGAATGTCGATGTGCCGGCGTCGTGCGCGGATTGGCCCACCTACTGTGGCATCAAAGGGAGGATTGGCCCACGTACTGTGGGATTTTCCGCCCACAGAGCGTGGGATACCTCCCTGCTTTAGGCGTGAGCCCCGCCCATCTAATGTGGGGACTTACACCGGTGCATAACAGCCGTCGTAGGATTCCCAGGTGGGGTACACTCTACTTCACGCGCCAGCATAGCTCTACGTACGTAGGACGGGAGGAACGCAACATGGCTAAATTCGTGGACGTCGGCTCCTATACAATTAACCTCGGCTTGTTAGCCTTCATCCAGTGGCAGAACGGGGGAGGCGACGCTCCGCCGCGTGCCACGCTCTCGTTTGTGGGAGTCGCGGAGCCTGTCATCGTCGAGGGGGAGGACTGGGCGCTGCTACAAGCCAAGTTCGAGGATTGGTCCTTGGACAGCGAGGAAACACATGTGTCGCTCTACGACAGCCATGATGCTCCCTTGCACGTCAATCTGACGGAGGGGGTCAAGCTGACAGGTGGTGTTATTGGCACTTACGAGGTAGAAAATTAGGGTGCTATCCCGATCCCAGCCCACCCATAATGCCAAGGCGAAGGCATAGTATGCCCTGTGCAGAATCGTTTGGAAGAGGAGCAACGATGACCGCTACGTTCACAGTCATGTCGATGGATGAGCTAGATAAAAAGGTGGAGGACGATCGTCGGGCGCTGGCCAAGCGGATGAGGGCTGGCACGGCTCACTGGGGCCACTGGTGGTACGTCCTGGACCAGGACACGGGTGTTCTACGGTACCGCGACAGCGAGGGACATGAACTCTGCGAGATCGACCTCGCGCGGTGCGATACGGCCACCGAGATCCTGGATTGGGTGCTCCAGACAGAGGGGAAGGCCTGGGCCACGGACGAGGACCTCGGGAGCCTCGTCCGCGCGCTCACAGACCTCCTGCCGATCCGCAACTGGACGCAGGATCCAATGGCGCGGCACGATGTTGCCGCCTCCATCAGAGAAACCCTTACTCTGGCAGACTGACGCTATGGGCTGGATGAGATGAATAATCTGCTCACATCGTAGCGAGGGGCCAGCTGGCAGTCGCGCAATCGGCAGCAGGCTTGCCGGCGACTCTTTCACGCATCGCCTGGCCACGGCGGGACACGCGCGTGTCCGTGCAGTTCCGGGCGACGCCCTACTCGTCTACCGCCACGGTGGGGGGCGTCGGCGTTGGGCGTATCACGATGGAGCACAGTGGGCATAGCCACGTCAACCCGCCCCGTCATCGCGGGGGCCACCGCTTTGTGCTCGCCGACCCAGGCCCCGCGTACCAGACGCGCCAGGGGACATGCCGCCTGCTCGCCCCCCGCCTTGGCCGCCCCCTTGACCCCCACTTCCAGCAGCCGCGCCGCGTCCGCCCCAGGCGCTACTCAACAAAGATAGCCGCTTGACCCTTCGGGTCATTGTCGTACGGATCGTCGGAGCCTATTGCTACCGGCCTAATCCCCAACAAACTCAACAATCGACAGCACTATGGTAATGCATCACTTGATCGGTAAAGTACATCCTTCAAGCTCACCTTGCTTATCAATGCTTTCCAAGGCTTGCCGAATTATCTGTTCGTTAAGGACACTTACCACAATCATGTGAGGCACCCCGTACACATTGACGATTCCAGAATCGAATTGTATTTGATTCAGCGTCGCCAAAGCGTTAGGTGTTACGAAAAAACACCAGCGAGTTTGCCCATTGGATAACCCAACGACGACCTCGACAGGTGACATACATGGCTCTTCGATTTTGCCTTGTACTACCACTTGCACCAGCTGCGGTATATCTCCACCTTGCATGTCAAAGCAGTATGCAGGAAACCAACGCTGTCTTTTGTTGTCGGTTTCCACCTTGACCTGTTCTCTATCTTCGCTGACATCGAGAATTAAGTACCTCTTACCCCTTGTTAGCGCACCTGAGTACGTCGCCTCTCTAACACATGTTGCATATGTTGGGGGGCTTGCCATCGCCCATGTTTCCGCCGCGTCCATCGCATTCGCTCCTCAATAGCCGGGATGGCTATCTATCACATTGGCATGTAAGCCGCAGTGATGTCGATAGAGATACGATGCCGGGAAGTTATCCCGACATCGTATCTCTATGATTCGCGGGTCTGCTGTCAAGTGACTATGAACCGCGCTTATATCATCCACCAGTCGATTTATCTTCCTCCGTAGTATTGTTCAAGCAGGGCGATTACACGGTCTTCAGTTGACTTGTCCGCATAGGCTAGTATTTCAAAGGAGTCGGTTCCTACAAGCCTAAAGAATACGCGCGCGCCGTTACGTCCCCTCAAGTAGGAGATGTCTCCGAACAAATGGTCTGTCCCGATACCTGGGTTGCGATTTCCTCTAGCGAACTGCTGGACCAGGTTATTAGCCTCCGCTCGCCATCGAGGATTCTTACCCAAGCCCTGCGCGATGTCATATAGCGGTGGAACCTTTTTAACCAAGGAACGTACTAGGTTACACTCGGCGTTGTGCACGAGCACGCGCGCGGAGCCGACGAAGAAGGTGTGGTCTTTGGCGACGGTGAGTGTATACACGACCGCATGCCCGACATTCCGCCGCAGCCCCACGACCATCACAGGCACGCCCGCCACCGTGCGCAGCTCGTCGCCCGCTTGCAGGCTCCCCGCCGCGAACCAGCCCGCCCCCGCCAGTTGCGCGCCCGCGTCCACCCAGAAGGGGTGGTCCGCTGTCACCGTGATCGCGCTGCCGTCCGAGAGGTCCACCGCCACTAATGGCGACACGGGGTCCTGGATGACCGCCTGCACCGCCTCGGCCTCGACTTTACCCGTCGCGGGATTCTCGGCCTGCACCAAGTCGCCCGCATGCAGGCTCTCGATGGCTTGTCCCCCCTGCGGCGTCGCCACGTGCGTCCCCGCCGGGAAGCAGGCCTCGCACGCCGCCCGCTCGGCGTCGCGCAGCGCGCTCGATCCGCCCGTCTTGCGGGCGCGGAAGGCGTCGCGCAGCACGTCGTCGGAGAGGTCGGCGGCCACCTTGCCGTCCGTCTTGCCCGCGATCCAGCGCACCAACGCGAACGCCGCCTGCTCGCCCCCCGCCTTCGCCGCGCCCTTGGCCCCCACTTCCAGTAGCTTGGCCGCGTCCGCCCCCAAGCACTATCCTCAAGGCCAAAGTAAGTGATACTTACACCTTGACCTTTTAACCAACCATGGTATGAGATGCAGCAGGTGTTAGCGATACTCGAAGATGCTTATTTCATAGGGTAGACCGGCTTTGCCCATAAAGTCAGTCCCTCCCGAACGTTCATCGTCTCCGAGACTGTGACGAGCATCTCTATTCGGTCCTGTGCTATGTACAGCGGCCCAAACCGTACAGGATGCGGAACCGACGGACTTTATGGGCAAAGCCAGGGTAGACCTAAGGTAGCTGCCCAGGGTCGTATCGCCCTTGCCGTCCGTCTCGCGCGCCACGTTACCGTCCGCGTCGTAGCCCGTCGCCTGCACCGGCACGGTTATCTTGTCGCCTAACTGGCGCTGTGCAGGGAATGCGGACACTACGCCACTGCCGAAGAGCATGGTCCAAAGGAGGACGAACGACAAAGCACACGAGTGTAGCGCCGCCACCATCGCGCCTCCATAAACCTAGTCAGCGCGAATCTAATCCAATCCGTCGTATGCGTCTCCAAGAGGAGAGAAGTCAGGACGATTCCAATAAAACTCGTCCCCGCCACTATCGAGTGATCGCTCAAAGAATTTGGTAAAAGACCTTGCAATGATCGTGGACGAACCTGCGACAGCATGGCGGTCCCAAAAACTATCGTAACATCGCCCAAGCCTCTCTAGATCGAGGTCGATTGTGATTTTCTGGCTATCTGTGCCATCAGACGCGACGATGTACCAAGATGCTGATATATCGTACTCAGCCAACTCCCCTACGATTACGGGATTAGCTAGAACTAAATCCTTTGGCGGCACTATAAACGTAGGGAAGTTGGCATGCTCAAAAAGCACTAGACCCCCACAGCTCTCGTAAAAGACGCGCAGATCGTCGGGTAACCTATGCTGTTGCGAGATGATTGGGAAGCCGACAGCCGTGAATATCCTGCAATCAGCCGTACGCTTGCTCATCTCAATAAGATCAAGTATATCCACACGCACTAACTCCTGCCCCTTACGTTTTCAATGTACACCATCATGTACATCGTCATTCTTGTCTTGCCACTGGATACCAGTTGTAAACTGTGTCACACTCCATTCACAAGGGTCCGCTCGATACTAGCATTGAGCGGACCCTTGTATTACTGGGATTTCACGTTATGGGAGTACGTTTGGATAAAGGCGTCTGAAGTACTCGAAGTACTGCTGACTCACGGAGGCTGGAACATGGGCGACCTCAAACATGCGCTTGGCTAGATCAAAGGCCTCTTGCGCCGATACTTGCGTCCAATCCACCCTTCCACCGACCCGCTTTCCGGTCCGCGCCTCAAGCCAATCCCTGAACACCCGCTTGGTTTCAGCGTGTTGCTCCACTGTAAGAACGACAGTTGGCGCGCCACTCCTAGTATATCCGGGTATATTATGAGCCTGAGCCCATACATCCAGGACGCCGTGATGTTTCTCGAATCCAGTTGCGTTCTCCGAATAACGGATGATATCGAAGCAATCGGCGTTATGCACGAGCACGCGCGCGGAGCCGACGAAGAAGGTGTGATCCTTGGCGACGGTGAGCGTGTACACAGCTGCATAACCCACGCTATGCCGCAGCTCCACGACCATCACAGGCACGCCGCTCGCCGTGCGCAGCTCGTCTCCCGCCCGCAAGCGCCCCGCCGCGAACCAGCCTGCCCCCGCCAGTCGCGCGCCCGCGTCCACCCAGAAGGGGTGGTCCGCCGTCACCGTGATCGCGCTGCCGTCGCTCAGGTCCACCGCCACCAATGGCGAGACGGGATCTTGGATGACGGCTTGTACCGCCTCGGCCGCGACCTTGCCCGTCGCCGGGTCCTCGGCCTGCACCACGTCCCCGACGTGCAGCGTCTGGATCGCCTGCTCGCCGTGCGCCGTTGTCACGAGCGTCCCCGCCGGGAAGCATAGCGCGCACCCGGCCGCCTTCTCGGCGTCGCGCAGCGCGCTCGACCCGCCCGTCTTGCGGGAGCGGAAGGCGTCGCGCAGCACGTTGTCGGAGAGTCGGCGGCGACCTTGCCGTCCGTCTTGCCCGCGATCCAGCGCACCAACGCGAACGCCGCCTGCTCGCCTCCCGCCTTGGCCGCCGTCTTGGCCCCCACTTCGAGCAGCTTGGTCGCGTCCGCCCCCGGCGCCATCCTCTGCACGCGTAGCCTTGTTAACCCAAAACTCGACTGTCCTGCCGGGCCATCAACTCCTCGTGTTCGCCCAGGCTTGTGGCATCACCTCAGGCTCGCACGAAGCCTACTTAGTTCTGCTTTCCATGAGTCACTCGTTAGCGTCGCATCGTCCAGCGCGACTAATAACTCACCGCTCGCGGTGCACACCCCGTAGATTTGATCGGCAACTTGATCCGCTAGGAGGTAGTCGAAGCTGAAGGAACCTTCGAACCCGAGCCAGGCGAGCTTCGCGCCGCCGTCACATGCTTGTCGCAAGCATTCTTCGAGATACGAGCGAAGCTCGGGCGGTAACTCAGTGAAGTTCAGATCGTATTCGTACGTGTGCGACTCGCCCAGCACGCGCTCCTCATCCTCCAAAAAGTAAGTCCGCACCAAGGAAGGATGCACAGTCTCGGTCTCGAAACGCAGGAGCGGAGGTGCGGGCGAGTCCGTCACTACAAAAACACTCACCGTATATCCCGAGCCACTCCAGCCGAGAGCATCGAGAACGATGCTCAATGAAGAATCAGAAAGCGCCATCGATACTGTGTTCAGCAATTCTTGTTCGCTCTGCCTTAAGGGTTTCGAAGTCCACTCCAGAGACATCACACCTTTCTAGTACACCAACTAGCTGCTGTGAAACCCTTATTAACTCGTTGCGATACTCCTGAAGCGATACCTCAATAGTAGATCCTATTCTTCGATTACCAGCTAACTTGCGCTCATAACGATCTAATCGAATCACATCCTCTAATTTTTGGGTAGTAAACTCGAAAGGGCCATCCATGAAGCTATTCTTAACCACCCTATTCCCCTCAAGCATTTGGACGTATCCCTCAATCCACCAACTTAGAACAATGACTGGAAAGTCCTTAAAGAACTTGTCAGGAAAATCTTCGCTATCCACCGAAATATGTGTGTCGCAACGAATATTACCTCCCCGGCGAATCTCTCGCATAAACAATTCGCTGCTGGTATCCACATAAATTGAGAACATTCGCTTTACCTCGGTAAGCCGTTGCCTAATTAGGCGAAACGGTGACCATATGCTACACCCGGACGGTACGGATCGCACCGTCCGGGTGTAGCATCACTGGCGGTTGCAGCGTTTCCTAAGCACATGACCATAAGTTCGGCATGCTTTTACGCCCAAATCACGTTCAACAAACCGTGCCAGACTTCTGGTGGCCTGCTTAGTACTACAACGTGACATTGACCTGCAACTGACGTCGCATGGCAAACCACGGACACTGAAGTGTCTCAACACACGTCGTCCCAACGACTTTAGTCGTCGTTCTTTGCCATGCGACGTCAGTCGCAGGCGGATCAGGCGGATCCTAACGTTGTAGTATTAGAATATAGGGTACGCTGTTTCGACTGCACGCGTAGCCTTGTTAACCCAAAACTCAATTGTCCAACGATCATAGGACCCTCTAATACGAATCCTATCACCTTGTGTTGCCAGCTTATCACGCGCGTTTTTGTATGCCTCTTGAACAACCGTTTTTATCTGATCCTGACTCAGACCACGAAACACGGTGTTGTTGCCGCGTATTTGGGGAGGAGATCCTTCCCAATGTCCCTCGAAAATGTGTCCCCAGTCGAAGGTCACGTTGTTTATCGAGGGTTTATCCGCGATGGGGCGAGCATCGGTGGGATTAACGTCGCAGTTGTGCACAAGTACGCGTGCCGAGCCAACAAAGTAGGTGTGGTCCTTGGCGACAGCGAGCGTGTAGACGTCTGTGCGTCCCACGGTGCGCCGTAGCCCTACGACCATCGTGCCAACACCGCTTACCGTGCGCAACTCGTCGCCTACCTGAAGGCGTCCCGCCGCAAACCAACCCGACACGGCTAGAGCCGCACCTTGATCGACCCAGAAGGGGTGATCTGCCGTGACGGTGATCGCGCTGCCGTCGCTCAGGTCGATCGCCATCAACGGCTTGACAGGGTCCTGGAACACCGCCTGCACCCGCTCGGCCTCGACAGTACCGCTCATAGGGTTTTCGGAGAGCACGCTGTCGCCCACATGCAAGCTCTCGATGGCTTGCTCCCCATGCGGCGTCGCCACGAGCGTCCCCGCCGGGAAGCACAGTCGGCAACTCGAAGCCGCCTTCTCGGCGTCGCGCAATGCCCCCGACCCGCCCGTCTTGCGCGCCTGGAACGCCCGCCGCAGCACGTCGTCGTCCAGGTTCAGCTTGCGCCCCGTCTTGTTGACGACCCAGCGCACCAGGTCGAACGCCCCCCGTTCAGCCCCCGCCTTCACCGCCCCCTTGACGCCGACTTCGAGCAGCTTGGTCGCGTCCGCCCCTGGGACGACCGTGAGTGCCAGGTCCACCGCCGCCAATGCCTTGACCGGCAATGGGTCACTCGAGCGCAGCACGGCGATGTCGTCGCCCGCCACCGCGTTCCACGCCGCCTCCGCCACCTTGAACGTGACGTGCGCCGCCGCGCTCACGAACACCACCGCGTGGTGCCACAGGTCGGTGAACGTGAACGCCCCTCCCACCTCCACCAGGTCGATTGGGTCGTCGTTGGCATACACATACGTGCGCACGCCGTCGAGCGTGGTCGGGTCCGGCTGCAGGAAGCGCATCGCCTCCGGGTCGTACTGCCGCCCGTCCAGCCAGTACCACGTCAGCGCCTCGTCGTAGACATAGCCCCGGTAGCGCAACTGCTGCGGCACCGTCTCGTTCGTGCGGTCGTCGCTGGTCGGCTCGCCCCAGTTGTCGTAGGCGTACCGATCGACCACTTTGCCGTGCTGGTCGGTCAGCGCGACGACGCTGCCCAGCCCATCGAGCACGTACCAGTAGCGGTTGGTGCCCGTCGGGTCGGTGCGGATCAACTCCAGCGGCGCGCCGTCGGGGCCGTAGATGAACGTGTTCGTGTAGAGCAGCGCGCCGTTGCTCGTGGTGGTCTGCGCGGCCAGCGCCGCGCCCCGGTAGCTGAAGACGCTCACCACGGGGCTACCCTCGCCCGGCGCCGGTGTGAGCGTGTAGCTCGCCCGCTGCCCCTCCGCGTTGTAGGTCATGGTCGCCGTGAGCGGCGTCGTCGTGCCGTCCTTGTTGCCGACCAGTCGCGTCGTGCGCACCACGCGCCCCTCGGCGTCGTAGGCCAGGCTCTCGTTGAGCGCATATTTCTTGTAGCCCGCGCTCGTCGGGTCGGTCAGCGCCACCGGGTTGCTGATGCTCGTGGTGTCGCCGTGTCCGTCGTAGCCCACGGCGATGGCGGCGGTGATCGGCGAAGTGGACGATCCGCCCGCCACCTGCTCATTGATCTGGCCGCCCGGTCCCGTCACGCTGTACGTGTACACATCGGTCACCCCCGCGTCTCCAATGGCCGTGAGCAGGTTGCCGTTCTTGTCGTAGGTCCAGTGGCCGCAGTGGTCGGGCGTGACCATTTGCGGCCCGCACTCGTCGGTGAGCCGCCCAGAGGCGTCGTGCGTGAGGGTGTCCGTCCCCGAGAGGGTCGTCGTGCCGGTAATCCAGCCCGCCGCATTGTACCCGTAGGCGTAGCCGCTCGTGGGCGTCGTCGTCGCCGGGACCTGGTTCGGCGGACCCAGCGCCGTCAGGCTCGTGAGTTGACTGTTGGCGTCGTAGCCGAGCGCCACATTGACGCCGTTGGGGTAGGCCATCGTCTGCGGCAGGTCGTCGGGGGTGTAGGTGTAGTGCGCGGTGTAGGGACCGGCCCCGACAAGCGCGAAGTCAGGATCTCCCCTGGGGATAGACAGGACGCCTGATCGGCTACCGTACACTGTCATCGTCCACCTCTACGCAGGTCTCGAATAGCGAGAATCGTCAGAGCAATGCTAACAAGGGCGACTAGCCCGGTGAGCGCGCTCGAAAACCACGCTGTGCGCGCTTCGTAATCGGGATTATCGGCCGTCACGTAGTAGTGCCCATTAATGATCCCGCCGGTCTTGACGCCCTCCCAATACTGTATCGTCACGCGGTCATGGGGCCGGACGATAGGCTGGCCGCGCGGATGCAGGAAGTACAACACGTCGGGGACGGCGGCGCTATCGCGTTGGAGGTTGATGTCATCGCTCCGCCCATCCGTCCACTGGACGACAACATAGACAGCCGTCTTGCTGATCAGGTCCATCACCTGGATCACATAGCCGGAGCGGTAGGTGCAAGATGAAATCCCGCCCGTCGATGTGGGCGGCCTGGTTCCAACTAACCTGCCGCACCCTGGCGTCTGATCGAATTTTCGCGCAAGAACTGGTAATGAGACCGCAGCAGATTGGACGCTCAGGACAAATAGGGTAGTGGCAACTATTAAGAAGAGGATGGTCCCTGCAGCGATCCCTACCTGTCTTAATCGCATGGCGCCAGTAGCTCCGATTATCATCGACCACTCTGCGTGGTCTACGTATGCATGCTTCCTACAATACCGCCTAGTACCGTCCCACGGGAATGGCTCCGCAGAAAAGGCACTCGATCTTCGCGCTGCTCACGGGCGAACGGGCCGCTGAATGTGCGGAATGTTTTCAGGCGAAAGGTGTTAGTCCCCTATGGCCCTTGTGGGGCAACCCCCGCGAGTGAAATGGGACGTATTTCACCAAGGATCGTCGACACTTTACAGTTCGGGCCTCTTACAGGTACCAGACTGTAAAGTGTCGGCAATCCCTGTCTAATGAGACCAGGATGGTCCTCGACCTACAAAGGGCACGCGCCAGTCAAAGCTTGCCAGGATAGAGGCTCCCGTAGACCCGCTACCATACTCGAATCCGAAGTCATTCGCGCGTTTGCCTTCGGGAACCTCGCCCCATACAATACTACCGCCAATATGCCCGCTGGTAATTACGTTGCCGGTAATACTCCATCCGGTGATGAAACTTTCCAGATAGGCGTCCGAGGGCGCAGTACCCTGATAAATCCAGCCAGCGCCAATGTAGACACTCTTCCCTGGTGTCCCAAGACCAGCAGCTCCTCCCGCATACCAATGACCATATCGTGAAAGCGTAATATTCACGGCACCGTCCACTGGAATCGGAATCGGCCCGAGACGCAGGATCGTGGCGTGCCCAGCACTGAGAACAAGATAATCCGGCCACCGCCCGTAAGGTAGATTGTTGTGCAACTCGCGCACGACATCGTTGATGCACGGCTCAGAATGACCAACAGGTAGACGGATTGGTCCGATGGAGCATAAACCGGAAGGATCGTTAGTATCGACGGGGTCATCGCCGACATAGGCGTAGGTGCGCACCCCGTCCTGGTCGCTGGGGTCGGGCTGGAACCAGCGCATCGCCTCGGGGTCGTAGTAGCGCACCCCGACCCAGTCGTAGGTGAGCGCCTCGTCGTCGTAGTAGCTGCGGTAGCGCAGTTGCTGCGGTATCGTCTCGTTGGTGCGGTCGTCGCTGGTCGGCTCGCCCCAGGAGTCGTAGGCGTAGCGGTCCACCACCGTCCCCGTGATGCTCGTGAGCGCGACCACGCTGCCCAGGCCGTCGAGCGTGTACCAGTAGCGGCTCGTGCCCTTCGGGTCGGTGCGGATCAACTCCAGCGGCTCGCCCGCGGGGCCGTAGACGAAGGTGTTCTTGTAGAGCAGTGCGCCGGTGTTGTCGGTCACCGTCGCGGAGGCCAGCGCGCCGTCGCGGTAGGCGAAGCGCGTGTCCACCGGGCTGCCCTCGCCCGGCGCCGGCGTCAAGAGGTAGTCGGCGCGCAGCCCGTCGGCGTTGTATTGGAGGGTGGCGGTCAGCGGCGTGGTCGTGCCGTCCTTGTTGCCGACGAGCCGCGTCACGGTGATCGGGCGCGCCTGGGCGTCGTAGCCGAAGCTCTCGGCGAGGGCATATTTCTTGTAGCCGGGGTCCGTCGGCGTCAGGCTCACCGGGTTGGAGATGCTCGTGGTGTCGCCGTGCGCGTCGTAGGCCAGGGCGATGGTGGCCGTCGTGGGCGAGGTGGAGGAGCCGCCCGCGGTCTGCTCGTTGGGCCGGCCCGTGGTGTAGCTGTAGACATCGGTCGCGCCCACGGTGCTGTAGACGACGCGCCGACTACCTGTTGCACTAGGCGCGGCCTCATCGCGCGTCTACATAGATAGATGGCATGCCCGCGCTCTTATCTCATCATGGCGATGGATATGTGGCGCCGATACCTATATCTCATGCGGGACATCTCGCTCATATCCGTCGTAGGAGCCTCCGGCGGCGGTGGCCACGTCCTCCATGTGCGCCTCTGCCGCGTCCAATTCATCGTCCGTTTCGGGAGAGTCGTGCTTCGCGCGGACTAGCCACCCGGCTTCCGGAATAGTCGAATCGCCAACCTCCACGGTGTACCCCTCGGCTTCCAACTGATGCGCCACCATGTTGGCCTTCGTCTGAGTCGGTAGGTACAAGAAATAGTCGATGGCGGGGTATTCCCGGTTCGATAGAGGCATTGTCGTCGGCAGTGTATTGTCTGCTTGGGCGAGGAGTAAATGCGCCAGGGTGATCTCCACCGCCTTAGCACCGTCTAATCCATCTAGGGGGAGGTGCCCACACTCCTCGACCGTGATGCGCGTTTCTCGCGGCAGGCCGTTCGGGTCGTCGTCAGGATATTCCACGCTGTAGGCGAGGTCGTGCCCAGGCACACGGCGTCCGAATGCGGGCATAGGCCACCTTGCTCTCTCCCAAAGCTCGACCTTCCCTATCACGGGCCACCTGCCTTGAAGGAGGGACAAATCGCCAAACCTTTCTACTAGGATCGCATCATCAGGACGGAACTCCCGTACATCATCGACAGTCGGCATCGTCCGTCGTCGCGGTCCGAAAAAGTATCCAAACAGGACAGCCCCTGTGGGCGCGACCCGCGCGATCAAGCCGACAGCGAATTCATCGTTTCCGAGCGGGACGGCAAACCAATCCCCTTCACGATACGTCCTTTTTTTCATTCCAACGCTCCTTCCTGTACGTTGTCATAAAGGTTGGGCGACGTGCCACAAAGGTTGGGCCAGCCTGCCACAAAGGTTGGGTCCCTGTGCCCTCGGCCTGCCCGCACGCCCTCCTCCCCTACGCCGTGTCCCTTATCCACCCGTCCCAGGGACCCCTGCGCCGTCACGACCCTCTCCTCACCCTTTACAGGCACCATGCACGCCGGCCCATCCTTTGTGGCACAACGCGCGCCTCGGCCCATCCTTTCTGGCACGCCGGCCCATCCTTCGTGGCAAAAGGGGGGAAAGCCACACTCAGGTCCGCCCAACCTTTATGACAACGTACAGCATGATGCTCCCTCACGCCCCCTCACGCCCCCCTCCGGCCACCACAGTGCCCCTGGGACCACATAGGGCGACACAACGCGCGGTAGGGATCACGCCCCAGCGCCCGAAGGCGGTACGGCCCGGAGTGAGCGTGGGATGTAAGGGGAGAAGCCCTGGCGCGTATGTGAGAGCGTGCGCTACTCTGGATACTGCTATGAACGCATTTATGAACGCATTAAGGAAACTAACCTTGTGCAGGGACGGCGCCCTGCACAAGAGGCTCCTGACGGAGCAGCAAACATCGACAAAAAATTGTCGATGTCGCCGCCCCAAGCGCCTAACCTTGTTCCGAGACGGCGCTCGGAACAAGTGGCTCCTGACGGAGCAGCAAAGATCGACAACTTTTTGTCGATGTCGCTATGCCAAGCGCCTAGGCGCGAGACCTACTCGGCCAAAGAGTATGCAGGCACACCAAAACGGGAGAGCCGTGCGCGCTGC
>JAABUZ0100003241.1_pt1 | contig 24655 bp, 29 predicted proteins | sample 5562091 | NCBI WGS metagenome assembly JAABUZ01 (sample SAMN12813069, study PRJNA571459) | rock metagenome | isolation source: Antarctica rocks | place: Antarctica: Victoria Land, Linnaeus Terrace sud | collected 2015-12-21 | reverse complement strand
GCCAGCCGGCAACTCGCCGCCCACCCTCGCTTTCCCCCGTTCGACGCCCCAGCGCCCCGGAACAGGCAAGCCCCCACCGCGCGGCGGTTCGGCCTTGACGTGCCCATACCGACAAGGCGCACACCGGATCCGGCCGCCGGCGTATCCGGTGCACCGCAGCCAGGCTCCTCGGGGCAGCCACGAACTGCCGGTGCCCGATCCCGTCGCCAGGGCGAGGGTGAGAATGCTGGAGTCCTTCTTCTCCAGGCTGTTCAGCACTACCCGCACGTCCAACCCCGTGGTCGAAGGGTGCAACTGCACGAATACGAGGTCGGCGGACAGCTCGGGGAAGCGGGCGTCGTTTTTCGGCGGGATGTAGTCGCCGTTGCGGGCAGCCGGTGCGAGCCGAACCCGTCGTAGGTAAGGGTCTGCGCCTGCGGCAGGCCCGCGAAGTAGTCCTCCCGGTGCTTCCCGTCCAGGTTCGCGCCGGTCGCGTCTCCCCAGCGGTCCGTGTAGGACCACACGCCCGCCTGGTAGGCGTCGGTGCCAACCGTCCGGTTCGTGGGCCACGTTGATATCCCGCCCCAGCTGTACGCCGGCCCGGCGCTGGCCGCCTTCGAGGTGACGGGCGCTACCAGCGCGGCCAACAGGGCCACGCCAGCGGCCGCGGTCAGCCGAGCAAGCCGTGTCATCAGGGGCCTCCCGGGGCTACGTTTCTGCCGGCGGTAGGGCCTTAGTCCGCGGCGGCGGTGCGCAGGTCGGTGACAAAACCTGCGTAGACCTCCTGACGACGTTCTGCGTCGGTCCGCAGCACGGCGCTCGGGTGCAGCGTCGCTAGCAGCCGCGCACCGCTACCCGGTGGTCCATCCAGCCACTGGCCGCGCTGGCGGGTGACCCGAAAGTCCGGCCCCAACAGCGACTTGGCGGCGGTCGCGCCGAGGAGCACTACCCGCTCGGGGCGGATGGCGCTCAACTCGGCGCGCAACCAGGGCTGGCACGCGACCAGGTGCGAGAGGTCGGGGGTCTGGTGGATTCGCCGTCCGTTGGGCGCGGTGGAGAACCGGAAGTGTTTGACCGCGTTAGTGACATAGACGCTGGTCTTGTCGATGCCGGCCTCCTCCAGCGCCCGGACTAGCAGCCGGCCGGCCGGCCCGACGAACGGCGCACCCTTACGGTCCTCGACATCCCCCGGCTGCTCGCCTACCAGCATCATCCGGGCGTCGGCCGGCCCGCGGCCGAACACGGTCTGGGTCGCCGGCTCCCATAACTCGCAGCCGCGGCAGGTGGCCGCCGCCTCGGCCATCTGGGCCAGGTTCGCCTGAGGTGGGAGGAACTCGGCGGCGCTCACCACGGCCTCCCAGCATGGACTTCATCGGGGGCAGGCGGAGGCTACGGCAACCGGCCCCGCTTGGCTCGTGCCCTGCGGGAATGTCCGGCGGTGCGGCGCCTTGGGGACAGCAGTTTACGGAACACTGCCGTACCGGATCGCAAGCGTGCCGAGCGCGTCTGCGTGAACCCAAGAGCACCCGGAGCGCCACCTGATGAGCCCCACCGCCGGTCCGCCGCGTCCGAAACCGCCCCGCCGCGCTTGTCCTGGCGGTCGTCTGCGTTGCTCAGTTCATGGTCGGTGCTCGACGTCAGCATCGTGAACGTCGCCGTGCCGAACATCCGCCGCGACCTGCATCTGAGCCAGAACGGGCTCGCGTGGGTGCTCAATGCCTACACCCTAACGCCGGCTTCCTGCTGCTTGGTGGTCGGGCCGCGGACTTGTATGGCCGGCGACGCCTTGTCCTCTTGGGCTGGCGCTGTTCACGGTGGCCTCGTTGCCAGGGGGGGCTCAGACCGGTGGCGAGCTGATCGCGGCCCGGGCCGCGCAGGGACTCGGCGGGGCGGTGCTCTCACCCGCAACCTTGACGATCTTGACGACCACGTTCCTCGAGCCCAAGGCACGCACTCGGGCGTTGGGGCTGTGGGGTGCGGTCGCCGGCGCAGGGGGAGCGACCGGCGTGTTGGCCGGCGGCGTGCTCACCGAGCTGCTGTCGTGGCGCTGGATCTTGTTCATCAACGTGCCAATCGGACTTGCCGTGATCGCGGTGGCCCGGTTCACGGTGGCCGAGTCCCGTAGCGAGGGGCAGCGGCCGACGCTGGACTGGCTCGGCGCCGTGACGGTGACCGGCGCCCTGGTCGCCTTGGTCTACGGCGTGATCACCACCGATCAGCACTCCTGGGGATCGCCGATCGTTCTCGGGTTACTCGCCGTCGGTGTGAGTTTGCTGCTGGCCTTCGGGCTGATCGAGAGCCGGCATCCCCACCCCCTCGTGCCGATGCGCCTTTCGCTCCCGAGCACTGGCCGGGGCCAACCTGATCATGATGGTGGTCGGATCGGACATGTTTGCGATGTTCTTCTTCTTGTCCGAGTATCTGCAAGACGTGCAGGGCTACTCCCCGCTCGGGGCCGGCTTCGCCTTCCTGCCCATGCCGATCGCGATCCTCGTGGGCACCCAGCTGTCCTCCCGGCTGGTAGGCCGGTTCGGTTCGCGGCCGCTGCTGGTCATTGGCGCGGCTATCTCCGCGATGGGGCTGCTGCTCTCGCGGCTAAGCGTCGGGTCGTCATACCCGCTGCACATCGGGCTGCCAGGCGCGATCACCACGTTCGGAGTGGGCATGTCCTTCGTCCCCATCACGCTGTCGGCGACCAACGGAGTGCACCGCCGCGACGCCGGACTCGCGTCCGGGCTGATCAGCACCACCCGGCAGATCGGCGGGTCTTTGGGCCTCGCCGCGCTGCTGACCGTCTCCGCCGCACGTACCCACGCCGCCCTCTCGCAGGGCGCGCGGGCCGCCGAGACCCCCGGATACGCCCGCGCCTTCGCGGTGTCGGCCCTGCTCATGCTGCTGGCGGCTGCGGTCGCCCTGTTCGTGCTGCCCCACCCGGGCCGCCCCGAGGCCGCCCACGACACGCCGCTCCCCGCCGAGGGGCCGGCCGCCATCTTCAAGCCCGTTTAGCCAGCTAGCGGAGGCCGCCGAGGCTAGAGGATGCGTAGGACGTCGCCCACCACTCGCCGGCGGGTCAGCGGCGCAGGTCTGCCGTCCGGTGGCCGGCCCAAGCGAAGCATCATCCGCGGGTATTGAGTCCAGCCCATGGCGGCTTGTAGGCGGGTACGGAAGGCAAGCATGTCAACCGCTTGGCTCAGTGGGCAGCTGGACTAGGCCACCATTTCGGCTTGGATCATTATCCGCATCATGGCCTCACCGGTCTGAAGTCGCTCCGTCGCTCCGTCAAAGTCGGTGGATACGGTGAGGAGCGCCTCTGGAAATCGCGGACAGAGGCGTACGTCGACCTACTGCGATGGTGCATCCGCCAGCGGGAACTTGTGAAGATCCGCTTTGATCAGCCCACGCCTGTCTTGGCCGAGATCGAACTGCGTGCGCGCTACCCGGGCGTCTACGGTCCAGGCGGCTTTTTGGACGCCGTCAACCCGACGACCGGCTCGGTGGGCCACCGCTACCTGGTGCTCGACCAATCTATGATCATGGCCGCGTTGGAGAACGCGCTCAACGACCGCGGGATGCAGCGCCACTTCGCGCAGGACCCGGTGTCGTGGGCGGCGCAGGAGTACCTCGGGGCCGAGACCATGTCGCTCCGTTAGCGGCACCACCCTGCACCACCTGCACCACCCTGCACCACCTGCACCACCTGCACTACCTGCACCATCAGGGCGTGATCACATGGGCGGCTGCGCCTGGTCACGGTGGGCGCCAGCCAGGTTGCCCAAAACCTGTATCCACAGATTGGCCTACCCCCCTATCGCCGGGGCGTTCGTCCGCCATAGATTCGGCCGCGCCGAGAGCGGGCGACGGGCGAACTGACAGGGGCGACCGATGACGGCGTCGATACTTCGCACCGAGCCGGTGGGCCTTGATGCCCTCGACCTGGTCGAGGAAGACGTCCGCGAGCTGGTGCGCCGCAGGGCTTTGGACCCCGTCCGGGATCCGGCAGCCGTCCGGCGTCTGATCAACGAGGTGCTCAGCGACTACGAGGAGCGCTCCCTGACCGGGGCGCTCCCTGCTGTCGGGGAACGCGCGGCCGTGGCCCGCCATGTCTACGACGCGGTCGCCGGCTTCGGTCCCCTGCAGCGATATCTCGACGACCCCGAGATCGAGGAGGTGTGGATAAACGAACCCGGCCGGGTTTTCGTGGCGCGCCGCGGGTGCAGCGAGCTGACCACGACGATTCTCACCGAGACGCAGGTCGCCGACCTGGTCGAGCGGATGCTCAAGACCTCGGGGCGCCGGGTGGACTTGAGCCAGCCGTTCGTCGATGCGATGCTGCCGGACGGGTCCCGGTTGCACGTGGTGATTCCCGACGTGACTCGCACTGCCTGGGCGGTCAACGTCCGCAAGTTCGTGCTGGCCGTCGCCACCCTCGACGAACTTGTTCGACTCGGCACGTTGACCGGTCAGGGCGCCCGGTTCCTTGAGGCCAGCGTCGTGGCCGGCCTGAATATCATCGTCGCGGGGGGCACGCAGGCTGGGAAGACGACGCTGCTCAATTGTTTGGCCGCAGCCATCCCGGCCCGCGAGCGGGTTGTCTCGTGCGAGGAAGTCTTTGAGCTGCAGCCTTCCCTGCCGGACTGGGTGGCCATGCAGACCCGTCAACCCTCCCTGGAGGGCACTGGCGAGATTCGCCTGCGCCGCCTGGTCAAGGAGGCGCTGCGGATGCGACCGGACCGGCTGCTGGTCGGCGAGGTACGCCAGGAGGAGGCGCTGGACCTGCTCATCGCGCTCAACTCGGGCCTGCCAGGGATGTGCACGCTGCATGCGAACTCGGCACGCGAGGCGGTCACTAAGCTGTGCACCCTCCCGTTGCTGGCCGGCGAGAACGTGGGTCACGCGTTTGTCGTCCCGACCGTAGCGGCGAGCGTCGACCTGGTGGTGCACGTGGCGAAGGACGCAGCCGGGCTACGCCGCGTGACGGAGATCGCCGCCCTCCCAGGGCGAACCGAGGGCGACATCGTCGAGGTGGCGCAGGTTTTCGTCCGGCGCGATGGGCAGCTGGTCAGGGCCGACGGCTTCCCGCCGCACTGCGATCGGTTTGCCGAATATGGCTTCGACCTGAGTCGTCTGCTTGCCCCAGCCGATCGAACGCGGAGCTGAGCGTGGGCCTTTTCGTGGGCGTCTTGCTCGGGTTGGGCCTGTTCTTGCTGGTGACCCCGGCGGCAGCAGCGGGTGGTCGGCGCCTGCACCCGGCGGCACCAGTGACCCGGTTGCTGGCCGAGGCTGGCGTGCGTGGAGTGAGCGCCGCGCAGCTGATCTCTGTCGGCGCGGTGTGCGCGCTAGCCGCCTTCCTCGCCGTCCTTGCCGTGTCGAGGGCCGTCCCGTTGGCGCTGGCGTTCGCCCTGTTCACCGCGGGGGCCCCGCGCTCACTGCTTCGGCGCCGGGCCAGGGTCCGCGGCCGGGCCAGACGAGAATCGTGGCCGGAGGCGGTGGACAACCTCGTATCCGGTGTTCGCGCGGGCCTATCCCTGCCGGAAGCGTTGGCTGCGCTCGGCCGCAACGGACCGGCCGAACTGCGGCCACCATTCGCGCGATTCGCGGAGGATCACCGCGCCACCGGAGCGTTCGGCGCCTGCCTGGACCGGCTCGCCGACGATCTCGCCGACCCGGTCGGTGACCGGGTCGTCGAGGCGCTGCGCGTGGCGCGAGAAGTTGGGGGCACCGACCTGGGTGGTCTGCTACGCACCCTGTCCCGCTTTCTGCGCGAGGACGCGCGCACCCGAGGCGAACTCGAGGCGCGCCAATCCTGGACGGTCAATGCCGCCCGTGTCGCCCTGTGCGCGCCGTGGCTCGTGCTGTTGCTGCTGGCGACGCAATCCACCACTGTCCGCGCCTACAACTCCGCGACCGGTGCGCTCGTTCTCGCGGTCGGCGGCGCCGTGTCCTATGTCGCGTTCCGGTTGATGCGCCGGATCGGGCAGTTGCCGCAAGAGCAGCGGGTGCTTCGATGAGCCCCTACGGTGGCCTGCTCGGGCTGATCGCCGCGTCCGGCCTCGCGCTCGCCATCAGCCGGCTGCCGGCATTTCGCCGCCCGACTCTCGTCGACCGACTGGCTCCCTACGTACGCGACGCAGCGCGCCCCTCAGCACTTTTGCGCCAACCGTCCACCGGGCGACCTGGTGTGCTGGCGGCGTTGCTGGCTCCCCTGCTCGCCGACCTGGCGGGGGCCGTCGAACGATCACTCGGTGGCAGCGCGTCGGTCCGGCGGCGGCTGACCGCACTGGGCAGCCCGCTGGGCGTCGATGAGTTCCGGCAGGAGCAGGTGATCTGGGGCGCGGGAGCCGGTGCGGTCGGCGTTGCGCTGCTCGCGTTGCGGCTGAGCACCGGCTTCGGGCCGCCGGCGCTCACCCTCGCGGGGCTTTCGGTGCTTGCTGTTCTTGGCGGCGTGCTGGCCCGAGACTTCGTGTTGAGCAGGGCGGTGCGCCGGCGCGAGGAGCTGATCACCCTTGAGCTCCCTACTATCGCCGAACTCCTCGCCCTGGCGGTCGGTGCCGGCGAGAGCCCGGTCGCCGCCCTGGAACGGGCAACCCGCGGGGCCAGCGGGGAACTGGCCCGTGAACTGCGCGCCGCGCTGGCCGACGCGCGGTCCGGCACGCCGTTCGTCGCCGCTCTCGGTGCCGTCGCGCAGCGGACCTCCCTGCCTGCCCTGGCTCGCTTCGTGGACGGAATGAGCATTGCTCTGCAGCGCGGCACTCCGCTGGCGGAGGTGCTGCGCGCCCAGGCCGTCGACGTTCGCGAGGAAGGCCGGCGGGCCCTGCTGGAGACCGGCGGGAAGCGTGAGATAGCCATGATGGCACCGGTTGTCTTCCTCGTACTGCCGGTGACGATCTTGTTTGCCCTTTTCCCCGGGGCCGTGACTTTGACCAGCATCGCCCGATAACCCGCCCCGCGCCACTGAGGAGATGACTATGGCTCGCCCAGACGTCCTGCTGCTGTGCCTACTCGTGGAGGCGTCGAACCGGATGCGTCGTGATCGACCACGTGGTGAACGCGGCGATATCCCCGGCTGGGTGATGATCGCGATCATGAGCGCGGCGGTGGTCGTCGTATTGATCCCGTTGGTCGGGCCGGTCGTCGGGAAGGCGTTTACCAACGCGGTGAACTCGGTGTCGAACACCAAATCCGGCCCGTGACCCCCTGCCGCCGTAGCGCGGCAAGGCGCTCTGCGGGTGGTAGCGCGGCGACGCGCGTGACGCGCTCCACCGACCGGGGCAGCGCGGTGACGGAGTACGTCCTGGTGGCAACCCTGCTCGTGTTGGTGTTCCTCGGCGTTGTTCAGGTGGCCCTGGTACTGCACGCCCGTAACGTCCTCGTGGCGGACGCGGCGGAGGGCGCTCGTACCGCTGCCACCCGTGGGGCGACTCTCGGGGACGGCGAGCGGGCCTGCGCTGGCCTGGTCGGCACCGCCCTTTCCGGCGCGGTCAGCACCCCCGCGGGAGCGGCCGGCCGTTGCGTAGCGGCCTATGTGGCGGGGTCCTCGGGGCGCCCGCCGCTGGTCTCGATGCGGGCGCGCGCGACGTTGCCACTTACCTTCGTCCCGCTGGGCCAGGTCCATCTGGACGTGACCGCCCGCGCCGTGCAGGAACCACGGTGAGGCTTGCGTCGGCGCTGCGCCGTCGCCGCCCGGCCGGTGAGAGCGGCAGCGCGTTGATCGAGTTCGTGGGTGTCTCCGTGATCTTGCTGCTGCCGCTTGTTTACCTGCTGCTCACCGTCTTCGAGGTGCAACGTGCCGCTTTCGCCGCCTCAGAGGCGGCGCGCGAAGCCGGCCGTGCGTTCGCCACCGCCCCGTCGAGCGGAGTGGGCGTGGAGAGAGCCAGATACGCCGCGTCCTTGGCTTTCGCCGATCAGGGCCTCACCGCGTCCACCGGGCTGCGCTTCACCGGGTCGGGCGCAGGTTGCGGGGTGGCGGCGGCCGAGGTGAGCCCGGCCTTGGCACCCGGAGCCGCTTATACGGTGTGCGTGCGGCAGCAGATCTACCTGCCCTTCGCCGATAAGGGCCTGTTCGCGCACGTCACCGGCGCCCGAGTTCAGGTGGTCGGCCGCTTTGCGCTCGCCGTCGACACCTACCGCGCGGCGACATGAGCGCTCACCGGATTCGACCCGCCAGCCGGGACGACGGGACCATTCTGCTGTTGTCGTTGGGTTTTTGTGTGATGGCTCTGCTGCTGGTGTTCGCGGTTGTCGATGCGAGCGCAGTATTTCTGGCCCGACGTGACCTCGCTGCCGCCGTGGATGGGACGGCCCTGGCCGCCGCCGAACAGGTCGACGTCCCGGCCGTGTATCAGGCAGGTACCGGCGCTGACCTGCTCCTGGACCGCGAGCGGGTGCAGCGCACGGTGGCGACATACGTGAGCCAAACCTTCCCGCCCGGCGAGTTCCCGGACCAGCAGATCACCGGGGATGCCTCCGGTGACCTGCGGACGGTGCTTGTGCGCGGCGTGCGCACGGTCACGTTGCCGGTGGTCGGCGCGGTGACCGTGCATGCGCAGGCTCGGGCCGCCTCCCGCACTCGTCCCTGAGGCCACGGCCGCCTGCCACGGGCTGCCCGCGCGGCCACGCCGATACGCTGATCGGTATGGCCGAGGAGATCGCCGAGCAGGTGAAGGCGCTGGACGCGACGCTCGCCGGCGTCGAGTTGGTGCTTGATCCGGCGCGCCTTCGCCGGGAGTACGCCGAGCTGGAGCGGCAGGCCGCCGCCCCCAACCTGTGGGACGACCCGGCGAAGGCCGCGCAGGTGACCAGCACGATGAGCTACGCGAAGGCCACCCTCGACAAACTGGCGGATCTTCGGGCCCGGATCGATGATGCCAGAACGGCACTTGAGCTGGACGACGCGGACCTGCTCGCCGAACTGGGCTCGGCGCTGGGGGCCCTGCGCCGCGCGGTCGAGGAACTCGAGGTTCGGACCCTGCTGTCCGGCGAGTACGACATCCGGCACGCGCTGGTGCAGATCAACCCGGGCGCGGGTGGGGTGGATTCCCAGGACTGGGCTGAGATGCTGCTGCGGATGTATCTGCGCTGGGCCGAGCGCAACAGCTACGGGCTCGACGTGCTGGACACCCAGTACGCCGAGGAGGCCGGCATCAAATCGGCCACGTTCACGGTGAAGGCCCCATACGCCTACGGCACGCTGCAGGGGGAGCACGGTGTGCACCGGCTGGTCCGGATCAGCCCGTTCGACAACCAGAACCGTCGGCAGACCTCGTTCGCCGCCGTCGACGTGACGCCGGTGGTGGAGGCAAGCGACCAGGTCGACATTGAGGACAAGGACATCCGCGTCGACGTATACCGCTCCTCTGGTCCCGGCGGCCAGGGGGTGAACACCACCGACTCGGCGGTTCGGCTCACTCACCTGATTACCGGCATCGTGGTCACCTGCCAGAATGAGCGCTCGCAGATCCAGAACCGGGCCAGCGCAATGCTTGTCTTGCAGGCCAAGCTGCTCGAGCGGCGCCGCCTGGAGGCAGCCGCCCAGATGGACGCGCTGCGCGGCGGGAAGCAGGACATCAACTTCGGCAGCCAGATCCGCAACTACGTGCTGCACCCATATCAGATGGTCAAGGACCTGCGGACCGGCACCGAGACCGGCAACATCGACGCGGTTCTCGACGGGGAGATCGATGAATTCGTCGCCAGCGAGATCCGCTGGCGCCGCAGCAGTCAGGAGGCCTAACGAGCGCAGGTAGCATGGGCGGACATGAACCTGTCCAGCCCGCCTGTGCGTGGACGCGTGTGATCCGCCTCGAGGACGTGACAAAGCACTATTCGGCACAGACCAGACCGGCCCTGGCCGACGTCAGTGTCAACCTTGCGGCCGGCGACTTCGTGTTCCTGGTGGGCGCGTCGGGCTCGGGTAAGTCCACCTTCCTGCGGCTGCTGCTGAAGGAAGAGCGGGCCACCTCCGGGCGCGTTTTCGTGGCGGGCAAGGACGTGGGGCGCCTGGCGCAGTGGAAGGTTCCGGCGTTCCGCCGCAAGATCGGCTGCGTGTTCCAGGACTTCCGGCTGCTGCCGAACAAGACCGTGGCGCAGAACGTGGCGTTCGCCCTGGAGGTGACCGGCGCGCCCCGGCACAAAGTCGGCGCCGTGGTGCCCGAGGTGCTTGATCTGGTCGGTCTCAAGGGCAAGGAGCAGCGCCTCCCGGACGAACTGTCCGGCGGCGAGCAGCAGCGGGTGGCGATCGCTCGCGCGTTCGTCAACCGGCCACAGCTGCTGATCGCCGACGAGCCGACCGGCAACCTGGACCCGCAGACCTCGATCGGCATCATGAAATTGCTGGACCGGATCAACCGCACCGGCACGACCGTTGTCATGGCCACGCACGACGCGGCAATCGTCGACACGATGCGCCGGCGGGTGGTGGAGCTCGACAATGGCCATCTGGTCCGTGACCAGGCTCGGGGCGTCTACGGCTATGCCCAATAGCCACCCCGGCCACCTGCCCTACGCACCGAGAACGGACCCGCCACCATGCGCCCCCGCTTCGTCTTGCAGGAGATCGCGACCGGACTGCGTCGTAACGTCACGATGGCGGCCGCCGTCGTCGTGACGGTGATGGTCTCCCTGGCGCTGCTTGGCGGCTCCATGCTCACTACGAAGATCACCAATCGGATGCACGATCGGTACTACGGGCAACTCGAGGTGGCGGTCTACCTCAAGGCAGACGTAACTGCAGCGGAACGGGACACCCTGCGCACCTCATTGACCAACGACCCGCGGGTGGCGCAGTTGAAGTACGAGTCGCACGAGCAGGCGCTGGCCAAGTTCAAATCGGAGTTCGCCGGCCAGAAGGATCTGGTCAACTCGGTCAGCGGCCCGGAGGCACTCCCGGAATCGTTTCGGGTGAAGCTGAAGAACCCCAAGGAGTACGCGGTGCTCGCCAGCAAGTACGGCGGCGTCGCGGGAGTCGACGAGGTTTACGACGCCCAGGCGGTGCTGCGGCCGCTGTTCAACCTGCTCGATGGGGTACGGACGGTGGCCACGGTGGTGGCGATTGTCGCGGGGGCGGCGGCGTTGCTGACGACGTTCAACACCATCCGGCTGGCCGCGTTCAGCCGGCGCAGGGAGATCGGGATCATGCGCTTGGTGGGCGCAAGCAACTTCACGATCCAGCTGCCATTTGTGCTCGAGGGAGTGATCGCCGGGTTCGTCGGGGCGGCCGCTGCGGGCGGCCTGCTGGTCGTATTCAAGCGGTGGATTCTCGACGTGACATTGAAGGATTTCTTCCACGCCGGTGTGGTCCCAAATGCCGAGTGGAATGAGGTGCTCAGCGTGATGCCGTGGCTGGCTCTGGTGGGCGTGGGCGTGGCCGCGCTGGCCTCCTACGTCACCTCGTTGCTCTACGTGCGCGTGTAGTGCACTTTTTTCCCTTTTTGTACGGCTCGGAGACTTGCCAGTTGAGGGCCCCTCGGGCAGGGTGACCCGCTGTGACCGCTGTGACATCTGGGACCCGTGCGGTCCACCTGCGGGCGTGCGCCGGCGCCGCCCTAGTCGTCCTGGCCGCGACGGCCCTGCTCACCGCGTTGCCCGCAGTGGCCAGGGCCGACGACATCGGGGCCAGGCAGCGCAAGGTCGAGGCCGCACTCCAGATCGCGACTTCCGACCTTGATCAGGCCAGCGCGACCACGGTCCGGGCCGTTGATGCGCTCAAGGCGGTGCAGCGCCGGCTGGCCATTGCCCAGCAGAAGTTGGCGGGTGCCCGCGGCCAGCTAGCTGGGGCGCAGGCGGCGGCGCAGGTGGCACGCAAGAACGCCGACGCCGGGCGGACCGCGCTCTCTGGCGCCCAGCAGCGGGAGGTCCAGGCTGACGCAGAGTCCTCCCGGCAGCAGGTCAGGATCGACGCCCTGGCCCGGCAGCGCTATGAGAGCGGGCCCAGCGAGAGCATCAGCTCGCTGATCGGGGCGGGCGGGGCGGCCAGTAGTTATCTGGAGCGCGCCGGCCTGCTGGAGATGGTGGCCCGCGGCCGGGACGCCAAGCTCGTCGCGTTACGCGACGCGAGGGCAACGCTGGCAGGCGACCGCGCGGTGGTGGCCGACCGGACCGCCGCCGTGGTCAGTCAGGAGCGCACCACGGAGGCGGCAGTCACCCGCGTGAGCCAGCTGGTGGATCAGGCAGCATCCGCCCGGAAGGATCTGCGCCAGCTGGCGGTCGCCCGCACCGCCGTCCTCGCGCAGGCCGAGATCGGCCTGGCCCAGGACCGATCCCGGGTGGGCCGGCTGCAACAGGAATCCACCGACATCGGGGTGCTGATCCGGCAACGCGAGCAGGCGGCGGCAGCCGCTGCGATCCTGTTGCAGCGCCAGCAAGTGCAGCAACAGATCGTGGCAGCGGCCCGAGAGCAGGCATTGGTGCGGGCCGCGACCCCGGCGGCCCCCGCCGCAGCCCCGGCCCCAGCCGCAGCGCCGGCGCCAGACCCAGCCCCAGCCCCAGCCCCAGCCCCAGCCCCAGCGCCAGCCGCAGCGCCAGCCGCAGCCCCGGCCCCAGCCGCAGCGCCGGCGCCAGCCCCAGCCCCAGCCCCAGCCCCCGCGCCAGCGCCAGCCCCCGCCGCAGCAGCGCCAGCCGCAGCGCCGGCCCCGGCCCCGGCCGTGACAGCCCCAGCCCCAGCCCCAGTTCCGGTGGCGGCCCCTCCGGCGCCGCCCACACCCCCCGCATCGGGCGGGGTGGGGCGCGGTGGGCTGATTTACCCGGTTGACGGCCCGATCACCAGCGCATTTGGCTACCGCCTTGATCCGGTCACGGGGCAGTATGCGTTGCACGCCGGGATCGATTTCGGGGTCAGCACCGGGACGCCGATCCGGGCCGCCAAGGCCGGAACGGTGATCTATGCCGGCGAGGAGACCGGGTACGGCAACTACACGTGCGTCGACCACGGTGGGGGCTTTTCCACCTGCTACGCGCATCAGTCGGTGATCAACGTGAGTGTCGGCCAAAACGTCGCCCAGGGTGAGGTGATCGGGTTGAGCGGCTCCACGGGATATTCGACCGGCCCGCACCTGCATTTCGAGACCCGCGTCAACGGCAACCCGGTCGACCCCATGCAGTACTACTGACCAAGGCGCGATTCACGCGCGCGCACCTCCAGGGTATGGTTTCGGTAACCGATACCGATAAGAGCCTCGGAGGTCCTCATGCGGTCAGGTGGCGCCGCGCTCGTCGCCCTCACCGCGGTGTTGCTGGCTGCTTGCGCCCCCGCCGGGGCGAGCGGCGCCAGGGTGCACGGACGGGTCCTTCGCGTCGTCGCGGCCGAGAACTTCTGGGGCAGCATCGCCGCCCAGGTAGGCGGCCCCCGGGTTCAGGTCGTCAGCATCATCGCGAATCCCAACACCGACCCACATGATTACGAGCCGACCGCGCGTGATGCCCGCGCCTTCTCCCGGGCCGACTACGTCATCGAGAACGGCGCCGGCTACGACCCGTGGTCAGCCCAGCTGCGCAGCGCCACCGGGGGCGCCCAGCGCTCGCTTCGGGTGTCCGACCTGGCGGGGCTGAGGCCTGGGGACAATCCGCACCTGTGGTACGACCCGGTGATCGTGGACCGGGTGGTCGAGCGTCTCACCCGCGACCTGGCCGCGCTCGACGCCGACGGCGGCTCTGACATCACCCGGCAGGGGCGCCACTACGCCAGCACCGGTCTGGGCGGCTACCACCGGCTGATCGGCGTGATCCGGGCCAGGTATGCAGGTACCCCGGTCGGCGCCTCCGAGTCGATCTTCGCGCCGCTGGCTGGCGTGCTCGAGCTGAACCTGCGCACCCCCGCCGGCCTCCTGCGTGCGGTGAGCGACGGCTCCGACATCACGTCGGCCGATCGGGCGACCGCGGACCGCCAGATCGGCGCGCACCTGATCAGGGTGTACGCGGAGAACACCCAAAATGCGACGCCGGACATCGCCCTGCAGCTGCAGGCCTGCTACGCCGCCGGAGTCCCGGTCGCCACCTTCACCGAAACCCTCACCCCGGCGCATGCCAGCTTCCAGCAGTGGCAGGAGGACCAACTGCGGGTCCTTGAGGCGGCGCTGGCGAGGGGAACCGGCCGGTGAGCGAGGGCCCGGCGCTGCGGCTGCGAAGTGCGGCGATCAGCCGGGGTGGGCGACTGGTCTGGCAGGACGTGACCCTGGACGTCGCACCCGGCCAGTTCGTGGCGGTGCTCGGCCCGAACGGGGTCGGGAAATCCACGCTGGTGCAGGCGGTTCTTGGCCTGCTGCCGCTGTCAGGAGGGGAGCTGCAGGTGCTCGGCCGGGAACCGGGGGACGCGCGGCAGCAGATCGGCTACCTGCCGCAGCGCCGCGCCTTCGCGCCCGGGCTGCGGGTTCGGGGCCGGGACGTGGTGCGCCTCGGCCTGGACGGGGACAGGTGGGGCATTCCGCTACCGGGCTGGGGCCGGACCGCGGCCGGTCGCAGGGCGACCGGCCGGGTGGACGAGGCCCTGCGGATGGTCGGGGCGCTGGCCTATGCGGACCGCCCGGTCGCCGAGCTGTCTGGCGGCGAGCAGCAACGGGTGCTGATCGCACAGGCGCTGGTGCGCCGGCCCAGGCTGCTGCTGCTGGACGAGCCGCTGGACAGCCTGGACCTGCCGAATCAGTCGGCGGTGGCCGCGCTGATTTCCCGGATCTGCCGCGAGCAGGGGGTGACCGTGCTGATGGTCGCTCACGACGTGAACCCGATCCTTAGCTACCTGGACCGGGTGATTTACATCTCGCCGAGGGGGGCCGCCGCCGGCACTCCCCGGGAAGTGATCACCGGCCCGACGCTGAGTCGGCTCTACGACACCCCCATCGAGGTGCTGAGCACCGCCGGTGGTCAGCTCGTCGTCGTCGGCCACCCCGAACAGCCTGCGCACCACAGCGATCGGCACGCCGGTGGGTACCGCCGATGACGGGCCGGTTCTCGGTCAACCTGCTGGCCGACCTGAGGGAGATCCTCGGCTTCCCGTTCATGGTGCACGCGTTGCTGGCCGGCACCGCGGCGGCGATCCTTGGTGGCAGCGTCGGCTGGTTCATGGTGCTGCGCCGCCAGACGTTCGCCGGGCACACCCTGGCCGTGGTCAGCTTCCCCGGGGCGGCCGCGGCAGGCTGGCTGGGGCTGCCACTGGCTGCTGGCTACTTCGGTTCCTGCGTGCTGGCCGCGTTGGTGATTGGGCTGCTGCCACCAGGGGTGGGTGCGAGCGGGCGGAGCGAGGAGTCGGCGGTCATCGGGACGGTGCAGGCCCTGATGCTTGCGGCGGGCTTCCTGTTCGTGAGCCTCTACCACGGCTTTCTGGGTGGAATAGCTGCCCTGCTCTTCGGCAGTTTCCTCGGTATCTCAGCCGCTCAGGTGCTGGTCGTGGACGCGGTCACAGTCGGCTGCCTGTTGGCGCTCGCGCTGGTAGGCCGGCCGCTGCTGTTTGCGTCGGTCGACCCGGGGGTGGCCGCCGCCAGGGGCATCCCGGTGCGGCCGCTGTCGGTTCTGCTGCTCGTGATACTCGGGTTGGCGGCCGCGCAGATCAGCCAGATCACCGGGGCGCTGCTGGTGTTCGCTCTGCTGGTGATGCCGGCCGCGGCCGCCGGGCAGCTGACCGCACGCCCAGGCCTGGGGCTGGCACTGGCCGTCGGGATCGGAGTGGCAACCGTGTGGCTGAGCCTGCTGATCGCCTATTACGCCCCGTACCCGGTCGGGTTTTTCACCACCAGCGTCGGGCTCGTCGGGTACCTGCTCAGCGTGGCAGTGCGCCGCAGCCGTGACGGGCGGATGGCCGTCCGGTGAGCGTGGTTTCGCAGCTGCTGACCGATCCAGGGTCGCGTCGGGCTCTGCTGGCCGCAACAGCGATCGCTACCGCGTGCGGGCTGGCCTCGTTCTTCGTCGTGCTTCGCGCTCAGGTATTCGCCGGCGACGCCCTCTCTCACGTCGCCTTCACCGGCTCCGCCGCCGCGCTCGCTCTCGGTGTCGATGCGCGCATCGGCCTGTTCGCCGGCTGCGTCGCGGTCGGCCTGGGAATGGCGACGCTGGACCGGTCCGGTCAACCTGATGACGTCGTGGTCGGGACGGTCTTCGCGTGGGTGCTTGGCCTCGGCGCGTTCTTCCTGACGATCTACACCACCTCGCGCAGCACCGGCAACGGTGCGGTCAGCGCGAATGTGCTGTTCGGCTCGGTGCTGGGCATCGGGGCGCAGCAGGCCGCGGTGGCCGTTGTGGTCGGCTTCGCCACCAGCGTCGTGCTGCTGGCAATCGCGCGCCCTTTGCTATTCGCCTCGGTGGACCCCGCAGTTGCCCGCGCCAGGGGGGTCCCGGTCCGGTCGCTGGGGTTGCTGTTCCTGTCCCTGGTAGGCGTCACCGCAGGCGAGGCCCGTCAGGCCGTCGGCTCCCTGCTGGTTCTCGGCCTGCTGGCGGCGCCGGCCGGGGTGGCGCTGCGCCTGACCCGCCGGCCCTGGGCCGGGATGGCCGTGTCGGTGGGCACGGCCGTCGCCTCGGTGTGGATGGGGCTGGCACTGGCCACCGGCTACCCGCGGCTACCCGCCAGCTTCGCCATCATGGCGGTGGCGGCGTCCGCGTATCTGCTGGCCGGCCTCTGGTCAGTCGTACTAGGTCATTCGCCGCGGACGCGGCGACAGTCCGCGCAGGTTCCCACTACCTCCAGAACGTGAGTGATGTCGCTGAATCCCTCACGCTCGGCGATGGTCATAGTCCAGGTCTCCAGGCCGGGCGGCTCCAGCTCCACGGTTCGGCCGCAGGAACGGCACAGCAGATGATGATGGTGGCCTTCGATGCGGCAGCGGCGGTACAAGCTCTCGCCGTCCTCGGCGCGCACCATGTCGACTGCTCCGGCGTCCGCGAGGACCCGTAACTGCGTGTAGATGGTGGTGAGTCCGACGCGTTCACCGCGCGCCCGCAACTCGGCGTGCAGGTCCTGAGCGCTGCGGAACGACTCGGTCTGCGCGAGGAGTGCTGAGACCGCCCGCTTTTGGCGGGTGGAGCGTTCACCCGTGGCGTCGACGGTCACGATGGATCACCCTACGTCGCTGCGAGCCGGCGCCCGCGCGTGCGGCGCCTAGGATGGGCCGATGTCCGTCCTGTCCGTACGCCGGGTAGCGGCCAGCACCGCCCTGGTCGCGGCGGTGGCCGGCGCGCTGGCAGCCGCCTTCGCGGCCGGCGTCAGCGTGGGTCACCGCCGCAGTGTGGCGAGCCCGCTGGACCAGGCGGCGGCGGCGATCCGAGCCAAGGCCGACCACCAGGTTTCCGACCGTGCCTTGGATGAGGCAGCCATCCGGGGCATGCTGGGCCGGCTGGATGATCAATGGGGGGCCTTTTACGGCGTACCGGGGGACGCCGCGTCTTCAGGCTCCTTGCAGGCCCTGCTCGACGGCCGCTATAGCGGGCTTGGTGTCTGGCTGCGCCGCAGCGGCGAGGACCGGCAGATAATCGTGGCAAGCGTCAGCGGTGGCTCGCCCGCCGCGGCCGCCGGGCTGAAGGTGGGCGATCGGGTCACCGCAGTCGCCGGGCGAAGCGTGGATGGTGAGGACCTGGACAGTGTCACCGCCGCCCTGCGCGGGCCGGTAGGTTCGCTGGTCGCGGTGACGGTGCTGACCCCCACTGGGATGCGGCGTTCGGTGCGGCTCGAACGGCGAGACTTACCGGCGGGGGACGTGTCCACCGAGGCGCTCGGAGGCGGCCTGGTCCGGATCCGGATCGCCATGTTTTCTACCGGCACCGCTCGTGAGGTCCACGCAGCTGTGGCGGCAGCGCAGGCACGCCGCGCCCACGGTCTGCTACTGGACCTGCGCGGAAACCCGGGCGGGCTGCTCGATGAGGCCGTTTCCGCGGCGTCCGCTTTCCTCGACGGTGGACCGGTCGTGAGCCTGTCAGGGCGTTCGGTGCCAGCCAAGGTGCTCCTCGCCGCAAGCGGGCAGGCCACCACGCTGCCGCTGGCCGTCCTGGTGGACGGCGGTACCGCCTCTGCAGCGGAGATTCTCGCCGGGGCCCTGCAGGATCGCAAGCGGGCGGTGCTGGTGGGCAGCAGCACCTTCGGCAAGGGCAGTGTGCAGCAGACCGTGCAGCTTTCCGACGGTTCCGCGCTGGAGATGACGGTCGCCTCCTACCGCACGCCTGGCGGTCATGTCGTTGACAAGGTGGGGCTGCACCCCGATGTCGCGGTCCCGGCGAGCGCCGAACCTGCTGTCGCCGTTGATCGGGCCCGGTCGTTGCTCGCCGGCCTCATCGGAGCCGGAGCGGGCTGAGCGGTGCCCAAACAGATCGGCCGCAAGCTCGTCGCGGCGAACAAGAAGGCCCGCTATGACTATCACCTCGAGGACACGTTCGAAGCCGGCATGGTCCTGCTGGGCACTGAGGTGAAATCGCTGCGGGCCGGGCGGGCATCGTTGGTGGACGGCTACGCGTTCCTGCGCGACGGGGAGGTGTGGCTTGCCGGGGTCCACATCCCGGAATACACCGAAGGCACCTGGACCAACCACGAGCCGCGACGTGAACGTAAGTTGCTGCTGCACAGCGAGCAGATCGCCAAGCTCATGGGCAAGACCAGGGAGAGCGGCGCCACGATCGTGCCGCTGGCGCTGTATTTCAAAGATGGCAAGGCGAAGGTCGAGATCGCGCTGGCGCACGGTAAGAAGAGCTACGACAAGCGGCAGGCGCTAGCCGCCCGCGACGCCGCCCGTGAGGTGGCGGTGGCGGCCGGAAGGCGCGCCAAGGGGCGGCGGTGATGCCACCCGGGGCGGCGGTATCGCCCCGGGTGGGGCAGCCATGATGCCTCGACGGTGGGGAGCGCCGCCGAGCCGCCCCGCGAAGCGCGGCCTCGGGATCACAGCGCTGGTGTTCACCTGGGTGCCGCTGGTCCTGCTCGCCGATAGCGCGGGCGCGGGGGTGTCCTACCCGGTGCAGTGCGGCCTGGGCATACTCACCGCCGGTTTGTTGCTCGCGCTGCTCCGCGGGGAGTCCGCCCTGGTTCGGGCGCAGATCGCGGTGGTGGTCGGGTACGCGAGCGGGATCGAGTTCACGTTTTCCGCGCTGCTGCACACCTATGACTACCGGCTGCACGAGGTTTCGTTCCTCGCGCGGGTGCCGTGGTTCGTGCCCCCGGGCCACGGCCTGGTCTACCTCGCAGCGCTGGCGGCCGGCCGCGACCCCTGGGTGCGCCGCCATGGCCGGCTGCTTGTGCGGGCCGTCCTCGGTCTCGGCGCGGCGTACGCGCTTTGGGGCCTGACGCTGTCGGCGCGCTTCGATGTGCTGGGAGCAATGTGGTTCGGCTGCCTCGCGTGGTTCCTGCTTCGCGGGCGGCAGCCGCTGGTATACGTAGGGGCGTTCGTGGTCGTGACCTGGCTCGAGTTGGTCGGGACCGGGCTGGGTACCTGGAGCTGGGCGGCACACAGCCCCACGGGGGTCATTCCGATGGGCAACCCGCCGGCCGATGCGGCCGGTGGCTATGGCTTTTTCGACGCCGCCGCGTTGGCGGTTGGCCCCTGGTTGGCGTGCCAGGCCGCTGCGCTCGCCACGATCTGGTCCAGGTCGGTCCATCGCGGACGCCAACCCAGTGCAGAAGTGATCCGCGCCGGGTCGGCGACGAGTTCGGCGGGGTCGCCCGGCCGGCGCGCCGCCTCCACCACCTCAAGGCGCCTGCCGGTCACCCGCTCGACCGCGGCCAGCACCTCCCGGTTGGAGAACCCGGACCCGACCCCCACGTTGTAGGGCTCACCTGGCGCGCCGTCGAGGAGGGCGGCGAGGGCCAGAACGTGGGCCGTCGCGAGGTCTTCGACATGCACGTAGTCCCGGATGCAGGTGCCGTCGGGGGTGGGGTAATCGGTGCCATACAGGGTCATCGTGCTTCGGGCGCTGGCCGCCGCGAGGGCAACCGGCACGAGGTGGGTTTCCACCCGGTGCGCCTCGCCGAGGCTTGTGTCGGCCGCGGCACCAGCCGCGTTGAAGTAGCGCAGTGCGGTCGCCCGCAGGCCGTAGGCGGTGTTGAACGCGGCGAACAGGCCTTCAGTATCCAGCTTGGTCCGGCCGTAGACGCTGGTCGGCCGCTTCGGTGCACCCTCGGGAATCGGGACGGTGTCGGGGTCCCCGTAGACCGCCGCGCTGGAGGAGTAGACGACGGGCGGATTGCCATTCTCGCGCAGGGATTGCGCGAGGTGGAAGGAGCCGATGACGTTGCTGCGGTAGAAACGCGCAGGGTCGATCATCGACAAACCCGCCTCAATGGCGCCCGCGAAGTGGACAACCGCCTGCGGCCGCGTCGCAGCAACCGCCTGACTCGTCGCGGCCTCATCGGTCAGGTCGACGACGTGCAGGTCGGTCTTCGGTGGGAGCAGGGTGCGATGCCCGGCTGAAAGGTCGTCTAGCACCGTCACGTCGTAACCGGCGATCTCCAGTGCTCGCACGGTGTGGGTGCCGATGTAGCCCGCGCCGCCGGTAATCAGGACCCGTGCCATGGGTGCGGACGGTAGCGGACCGGGTCGTAGGGTCGGTTGGTGCTCACCGATGCCGAGGTCCCTCCCGTCTGGCAGGGGTTGGGGCTGCCGGGATTGCTGGACGTACACGTGCATTTCCTGCCCGAGCCGGTGATGCGCAAGGTGTGGGCCTACTTCGATGACGCTTCTCATTACGGGGTGCAGTGGCCGATCACCTACCGCACCTCCGAGGACGACCGGCTGGCCCGGCTCCGTGCCCTCGGTGTGCGCCGGTTCCCTGCTTTGGTTTACCCGCACAAACCCGGGATGGCGGCGTGGCTCAACGACTGGGCGGCAGGCTTCGCTGCGCAGGTCCCCGAGGTGTGGCCGACGTTCACGTTCTATCCCGAGGAGGGGGTCGAGCGCTACGTCGTCGCGGCCCTCGACGCCGGTGCGCGGATCGGCAAGGCCCACCTCCAGGTGGGTTCCTACGACCCGAGAGAGCCTGTGCTGCAGCCGGTCTGGGGCCTTCTGGCGGAATCCGGCGTCCCCGTCGTCGTGCACTGCGCCTCCGGACCGGTCGGCGGCCCATACACCGGGCCTGGGCCGTTCGGCGAGGTGCTGGCCGACCATCCCCGGCTCACCGCTGTCATCGCGCATCTGGGCATGCCCGAATATGCCGAGTTTTTCGCGCTCGCCGCCCGGTACCCGAACGTGCACCTGGACACGACGATGGCCTTCACCGAGTTCACCGAGCGGCGCTCGCCGTTCCCGGCGGACCTGCGTCCGCGCCTGGTCGATCTCGCCGACCGGATCTGCTTCGGCAGCGATTTTCCGAACATTCCGCACACCTACGCCCACCAGATTGAGGTGCTCCAGCGCCTTGACCTGGGTGACGACTGGCTCCGCCGGGTGCTATGGGGGAATACCGCGCGGCTGCTCGACGTAGACTTTGGTGGCACAACTGAACAGGGAGACCAGAAGTACGCTTGATCTGGTCACCTCCCGCCAGGGGGTGAACGGTCTCGACTCCGGATGTCGGAGCAGGGGAAGCGGGCCGAGGATGCCAGGGGCGAGCTCGTTAACCATCCCCTGGAAAAAGATAAGCGCCGATAATTACGCGCTCGCTGCCTGACCTAGGTCGGTAGCCGTCAGCCCCGGAGTGCCTCCGGCCGGGATGCTGGCGTCGCCAGGAGGCTCACCGCTCTACCCGGCTGCGGGGTAGGTCGGAAAATCCCACAGCAGCTTGACCCGTCGCCGGCGCGCCGTGGCGATCGGCGGGGTGAGAAAGCGATCACGGTCTGCGCCCGGAGAAGCCCTGGTCTGGTGCCGGAGGACGCGGGTTCGATTCCCGCCACCTCCACCTTGTGATGCCTCAGCACCGAGGATGAATGCCCTGGTGAGCGCCATTTTTGCTGATCAGGGCCACCTTGCGTCCACCACGAAAGCCCGGAAAAGCCCGAAGATTATCGGGCACCAGGGGCTCACGGTGGTTGTTATCGGTGATCAGCGGATCGGACGTTGGGTCGGGGACTGCGCTGCGTCGGCGGCCGATTCCGCACGGCGGCGGCGGCGCGGGGCCGTTTGCTTTTATGTCGCTTGAGTGATCGTCGTGGTGTGGCCGATGGCAGAGGCAGCCGCATGCCGTACCCGCAGTGCGCTTTGACGTCGTAACCAGTCCGGATGTTCTCCTCACCTGAGGTAGTTGGTGGGGGGTTGTCTGGTGCTGGCGGCCGTCGCTGGCGGCTCCGAGCTAGATCAACCGGCAGCAATCCGGCTGGCCCCGGCTCGCTCGATGGCCGGGGCGCTGCGGGACCACCGCGCCGCGGGGGCCGAGTTCCTCGCGTTGGGTGACGACGTCACCGTTGGCACCACAGTGACGTTTGCTTATGGCAGACGTCGTTCGATCTGCCCGGTCCCAAGGTCGCGTTCGGCCTCGCGCGCTGTCCGGAATTGCTCTCGCCACCTGCCGTAGTCGTCTTCAGCGCGCAGGTGCACGTACACCCGGTCAGTGACGGCGACGGACGCGTGTCCTAGCCACCGGCTGATGACCGAGAGCGGAACGCTGTCCTCATGCCAGAGGGTGGCTGCCGTGTGGCGAAGGTCGTGTACGCGTAGTTGGGGCATGCCGATGCGCCGGGCCGCCGGTTTGAGGTGCCATTGGTAGAACACGTGCGGGTCGAACGGTTTCCCGGGGTCGGAGCCGTGCCCGCCGGTGCTTCTTCCAAAGAAGAGCGGGGCCTCTGGTTCGCTGTGACGCGGGTGAGCCTGGAGGTGGATGACCAGATCTAGGAGTAGCTCTTCGTCGAGGATCGGCACCTCCCTGCGTCCGCGCCGGCTCTTGGGCGTGCCGACCACCCATTCGCGAGTCTTCCGACTGCGCGTAAGGGTCCGCACGACGTCCACGGTGCCGCGGTCGACGTCGAAGTCCGCGATGAGCAGCCCGGCGAACTCGGCGGCCCGCAGCCCGGTGGATGCCAGAAATCTGCCAGCGAGACCGTACGGTGGCCAACGGTCCAGCTCGGCGCTCAGCTGCGCAACCTGCATTCGAGTCAGCGGATGGCCCTCGAATTCGGCTTGGTCCCGATCCGTCGGAAGCTCAACCCCGGAGCACGGGTTGACTCGAATGATGTGGTGACGCAGCGCGTACTTGAACGTTGCCATGAGCGGTGTGTAGGCGTTTCGAACCGTCTTGGTGGTGAGGCTCTGATCGGCGAGTGTCCCCAGCCACTCCTCCACCTCGCGTGAGGCAATCGAGCCGATCCGGCGTGAACCGAACGCCGGCAGCACATGGATGCGGAGCAGGGAATCGTAGTCATCCGCGGTTCGCGCCTTAACACGCCGCCGTGTCATGGCCAGCCATGCCTGCGCCACGTTTTCGAAGGGCTCTCGCGACGCCGCTTCGTCTGGCAGCTCATGGCGCGCCTCTTGTGCGATCCGTTCCCGCAATACGTGGTTGGCCTGCGTCTTGTCCCGATACGTTCTCTGACACTCGCGGCCGGCCGAGTCAGTCCAGCAGACGACAAAAGAGACGCGGCCGTCGTTGCGTGGACGCGGCTTGAGATAGGCCATAACCATGAACTCCGGTGAGGTCGACGCTTCTGTTCGCGAGACTTCCTCGGAGTTCACGTGTTGAGGGGTCCGGCTCCGATTCTGTGGATACCAGCCGCGAGCACCACGTCGGCGACCTGCGCTGTCCAAGCCAAGACGACAGGTCAGCGCGGTCCGGCAAGGGGCTCGGAAAATGCGACGTCCACGCCGAGCGACTTCTTCAAGATCCTTAAGAACGGGGTGACTCCATGACTAATGCCTTCGCGCGCCGGCGCGGTTGACGCCGCTGACGACTCGGATCCTGCGCCAGCGTGGGGGCGCTGGCGTCGCAGCGGCCCGGGGTGCCAGAGTCGTCCCACTGGTTGATCTTTGCAACGTAGCGCTCGCGTGCGGCTGTAGAAGAAGCTGCGGGCCAAGCATGGGTCTGAGCCCTCGATGGAGGCCCACACCGACCGGGCCTCGAGAAATCAATGACGGCGGTGTCGAGGCCCTGAGCTGACCTGGCGCCCCTCAGGCAACTTGCTGAGGCCCTGTGTTGCCGCTGCTGGCTCGATGGCGCCGGCCATGATGAATGCGTGAAGGTCCGTGCTGGAGATGCGAACATACTTGCCGATCTTGTGGAACCGGATCCGTCGTTCGGCGATCAGCCGACGGACGAACCGCACCGGGGTGCCGAGTTCGGCGGCGGCGTCCTGGACACTGAGCAAACGCTCCATGAGGCCCTCCTGACCTGAGAGCTCAAACCTGGCGGACCCGCGCTCCATACGCGTCCTCGCGCCGGAGCAAGGCCGATCGGCCGCGCCACCAGCGCGCCACCAGCGCTCCCGCGGGCCATTCGGGCGCGACCCGTACCGGAGAGACCGCCGCGCCGGCCTGGCAGCGGCTCTTGCGCGGGACATTCCTCGTGCGGCACCTGGCCGTTCGTCGATCACGGGCGGCCTTGTCACGACTGCCGTCCCGGCCCGCGGCATGGCCTGCGCGGTCGCGCCGGACGCAAAAATCGAACCTGCCGCTGTTCCGCAGCCGGATCGCTGCACGAGCAGGCAGGCCTGCAGTGGTCAGCCGCCGCCCAGATCGCTGGCCGTCCTGGCGCCGTGGCCGTCCAGCCAGGTGATCACGTCGGTCGCGCTGCTCCCGGCGGCTGCATCGAGCGGGGTCAACCGCTCATGAGGCCCTCCTGACCTGAGAGCTCAAACCTGGCG